>FWPV01003913.1_pt1 | contig 32761 bp, 36 predicted proteins | sample 2228371 | NCBI WGS metagenome assembly FWPV01 (sample SAMEA103939776, study PRJEB20133) | metagenome
GCAAGGGGAGGTGAACAATGAAGGCTCGCCTGGCAATCATGCTCGTCCTCATCACCTCCCTGCTCTGGGGCGGTGTAGCGATAGCGCAGACCAATGCCCCCGGTCCGATCCAATGGTACATCGTCCAGGCCGGGACGGCCGCCGGCGGGAGTTACCAGCTAACCGGCCTGGCCCTTCGACAAGCTCAGGGTGACACCTGGCGCGTGAGCGGCGCGGCCGGCGGCGGCGCCTACAGCCTGGTCGCCTCAGACCGGGCGGCCGGCGGGAACCAGTGCTGCTGCACCTACCTGCCCATCATCCTGCGCAACAAGTAGTTCCCGGCCCTGCGGGTTTCCTCAACCCGCAGGGCCTCTCACAAGGAGGGTCCCATGTCCGCCCGGCGAACCCTGCTCGCGGCCCTGGCCGGCGGCGCCATACTGCTGGCCTGCGCCGGCCAAGACCCTTCGGGTTTGGAAAACCCGAAGGGTCTCGCTGGCGGCGTCTACTATGTGTCCCCGGCCGGCAACGACGCCCACCCGGGCACCATCGCCCAGCCCTGGCGCACCATCCAGCACGCGGCCGATACCCTGGCGGCCGGCGACACGGTCTACATCCGGGCCGGGACCTACCACGAGCGGGTCATCCCCCAGCGCTCCGGCGCGGCCGGCCAGCCCATCACCTATGCCGCCTACCCCGGCGAGACGGCGACGATAGACGGCAGCAGCGTCACCCTGCCGGACGACCTGGCCGGGCTGTTCGAGGTGGCCGGCCAGAGCTACATCCGGGTCTCCGGCCTGCGCGTCGTCAACGCCGGCCCGCACGCCGACAACGCCGGCATCCTGGTCAGCGGCTCCAGCCACGTCACGGTGGAGAAATGCTACACCTACCACACGACCTCTTCCGGCATCGGGGTCTGGAACAGCGAACACGTCATCATTGACGGCAACGAGGTGGTGCTGGCCTGCAACGACGGCCAGCAGGAGTGCATCACCGTGGCCGGCACCGACACGTTCGAGGTCAGGAACAACCATGTGCACCACAGCGGCCCCGGCACGAACGGCGGCGAGGGCATAGACGCCAAAGACGGCTCCACCAACGGCCAGGTCTATGGGAACCACGTGCACCACCTGAACCGGCTGGGCATCTACGTGGACGCCTGGGACAAGCCGACCCACGACATCGCAGTCTACCGGAACGTCGTCCACGACGTGGCGGCGGACGGGTTCGCGCTGGCCTCGGAGATGGGCGGCTCGTTAGAGCGCATCCGTGTGTACAACAACGTCGCCTACCACAACCGCTATGTGGGCATCTCGCTATCGGGCTGTTGCCCGGAGGCCCCGTCCCATCCCATGAGGGACATTCAGATCGTCAACAACACCCTGTACGACAACGGCTGGGAGGGCTGGGGCGGGGGCATCGGTCTGGAAAACCCGGACCTTCAGGATGTCACGATCCGCAACAACATCTGCAGCCAGAACCTCTACTTCCAGATCGCCCTCGACCCCGGCGTGCCGGCGCCGCAGGTCACGGTGGACCACAACCTGATTGACGGGTTCCGGGGGACTGAAGGAGAGATTCGGGGGGATGATCACGTGGAAGGGGACCCGCTGTTCGCAAGCCCAGCCGGGGCCAATTTCCGCCTGCGGCCCGGCTCGCCGGCCATAGACAAAGGCGCGGCCGGGGGCGCGCCGGGGACCGACTTCGACGGCCAGGCCCGGCCCTACGGCGCGGGATACGACATCGGGGCCGATGAGTACGTGCCGTTCACGAGTTTCGTCTACCTGCCAATCGCGTTCAAGAACTACGCCGGGAGCCATACTGCGAGGAGGTGCTGCGTCAAACGTCAAACGTGACCCGCAGGGGTAATTCGTGACCGATCTAGCAGTTTACCAATTTACCAATCTACCAACCAGGAGGAACAAGATGTCTACCAAGAGAATGCTTCTCACTGTTCTGGCGGCCGGCGCGGTGCTGCTGGCCCTGGTGTTCGGCTCACAACTGGCCGGCGTGCTCGTCCCTATCACCCTGGCCGACGAGGGCGTGTGGGGACACGAGTTGACCAGCCCATCGTTCATGTATCGGCTCGGCGCAGAAGTGCAAATCTCCACGCCTTCTACGCCTCTCGACGCCCACCGGCACCTGCCGGCCGTGGTCCACAACCGGAATCACAAGGAGTACCTGGTGGTCTGGCACAACGAATGGCCCGGCAGCCGGGACATCTATGCCCAGCGCGTGTCCGAAAGCGGCGCCAAGATCGGCGGCTGGTTCTGCATCACCACCGGCGCCAAAGACCGCTTCCAGCCGGCCCTGGCCTACAGCGCCACTGACGACGAGTACCTCATCGTCTGGATGCAGGAGGACGACACCAGAGCCAACGTCTATAACATCCGCGGCCGCATCATTGCCTGGAACAACTCGTACCAGCGACCCGAGTTCACGATCATCACCTGGGCCAACCGCAGCTTTTGGACGCCCCGCGTGGCCTGGAACAGCGTCCGCAACGAGTACTTTGTGGTCTGGAACGCCTTCGACACGACGATTAACTTTCCCCCCGGCGTGCCCAATGACATCGCCGGCTCGCGTGTCACGAACGAGAACGGGGGCAAGGTCATCGCCACCCATATGCTCGCCTTCCCGACTGATAGCGGCCCCCACCAGGTGGACATTGCCTACAACGTGGCCATGAACGAGTACCTGATGGTCTGCGTGATCGTCCACACCGAGGTCTCCTCCGGCAACGACATCTATGGGCGGCGCGTGGGCTGGGACGGCACACTCTACCCCTGGATCGAGATTTTCAAGGACGATTACGCCAGCGGGAGAAAGCACCAGAACCACCCGGCCGTGACCACCAACGAACAGGACAAATACATGGTGGTTTGGGAGCACCAGTATACCTCCACCGACCACGACATCTACGGCCGGGAGTACAACGCCAACGGCACGCCGGTCATCAGCTACTTTATCTCCGTGAGGACCGAGGATGATACGGTGCCGGATGTGGCGGCCAACGGGGCCTCGAAGGAGTGGTTGGTCGTGTGGCAGCGCAAGATTGGGAGCGGCGGCGGCTACTCCATCCGCGGGTGCCGCTGGGGCTCGGACGGGTCCGGCGTGTACACGTACTTTTTTGACGTGATCAACTGGACGTTCTACGAGTGCCAGAATCCGGCCGTGGCTGCGGACATCCCCGGCTACCTCATCGTGTACGAGGAGTTGCCGCCACCGGGTCCTCTCACCGATTCGGCGAACCTCACCACGTATCGCCACATTTACGGGCGGATGTGGTGGCCGGAGGCAGCATACCTGCCCATCATCCTGCGCAACAAGTAGTTCCCGGCCCTGCGGGTTTCCTCAACCCGCAGGGCCTCCCAGAAAGAGATTCCCATGTCCGCCTGGCGAATCCGGCTCGCAACTCTGGCCGGCGGCGCCGTGCTACTCGCCGGCGCCGCCCACGGCCCTGCGGGCGCAGCCGGCGACTATGCCTCCGCCGACCGCACCCACCGCCCCAACCAGCGCTCGGGTATCACCAGGCCGAGCACGTTCACCAGCCCCAGCGTCCAGACCACGTTGAGCAAAAAGGCCACAAAGCCCACCGCCAGCAGGATCGCGCCGGCCAGGGCCACCCCTAGATGCGGTTGGAACGGGTGAGGCAGCTCGTACAGCGTCCGCCGGAGCATCCCCTGCGCCCCAGCCAGCCCCAACACATCGGCCATCAGCACCGCGCCGACCATCCAGCACCAGAAGTGCGCCTGCACCAGCAGCCGGCTGCGGATTTCCAGCCTGGTGAGCATGGGCAGCAACGCATACACCACGGCGAACAGCAACGTCCCCAGGCCAGCCAGGAGCAGGATGTGAGCGTGTAGCCCCACCACCCACTGGGTGTTGTGGAGCACCACGTTCAGCCCCACGTTGGCCTGGATCAGCCCGGCCACCCCACCCATGATGAACCCAAAGATGGACCCCAGCACGAACTGCAGGGCCGGGGTGAACTTGACCGGCCGGGCCAGCCAGAGGGTCATCAGCACGGCAAAGATGGTCAGCCCCATGGTAAAGAACTCGCCCCAGGTGATGAACTGCCCGGACAGCAAGCGCATCGCCAGCGGCTGGGCCTGGTCCCCCAGAAGATGGTGACTCCACACCCCCATGGACACGAGCAGGTCCACCAGGATCACCGTTCGCACCACGGATTCACCGTACAGCTTGCGGCCCGCCAGCAGCGGGACCAGCAGATACCACGTGCCGGCGGTGTACATGAGCACGTTGCCGTCGGCCACCATGTCCAGCCCCCACCAGAACCAGTTCTTGTAGAGCAGGGCGTCTATGGCTTTGGGGTCGAGGGGCATCTGGATCAGCGCGGCCAGGCCGTAGACCAGGATCAGCGCGCCGGCCGAGAGCAGCACCACGGCATTGATCACCGTGTCAATGGACCCCCGGCCCACGGCCACGATAAAGACCGGCAGCTCTTCGTACTTGAGGTCGGCAGGATCATCCTTCCGTAGCTTTAGCCAACGGAGCAGGCGCGTGATGCCAAAGGCCGCCAGGAGGAACTGCCAGAGGCTATACGCGCGCGGGTTGCTCTTGCTCAACACCGTGCTAAAGATGTTGAACGAGAAGAGCAGGATGTTGACCATGATGATGGCCGCGCCCACCATAAAGACAATGCTCCCGGCCAGGGGCACCCGGTCATACGTGACCGGCAGGGGCCAGTAGAGGGTGTACAGGGCGTTGAACAGGCCGAAAAAGCCGGACAGCCAGCAGAGCAGCGTGCCGCCGGCCTGGAGCGCAAAGTTCACTGGCACCAGCCGCTTGTGCCGAATCTCCTTCTGGAGCAGGAAGGGCACCAGGAAGTAGAACGCGCCCATCACGCACATGTAGGCAAAGCCATAGATGCCCACCACCGGGTGCACCGTCAGCATCCCGTAGAACAGCTCGGCCGAGGTCGGCTCGTGGCTCACGGGCCGGATCGCGTTCAGGATGCGCTCCATGTCGGTCAGGGCGTGCGGGGCGAACAACTGGATGCGCATGAGCACGCCCTCAAAGCCGGACATCGCCAGAAAGACCAGCCCCACCACGGCGTAGCGGAGCGTCCACTTTTCCAGCCAACCAATTCGGGTCATCTTGCACCTCCTACGGGGTCACGCGGATGGCGTCCCGGACGAGCATCTCGGAATGCCGGGGGCCAGAGTACTCGGTGGAGCGCACGTCGTACAGGCCGGCCGTGTCGAACTTCCAGGTGATGCGGTTCTCGTGGCCGGGGATCACCTGCATCTGAAAGACCATCGTCCCGTCCTTGCGGAACACGCCCAAGCCGTAGGTCACGTCGCCGGACGTGGCGACGAACTCGACCAGCTCGCCGGCCTGGACCGTCATGGGCTGCGCCGGGAACTTGAACGTATAGTCCTTGACCTCGATGGCGAACCGTTGGGCCGGCGTCTGCTGCGACCAGAGCAGCCACTCTTGCCAGGGCACCAGGGGTGAGAGGGTGACGACGTTAAAGACCAAAAAGACCGCCACCAGCACCCCCAGCCAGAAGCGTTCCTGTCGTTCCATGTCAACCTCCTTTCTGCCGCACTTTCCAGCCGAACACGAGCATGAACAGGGCCACGGCGGCGATGAAAGCCGTGTAGCCCCACCAGATGATGTCTGTGGCGTACATGTTGATCTCCTTCCTGTGCTCGTATTGTGGTTCAAACCTCGTCCTACGATCCGGCGCGTCACATTCGTTTACATGCTGCTCCTCCTTCCTGGCCGGCGTTCAACCGGTTCAACCGGGCGTTGATGGCCTGGCTGGCCGCGTCACCCAGGGCGGGCCGATTGGCCCGCGCCAGGTCGCACAGCGCGCGTTGGCTGACAGCGAGCAACTGAAAGCCCACCTGGCCGTCGGGCCGGGCCGGGGCATAGCCATGTTCCAGCAGCGGTTGCGCCGCCAGCCGGATCGCCTGACACAGCTCGGCGGCCGTCAGGGGCGTGTCCGCCAGGGCCTGGAGGGCGGCCTGACGGGTAGGGTCGTCAGCGGGCAGATGCTGGGTCCGCACCCAATCCTCGATGGCAGCCGCGTCGGCGTCGGCCAGGGCCGCCAGGCGGTCCCGCGCCGCGATCAGCCGGGCGAGCAGTTGGTCGCGGCCGGGCATCGCCTCCGGCCGGGTGAGCCGGGCGAGCTTGACCAGCAGCGCCGCGCCCAGCGCCCCGGTTAACGCGGCGGCGCTGCCGGCGGCCGGGCTGGCGCGCGGGGCGGACAGGGCGGCCAGCCACTCCACCGGCTCAGCGCGCAGCGGCCGGCGTGAAGCAGCAGTATCCGATCTCATCGCACCGGGCCTGGATGTCCGCCCACAGGGCCGGATCGGTGATGACCTGGGCTGCCATGGGGTAGAGGATGTGGTCCTCTTTGGCGATATGGTCCCGCAGGGTGGGGACCAGGTAGCCGGCCAGCTCGTTCAACCGCCGCCGGAACCCGGCGTAGGGCATGGTCTTGGCAGCGCGGGCCAGTTCCAGCAAAGCGTGCTTGCGTTGGCGCAGCTCCACGTGTTCCAGGCGCATGACCTGGGGCGGGCCGGACACGTAACGCTTTTCCAGTTCGGGAAAGAGAGCGTCTTCCTCGCGGGCATGGTGCGGCTCGGCGTCCACCAGGTGGGTGGCGATGTGCTCCAGCCGCGCCACATGCGCCGGGTCCAGGGCCGCCGCCTGCTGCACGGCCTGGTTCAGCGCCGCCAGGGCGTCCAGGGTCTGAAGGATGATCTCGTGTTCGGCCATGAGCGTGTCCAGCGGGTGGCCCGGGGTCAGGGTGGCCCGGAACTCGCCCCCGCCCTCCTCGGCCAGGACCCGCAGGTGGACCTCGCACAGGTGGTGCGGGACCGGGGCCTCGCGGGCCAGTTCCCGTTCGGCCTGGGAGAATTCGAGCGGGGTCATGGCGCGGATCAGGTCTTCGGCGTCTCGCCTGGCCTGGTCCACGTCCACCCCGGTCTCCATCCGGCCGATCACTCGTTCCAGTTCTTGTACGCGATTCGTCATCGTTCCACCTCCATGAATGGGTCAAAAGACCAGGATTTTCTCCGACTCGACCACCCACTGGGCCAGTTGGCTCATGGTGCTGATCTCCACGCCCTCGACCAGGTCGAGCTCCTTGATCCCCCGGGCCTCGGCGCAGGTGCCGCAGGCCTTGACCTGTCCGCCCCGGCTGACGACGGCCCGGAGCATACGTTCCAGGTTGTAGTAGCCCTGCGGTGTGGCTTGCCGGGGCAGGGCGCACGTCACCGCGTCCGCCAGCAAAAAGATGCGCACCTGGACAGCGGTGTGATCCTTTTGTAGGGTCATTGCCAGGCGCAGCGCGTTGTAGGCTTTTTCAGAGCCATAGGGGGCGTCGTTGATGATGAGCAGGATATTCACGTTGGCACCTCTCTTCCGTAAATAGTAGGGCGCGTTTCCATACGCGCCGCCGGGCGGCTGTGGAAAGCCGCCCTACGATTTGCGTGCTACGGGGTGCGCCGGGGCGCGTGGGCAACTCCTCGGGTAACGTTGGGGCGCATCAGGCGGCGAGCGAATATCGCTCCACGCTCTCCGCTCCACGGATTCGGCCAGGACGATCTCGTAGGGCAGACCGATGGCCCCCTTGGGGCAGTTCTCCTCGCAATCGCCGCACGCGCGCGGGCGCAATCCGCTGGCCGCACGATGCGCGCCTGCCCATCGATCAGCGCCACGGCCTGCGCGGGGCAGGCGGTCACGCAGACCCCGCAGCCGGTGCAGCGCGCGCTATCGATGATCGGCAGCACGATGTCCATCACGATCCCTCGGCCAGCCGGGCGTTGATCTCGTCGGTCTGCAGGTGATCCTGCACGATCACCTCTACCCGGGCCACCCCCGGCACCTGGGAGACCTTTTCGCGGATCTCTCGCCCGATGTGCAAGGCAAAGGGCTGGGGGCAAAAGGGCACCGTCAGGTGATAACGCACCCGCACGGTGTCGCCCTCTACCTCCACGGCGTCCACCAGCTCGCGCTCCATGATGGACTTGCCAAACTCGGGGTCGCGTACCTCCCACAGCTTTTCTCGAACCTGCTGTTCCAATGCGCTCATGGTGATTCCCTCCCTAACTCGGTCGAGCTGAAGCAAGTTGTTTATCCACGAAGGACACGAAGGACACCAAGATTTTTTGGGGGTCCTTTGTGACCTTGGTGTTCTTCGTGGAGAAATCGTTGCCCCAGGATTTCATTTACGTCGTGGCTAACCGCTCTCGCAATTGATCGGCAAAATACGCCATCTGGCCGCCGATCTGGGCCGCCGCCAGCGGCTCGATGATCGCGCCCAGGACGCCCAGGCCGATCATTTCCAGGGTCAAGTCCACCGCCGTGGCGCCGGGTTCCCCATCGGCCAGGACCAGGCGGCCCCGGGTCTCCAGGTGCGCGCCCCGCCCGTGCCAGCGCACCTCGTCTCCCAATGCCTGGAAATCCAGGTCGAAAAAGGGGGTCTGGGTGATGGTGGACATGGGCGATTTGACGCGCCAGCGTGGGGCAGCCGGCCCGGCCTCGGTCTCTTGCACAAAGGCCAGGCACGCCCCCACCCGGGCCGGGTCGCTCAGGAAGGCCCGCACCATCGGCCGGGGATGAGATAACGTGAACTGCAACGTTCCCTGAGCCATGGCTACTCCCCCACCACGATGATCTGGTCGCGGGGCGCCGCCGTCAACACCTCCACGCCCTCGTCCGTCAGGTACACCGTGTCCTCCACGCGCACCCCGCCCACGCCGGGGATCGCCAGGGTGGGATGCCCCACGGCCAGGGTCATCCCGGCCGCCAGGGGGTGCAGCACCTCCTCCGGGAAGATGGTGGGAAACGGCGTCTCCTCGAAGGATAGCCCCACGCCGTGGATGAACCCACGCACATAGTGATCCTGCAAGCCCTCGGTCTTGAGCACCGCCTCGATCTGGGCTTCCACCTGGTGCAGGGGGACGCCGGGCCGGGCGGCCGCCAGGGCCGCCTCCTGCATCCGCCGATAGAGGCCATAGAGCCGCTGCGCCTCCGCCGAGGGCTGGCCCACGGAAAAGGTGCGACAGATGTCGGCGTGATAGCCATAGTAGACCGGGCCAATGTCCACGATGATCAGGTCGCCCGGCGCGATGACCTTGCGGGTGGCCCCGCCGTGCAGCCAGAGGGACCGCTGTCCCGAGTTGACGAACATGGGAAAGCCCAGGCCGTCGGCCCCATTCTTCTTGAGCACGTATTCCACTTCGGCGGCCACCTCGCGCTCGGCGAGGCCGGGCCGGATGACCTGGCACGCCGTGGCGATGCCCAGATCCGCCAGGCGGGCGGCCTCCCGGATCAACGCCACCTCGTCGGCCGACTTGATCTGCCGCAGGGGGCTGACCAGCGGCCCGGCGTTGACCAGCTCCACGTTGGGATTCGCCATCTTGAAGCGCTCGACGAGAAAATGCGGCGTGTGGAACTCCATGCGGATGGCGACCCGGGGCCTGGGTATGTTCAGCCCCTTAAAGTAGGCGATGATCGCCAGCATCATCTCGTGCAGCCCACGATAGGGGTGGATATTCACCAGGCCGGTGTTGCGGCGGGCCTCCTCCACCTCGCCAGCAGAGACCAGCAACATAGGGTCGCCCTGGCGGGGGATGACGGCCCGGGGCTGGCGGCGCGCCTCGCCGATGAAATAGGCGTAATCGTCGCCGGTGAAGGCCAGGAAAGCGTCCACGCCCTGGGCGGCCATGTGCTCCTGCAAGCGCGCGACGCGCTCTCGATATATCTGTTCCATGTGAGACCTCCTGCTTGTTGCTGTCTATCTCAGTATAGCCGAACGCTGGCCGCGCGTCTGTAAAAGTCCCAGTGGCGGCAAGTCACACCCGCGAGGGGGAAGCGGGCTGCCCCCGCCGGGCCGGTTCTTTGCGCCGACCATCCAGCAGGTGCAGCAGGGCCAGGAGGGGATGGCGATAGAGCATCCGCGGGCCGGCATAGCGCATCACGGCGCGGATGCGCGCCCGCATGTCCGGTCGGTAACAGTGGATCGGACACTTGGCGCAGGTGGTTTTATTCTCCTGGAATGGGCAGCGGCTTAAGCGCTGCCCGGCGTAGGCTTCCAGCTCGCGGCATTCCGGGCACAGCCCCGCCGGGGTCCCGTGCTGGCCCCGACAATACAGGCGGATCATCGCCGCCACGGTTCTCTGCTCCCGCTCCAGCCGGGGGTGCCTTTCAGACGTGCTTATGACGACTCTCCCCACCATATCACAGATGTTCAACCGGCTCCCCTGACGACGCGAGGTCCCTCGTCAGTTGCCGACCCAGGAACACGACCAGCGTCACCAGAAACAGGCCGATGCCGACGTTCAGGAAGGGCGTCACCCACCCGGCGTCCTGGGTGGGGTGACTTATCAGGCTGGGTCATTCCTCGACGTGGATGATCGCCATCACCTCCTTTCGCGCCTGGCTCAAGTGTACCACCGGGGCCGCCGCGCGTCCGTGACAAAAATCACATCATCCGCACCATTTCCCCTGGATCGGGCTTGACGTTTTCCCGCGCTTCGCTTATGATCGCAACGACGTTGGCCCACGCCCCAGCCACAGGAGCACCCCATGCGTATCCTGATAGTGGACGATGATCCCGAGATCCGCCATATCCTGAAACGTGGCCTGGCCTACGAGGGCTACACCGTGGACCTGGCCGAAGATGGCACGACGGCCCTGGCCCGCGCCCTCCAGGTGTCCCCGGATCTGGTGATCCTGGATCTGATGTTGCCAGATATGGACGGTATGGAGGTCTGTCGCCGGCTGCGAGCCGGCGACCCGGAAGGGAGACCCATCCTCATGCTCACAGCCCGGGACGGCGTGCCAGACAAGGTGGCCGGGCTGGACGCCGGCGCCGACGACTACCTGGTCAAACCCTTTGTCATGGACGAATTGCTGGCCCGGGTGCGCGCCCTGCTGCGCCGCCAGCAAGCCCGGGCTGGCCCGCTGCACTACGCCGACCTGGTGCTCGACGAGGGCACCCGGCAGGTCCGGCGCGGCCATCGCCCCATCGAGCTGACTGCGCGCGAGTTCGACCTGCTGGCCTTTTTCCTGCGCCACCCGCGCCAGGTGCTCACCCGCGACGCCATCTATGAGGCCGTCTGGGGTTATGATTTCGAGGGCGAGTCCAAGGTCCTGGAGGTCTATATTCGTCGTCTGCGCGACAAGCTGGAGGCCGGCGGGGAGCCTTCTCTCATCCAGACCGTGCGCGGCGTGGGGTACGCGCTGCGTGAAACGTGAACCGTCAAACGTCAAACGTCAAAACGTCAACTACCGGACGCGGCGTTTGACGCTTGACGCCTGACGTTTGACGAATGACGTTTGGGAGCTACCTTGTCCATCCGCCTCCGCCTGACCATCTGGTACATCTTGCTTCTGAGCCTGGCGCTGATCGGGTTCAGCGTGCTGGTCTATGTCGTCCTGGTGCAGGGCCTCAGCGCCGAGATGGACCGCACGCTGGACCACTTTTCCCGCGAGGTGCATCGCGCCCTGGGCCCCACCACCGACGCCACGGCCTTGCGCCATCCCCACATCGCAGACCTGGACAGCGTCCCGGTGAACGAGTTCGCCGCGCCGGGCGTCTATGTGCAGCTGTTGGACGCCCAGGGACAGGTGATGGCGGCCTCGGCCAACCTGCGCGGGGGCCGGCTGCCGGTGGACCCCACGGCGATCCAGGATGCCCTGGCCGGCCATTCGGCCTGGCGCACCCTGGCGGCCGGCGAAGGCGAACGCGTGCGCGTGTTCACCACCCCCGTTTTCGTGGCGGATCAGGTGGTGGGACTGGTGCAGGTGGGGCAATCCCTCCACAACCTGGACCTCACCATTCGCCAGGCGACCCTGACGCTGCTGGGCGGCGGGCTGGTGGCCGTGGCGTTGGCTGCCGTGGGGGGCTGGTGGCTGGCGCGCCGGGCATTGGGGCCGGTGGAGCAGATCCGCCGCACCGCCGCGGCCATCGAGTCGGCCCGCGACCTGGGCCGGCGTATCGGCTTTCAAGGCCCCACCGACGAGGTGGGCCGCCTGGCCGCCACCTTTGACCACCTGCTCGCCCGGCTGGACGAGGCGTTTCAGAGCCAGAAACGCTTTGTGGCTGATAGCTCCCACGAGCTGCGCACGCCGCTCACCGTGATCCAGGGCCACCTGGACCTGCTCCAGCGCGAGACCGACCCGGCGAACCAGGCCGAGTCCCTGGCCGCCATCCGGGCCGAGGCCGCGCGCATGGGCCGCATCGTGGACGACCTGCTGCTGCTGGCCCGGCTGGACGCCCCCCAGCCCCCCGGCCGCGAACTGGTGGACGTGGACGCCCTGTTGGTGGACGTGTACCGCGCGCTCAGGGTGCTGGCCCCGGACCGGGAGATCGTGTTGGAGGCGGTGGAGCCGGCCACGGTGCGCGGCGACGCGGCCCAACTGCGCCGGCTGCTGATGAACCTGGCGGAGAACGCGGCCCGCTACACCGCCCCCGGCGACCGGATCAGCCTGGCCTGTCGCTCGGCCGACGGCGGCGTGGCCCTGACCGTGCGCGACACCGGCCCCGGCATCGCGCCGGAGCACCAGGCGCACATCTTTCAGCGGTTCTATCGCGCCGTCCCGACGCGCTCTCGGACCGGCACAGGCCTGGGCCTTGCCATCGTCCAGGCCGTGGCCGAGCACCACGGCGGGCGCGTGACCCTGGAGAGCACGCCAGGGCAGGGCAGCACCTTCACCGTCTGGCTGCCGGTGGAAGGATGAAGGCGGAAGGCGGAAAGATGAAGGCGGAAGGATGAAGGCGGAAGGCGGAAGGATGAAGAAAAGCCGATGGCTGACGGCTGAACGCTTTTCTGTTACCAAACTGTAAACCCGGGTTCAACCGACTTTTAACTGGCGGTGGTATCCTTACAATCGGAAAGGGAATCACCGCTTTGTTGTTTTGAGGAGCCGAACCGTGAGAGCATATGCCATCGCCCTGACTGTGGGGCTGGCTATCCTGGTAGGCGTGGGGGGCCTGGCGGCCGGGACCTGGCTGCTGAGGGGCCTCACGGCCCGGCCGACTGTCGAGGGGCCATACCTGGGCCTGACCTACGTAGATTACAACCCGCGCATCGCCCGGCAGTGCTGCCGGCCCGGGGCTTTGGTGACGGCGGTGGACGCCGGCGGTCCGGCTGATCGGGCTGGCATTCGCCCGGGTGACGTCATCGCGGCTTTTGCCGGGCAGCCCCTGGGCGACGGCCGGCCCTTGCTGCCGCTGCTCCTGGCCTGCCAGCCCGGCGAGGGGGTGGTGCTGGAAGTCTGGCGCGCCGGGCACGCGCGCCAGATCGAGATCGTGCTGGCCCGGCGCGACCGCCCATAGTAGGGCAGACGGTTCGCCTGCGCTCACCGCAGGCTTTCCAGTCTGCCAGCAACAAGGAGGTACAACGTGAACATGAACTGGACACAGGGGGTCGTTTTCGGGCTGGTGGCCCTGCTGGCCGTCCTGGTGGCGGCCGGCTGCCTGGTGTTGCTGCTGGCCGGCGGCGGACTGGCCGGCTATGGATTCGGCGGCGCGGGGTGGTGTCCCCGATGCGCCGGCGGGGCGTATGGGACGACCTATGGCCCAGGGACCGGCGGCCTGCCCCGCGTGGGCGGCTATGGCCCCATGATAGGGTTCACAGGGCCGCTGTTCGGCCTGCTGATGATGGGCGCGGTGATCGGCTTGCCCGTGCTCGTGATCGCGCTGCTATTCGCCGGCCTGCTGGCCTGGTGGCAGCCGCATCCAATAACCCACAAGGAGACCAACCAATGAGCAAAGACAACTTTGACAGACCAACCTCGCGCCAGGCCAAGCACGCGCGTTTCGAGACGCCGGCCGCCCGGCCGCCCAACCGTACCCCGCTGATCGTCGGGGGCCTGGCAGCGCTCCTGGCCGTGGCGGTCATCGCTGGCGGGACGCTGGTGGCGCTGAGCCTGGGGGCCGGAAAGTCCACGGTCAACCCCAACCCCATTTCCACTGCGAGCGGAGCGAGTCCGGCCAGCAGCAAGACCCGCTATACCTCGGTGGAAGCGGTTGACGGTGTAGTTCGCCTGCCCCTGACCACCTTCGACGACGGCCTGGCGCACTTTTACAGCTTTGTAGACGACGGCAAGTCCATTGACTTTTTCGTGCTCAAGAGCAGCGACGGCGTGATCCGGGCGGCCTTTGACGCCTGCGACGTGTGCTGGCCGGCGCGCCGGGGTTATCGCCAGCAGGGCGACCGAATGATCTGCAACAACTGCGGGCTACAGTTCCCCTCGCTGCAGATCAACGAGGTGCGCGGCGGTTGCAACCCGGCCCCGTTGGAGCGCGCGATAGACGGCGCCGACCTGGTGATCCGCGCCAGCGACATCCTGGCCGGCGCCGGCTATTTCTGAACGTAGGGCAGACTTTCCAGTCTGCCACCGACACAGGCCAAGCCTGCGCTACATGAGGGAGATCCATGCAACTGACAGACATTGCCTGGAATAACGTGCGTCGTCGCCGGGGCAAGGCGGCCCTGGTGGCGCTGGGGTTGGCCATTGGCGTGGCCACGGCCGTGGCCTTGCTGGCCATCACCGAAACCATGCAGGTGGACGTGGCGACCAAGCTCGACCAATATGGCGCGAACATTATCGTGGTGCCCAAGGCCCAGGCGCTTACCTTGAGCTATGGCGGCCTCACGGTGTCGTCGGCGGCCTATGACGTGGAGCAACTGACCATGGATGATGCCCGGCGCATCCGCACCATCCACAACGCCGCCAACATCAGCGTGGTGGCTCCCAAGTTGCTGGGGGTGATGGAGGTGCAAGGTCAGCCGGCGTTGGTGGCCGGGGTGGACCTGGCAGAAGAACTGCGGCTCAAGGGCTGGTGGGACATCCAGGGCACGGTCCCGCAAGCCGCCGAACACGCTGTGGCCGGCGCGCGCCTGGCCGAGAGCCTGGGACTGACGCCGGGCGACACGGTGCTGGTCCGCGTCCCCGCCCCACCTCGGCCAAGCGCCAGCAGGGCGGCGGCCCCCCTGGGTGTCCCGGAGCAACAGTTCCGCGTGGTGGGCATCCTGGCCGAAAATGGCTCTGGCGACGACGAGATGCTCTTCATTGACCTGGGCGCGGCCCAGGCACTGTTGGGCCAGCCCGACGCGGTGAGCCTCATCGAGGTGAGCGCGCTGTGCATCGCCTGCCCGGTGGAGGACATGGTGGCCCAGATCAGCGAGGCGCTGCCCCAGGCCCGGGTCACCGCCCTGCGCCAGGCCGTCACCCTGCGCATGGAGACCGTGGGGCAATTGGCGCGGTTCGCCTGGGCGTTATCAGCAGTGGTGCTGGCTATTGGGGCGCTGGTGGTGTTCACCACCATGCTGGGTTCGGTGACCGAGCGGCGAGCCGAGATCGGCGTGTTTCGGGCCATCGGCTTTCGCCAGAGCCACATCATCCGTATCATCCTGACCGAAGCTGCCGCTGTGAGCATCGTGGGCGGCCTGGTGGGGTGGACCAGCGGCATGGCGGCGGCGACCTTGCTGGCCCCGGCCTTTGTCCAGGTGAGCGGGCCGGTGATCTGGAACCCCTGGCTGGCCCTGGGGGCTATTGGGGCGGCCGTGGCGGTGGGCTTGCTCGCCAGCCTGTACCCGGCCATGCGCGCCGCCCGGCTGGACCCCTGCACGGCGCTGCGGTCGCTGTGACCTCACCCCATCCCCCAACCCCTTCCCCTCTCCGCTGCGGAGAGGGGAAGGGGGCTAGGGGGTAGGGGAGAGGTAGGAGGAAACGATGATTCAGTTACGCAATGTAACCAAAGAATACCGCACTGACGGCACGGCGGTGGCGGCGCTGCGGAGCGTGACGCTGCACGTGGCCGAGGGCGAGTTCGTGGCGCTGGTAGGGCCGTCAGGATCGGGCAAGAGCACGCTGCTCACTATCCTGGGCGTCATGAATCCGCCCACGGCCGGCGACGTCATCGTTGACGGCATTGACGTGTACGACCTGTCCCTGGAGCGGCAGGCCGACTTTCGGCACGAGTACGTGGGGTTCGTCTTTCAGCAGCTCCAGCTCGTCCCCTATCTCACGGCCTTGGAGAACGTGCTGTTGCCCCTGGCGGTGGCCCGGCTGAGCCGGCGGGAGAAAGTGCAGCGGGCCACGGAGATATTGGCGCGCGTGGGGCTGGCCGGCAAGGAGCGCCGGCTGCCCGGTCAACTTTCTGGCGGCGAGCAGGGCCGGGTGGCCGTGGCCCGGGCGCTGGTTAACCAGCCGCCGCTCCTCCTGGCCGACGAGCCGACCGGCAACCTGGACAGCGCCACCGGGGCGCAGGTGCTGGCCTTGTTCCGCGAGCTGCACCGCCAGGGCCAGACCATCATCATGGTGACGCACAACCCGGAAACGGCGGCCTTTGCGAATCGCCTGATCCACATCCGTGATGGGCAGGTGATCTCGGAAAGTCGAGTCATCAGCGCGAAAACCGGGCATAACGGAAAGGCCCCGGCTCAATTGACCCGGGGCCTTTCGCCGGCACGCCGCGGTTATTCGGATGATTTACTTGCCAGCCGCCGCTCGATCAGCCGCCCGATGACCGCGTAGCGGAAATCGGCCCCGCCCAACGTGCGCCAGGCCCCGTACAGGCCATAGAGCACAAAGGCCCCGCTGACCAGGAACAGCACTGGCAGCGGGCAGATGCTGGGGCAGATATAGACCGCCACCGGCATGGTCTCGGCCGACTGGGGATCGACCATGAGCGGGATCATGGGCGCAAACACGGCGCACAGGTAGCATCCCAGCCCCAGGCCACCCACCACCAGCAGCACCGCCTGGTAGACGATGGCCTGCAGGGCCTGGAAGGCCACCCAACGTGATTTCTCCTTCTGGGTCAGCCAGACCAGGGCCGCACCGATGAAACCGCCCAGGCCGTTGGTGAACAGGCCCAGCAGGATGCTGCCGTGGGCCAGGGCGGCCGCCACTCGTTCATCTTGTGTGGGTTGCCGCGTGGTCTCGTTCATGTCACTTTTCCTCCTCTAATGGTGTGCTGGGGGCGGACGTTGGGACCAGCGGCCCCTGCGCCAGGGCCGTCATGCCCATAAGCCCGCCCAGATTCATGGTGTCCACTGTTCTGTTGCCAATGCTGAATCTCGGCTTCAAACGTCTCGCGCACGGCGGCCGGGCCGTAGCCCAGGCTCAACGCCTCCAACACCGCCGTCCGCACGATGGTGGTCAGTCGCTCCCGGCGCACCCGGGCCAGGTGCGCCTCATCCGGCTGCTCGGCGATGTAGGTGCCCCGGCCCTGTTGAGTGTCCAGCACCCCGGCGTGTTCCAGCTCGGTGTAGGCCCGGGCCACCGTGCTGGGGTTGATCCGCAGCTCCACCGCCAACTGGCGGATGGTGGGCAGTTGTTCGCCGGGTCTGAGCTTGCCGGTGGCGACCTGGTGCTTGATCTGCTCCACGATCTGGGCATAGATCGGCGCGCCGCCGGTGAATTCCAGATGCAAGGGCATGTGCCCCCTCGCTTTCTAGCGCCAGCGAGTCAAGATCGTCTCCCGACGAAAAAGCTTGACGCCCAGGTACACCGTCGCCGCGTCCAGCGCAGCCACCACCAGCAGCGTGACCAGGAACGATTGCCAGTTCAGCACGATAAAGCCCATCATCACGGCGATGCTCAGGGCCACCAGCGGGATCACCGTCATCCCGCCCAGTTGCTCGGCCAGGCGGATGTCGTTCACGCGCGAGGAGATGATCACCGCCAGGCTCACGGCAAAGAGGGCGATGAGGGGGACCAGCACTGCTATGGACAGCAGCCAGATGGGGCTGACCATCCGGCCAGCCAGGGCCGGCCCGGTGATGAGAAACGCCCCGATCACGCTGAGCGCATAGGCCAGCCAGGTGACGGCTATGGCCGGGATGGTGGCCGCCAGCACCTTGCCCACCAACAGCTCCCACACCCGCACCGGCGTCGCCAGCAGCGGCTCCAGGCTCCGGGCCTGCTTCTCCCCGATGATGCTGTACGTGGCGATGAACATGGGCACGAACAACGGGATCATCAGAAAATACATCAGATATTGGTCAATGAGCAGCACCGTAAAGATCTGGCCCAGGGTCATCCCCCGGTATTCAGGCTGCTCTATCAGATAGCGCAGGGACTCCGGCGCATCCGTCTCGTCGGGGGGGATCATCTGCACGAAAAAGAACGTGCCCAGCACCAGCACCACGAACAGCAAGGGCAACAGGGCCATGGTAAAGAGGATCAGCTTGTTGCGCAGCACCTCGGCCCATTCCTTGTCCATGATCGCCAGTATCTTGTCCATGTCAGTCCTCAGTCCTCAGTCCTCAGTTTTCAGTCCTCAGTCCTCAGTCCTCAGTCCTCAGTTTTGTGCTCGCGCGGCGCGGGCGTTAGCGCACCCGGATCACCCGCGTGCCGGCCGCGAGATCGCCAAAGCGCGCCCGCTCCGCCGAGATCAGGATGAGCACGATCCCGATGAGGTTCAAGGTCGGCAGCCCGTCTACCACCCGCAAGAGGTTGCGCGCCGCGCTCCTGAGCAGGCCGGGTTTGCCGCCGTCTACCCGCACCACGCGCAAACCCATCACCCACTTGCCCAGCGTGGCGCCGAGCAGCTCCTCCAGCAGGATAAAGTACAGGATCATGACGATCAGAAATGCGATGCACAGCGGATCGGTGACGAACAGGCCATAGTTCCAGAGATGGTCTTCGGGAGCCATGAGCCAGACGCCCTTGACCAGGTACGTGATCGGGAAAAAGAACGCGCAGAATAGCAGGCCGTCGAGCGCGAGGGCCAGGAAGCGGCGCCCCAGCCCGGCGTAACGGCGCTCATGGTCAATCATTGGCCCCCCGATCAGATGTTGAGACGCGCCGGTCGCGCCCGTTGACCAGGCGAAAGTACACGTCTTCCAGCGAGTGTTCCACCTCGCCCACGGCCAGGACCTCGGCGGTGGATGCCGCCAGCGCGCGCACCAGGGCCGGGGTCTGCTCCTCCGGGTCCTCCAGGTCCACCGTGAGCCGGCTATCGGCGGCCTCCACCGCCCGCACAAAGGGCAGCGCGCGCAGCATCTCCACCACGTCGGCGTCCGGGCGGCGCAGGCGCACGGCCACGCGCCGGCCAAAGAGCCGCGCGCGCAAGTTCGCCGGCGTGTCCACGGCGATGAGCCGGGTGTTCAGCACGGCGATGCGGTCGCACAGCCGCTCGGCCTCGTCCAGGTTGTGCGTACACAGGACGATGGTGCGGCCGGCGCGGCGCAGCTCGGCGATGAAATCGCGCACCACGCGGGCCATCTCCGGGTCCAGCGCCGCCGTCGGCTCGTCCAAAAAGAGCACGCGCGGCTCGTGGATGAGAGCGCGGGCAATCGCCATCTTTTGCTTCATGCCCTTGGAAAAACCGCCCACCAGCTCGTGGCGGCGGTCCCAGAGGTCCAATAGCTCCAGGTAGCGGCGCACCTGCGCGTCGCGCTGCGGGGCCGGCACCTCGTAGAGCCGGGCAAAGAAGGCCAGGTTCCGCTCGGCGGAGAGCTTGTCGTACAATCCCGGCGATTCGGTGAGGATGCCGATGCGCCGCCGGATGGCGGTGCTTTCCGCACCCACCGGCAGGCCGTCCACCCAGGCCCGGCCGGCCGTGGGGGCGATCAGGCAGGCCAGCATCCGTACCGTGGTGGTCTTGCCGGCCCCGTTCGGCCCCAGCAGGCCAAAGACCTCGCCCTCGCGCACCTCCAGGTCCAGGTTCTCCACCGCCACGATGGCCGGGTCATGCCGTCGGGTGGCCGGAAATGTCTTGGTCAGTCCCTCTGTGCGAATCATGCACGCCCGCTCTGGATCAAGATTGTATCTTCTGTACTAAATCAATTCATACAATATGATACCAGATACGGCGAGTTTTGTCAAGGGGGTGTGACTGAGCGCCGTGCATACATGATGCGGGGGTGGTTAGGCGACCGGGGTCCCTGCAGGGGCTGGCGGGCCGGGCATCAGCCCTCGCTGCGCGGCAGACGCGGCCGGGCGACCGCGCGGGCAGTAGCCCGGCGCGAATGATACCCGGCGCGGCGGGTTACAAACCCGCCGGGAGCAGAAGAGACATTTACGGAAGAGACGACAGCAGGTTCAGCCAGATCGTCACCGTGAGGATGCTGGCGATGGTGGTCACGAACACGCTAAAGGCCACGAGCGGCGCATCGGTCTCGAACTCGGCGGCCAGGACGGTGGTCATCACCGCCGTGGGCATGGCGCTCTCCAGCACCACCACCTGGCGTGACAGGCTGTTCAGCCCCAAGGCCCAGGCGAACGCCAGGGCCAGCGCCGGGGCCAGGCATAGTCGCCCGACCGTGATCACGGTCAACGCGGGCAGATGGAACGCGCCGCGTGGCGAGCGGAACGTCTGGGCCAACTGAATGCCCATGATGACGAGAAAAGTCGGCACGGCGGCCTGGCCGAGCAATTGGATCGCCCGGGACAGGGGTTCCGGCAGCGTCAGGTCGAGCAGGTTGAAGGCCAACCCCAGCCCGGCGGCATAGACCAGGGGCACACCGGCCACCCGGCGCAGCGCCAGCCACCCGGAGGCGCGGCCCCGGGCCGCCAGGTAGACGCCCAACGTCGCGCTGAGGGTGGCGCTGACGGTGAAATAGAGCACTGCCCGGGCCAGACCTTCATCCCCAAAGGCGAACCGGGTGGCCGGCAGGCCATAGTTGCCGGCGTTCATGAGCAGCAGGGCGATCAGGAACGAACCTCGCGTCGGGCCTTCTAAGCGTAGCCAGCGGGCCGCCACCGCTCCCCCGCCCCAGAGCGCGGCCGTGACCAAGAGCAATACGGCCGCGATCTGGGCATACTCCTCGCCTCCGACGGCCGAGCGCGACAGGGAATCGAACACCAGGGCCGGGCTGAACAGGTAAAAGGCCACCCGTGAGAGGACGCGCACGTCTAGCCGCAGGTAGAACTGCGCCAGCGCCGCCACGCCCGCCGCGAGCATGATCGGCAGGATCACGGTGATGAGGAACGTCATGGGGGGTATCTCGCTGGCCCGTGAGGTGGCATCAGGGCCGGGTCTCTTTGCTGTGCCCGTTGTCTACCGGCCCACGATCCGGCGCACTTGCCGGATCACCTGCCCACGGCGCGTCCGCCACGTGCCCACGATGCCATACGGGAAGAACAGCACCAGCAGGATGTAACCGATGCCCAGGAGCAAGGGCCAGCTCTTCTCAAAGGCGGGCAAATCCGCCAGGGTATGGCTGGCCAGGCGTTGCACGGCCGCGCCCAACATCGGCCCGGCCAGGGTGCCAATCCCGCCGATGATGGTCATGAGCAGGGCGTCAATGGTGCGGCCCACGCCCAGCAGGTCCGGCGTGGCGCTGCGAAAGTACATGATGTACATCGCCCCGCACAGAGAGGCCAACGCCCCGGAGATCATCAGGATCACCAGCTTGTAGACAAAGACGTTATAGCCGATGGCCGCGGCCCGGCCCTCGTTCTCGCGAATGGCAGCCAGCACCTTGCCCGTGGGCGAGTTCACCAGTCGCCGGGCCAGGACGTACATCAGGATCATAAAGGCCAGTGCCATCAGGTAAAACGTGGTGCGTTCCGTGGTGGGGCTGATGGCATCAGGGATCGGGATGCCGTGCAGGCCCTCATCGCCGCCGGTGAGCGGTCGCAGCTCGGTGGACGCGCTGAGGATAAAGGTCATCTCGGCAAAGGCCAGCGTGATCATGGCAAAATAGACGCCTTTCACCCGGAGCGAGACCACTTGCAGGAACGCGCCAATGGCCGCACCGACGACGATGACCAGCACCAGCACCACCGGCAGGGGCACCGGCGCGATGTTCAGGGTCAACCCGAACACCCGGGCGTTGTTCACGCCGCGCAGCAGGATCGCCACCGTGTAGGCGCCCAGCCCAAAGAATAGGGCGTGCCCAAAGCTCAGGATGCCGCTGTAGCCCATGAGCAGGTCATAGCTCAGGGCAAAGATCGCCAACACAAAGACCTGGATCAGCAATCCCAGCTCGAACTTGCCCAGGAAGGCGGGCAGCACCGCCAGGAAGGCGACGAGCACGAACCAGCCGCCGTTATCTTTCAGGAACCCCTTCCACCGGCTCATCAGTGTCCCCCCTCCTTCTTGCGGCCCAAGAGGCCCTGCGGGCGCACCAGCAGCACAATCGCCATCATGCCCACCACGATGCCCTGGGCGATGATGGGTGTTAACTGATAATCGGCAAAAGCGCGGGCCAGCCCCACGAGCAAGGCCCCCACAAAGGCGCCGGGGAAACTGCCCATCCCGCCGATGACCACCACCACGAACGCGCTCAACTGGAAGGCCATGCCATATTCGGGGGCCATGCCGCCCAGGAAGGGCACCGCCGTCGCCCCGCCCAGCGCGGCCAGCCCGGCCCCCAGCGCAAAGACGCCGGTGAAGACCCGCTGTACATTGACCCCCAGAGCCTGCACCATCTCGCGGTCCTCCACCCCGGCCCGGATGATGATCCCGATACGGGTACGGCGCAGGATGATCGAGACCACCAGCATCACGACCACGCCGAGCAGGATGACAAAGATGTTATAGATGGGAAACGCCCGGCCCAGGATGTCCACCGTGCCCGTCAGCAGGGCCGGCTTGGCCATCGCCAGGGGGGCCGGTCCCCAGATGAGCTTGACCAGCTCGGCGATGACGTAAACCAGCCCCAGGGTCAGCAGGATCTGAAAGATGGGACGCTTGTACAGCGGCCGGATCAGCCCCCACTCGATGAGGGCGCCGAGGCCGAGGCCCACGGTCGCGCCCGCGAGCACGGCCACCAGAAACCGCAGATTCGTATCCGCGATGAGGACCGGGGCCGTATCAAACCCCAAGACCCCCAGTTGCCGGGCCGGGATGGCGGCCAGGGGATAGCCGCCCAACAGCCAGAACGTGGTCAGCGCCACATAGGACCCGGTCATGAACAGCGACCCGTGGGCAAAGTTCAGCACGTCCATCAGGCCAAAGATCAACGACAGCCCGGACGCGATGAGGAAGAACAGCATCCCCATTGTCAGCCCTTGTAGGGTGATGTTGACGATGCGGGCGAGTAGCTCGTCCAGTGGCATGGTGCCCACCTCCGTTATCCGTCAGTCGTCAAACGTCATGCTCACGCGCGTCTGCCGTTGGACGTTTTGACGTCTCACGTAGCCCCCAGATACCGCTCCACGATCTCCGGGTGCGCCTTCAGCTCGGCCATGGGGCCTGCGCTCACCACCCGGCCCACGTCCATGATGGCGTAATGCTCGCCCACGTCCGAGGCGACCAGGTAGTTCTGCTCGACCAGCAGCACGGTGATGGTCTCCCGCAGCCGATGGATGGCCTCCATCACGGCCTCCACCACCACCGGCGCCAGCCCTTTGGTCGGCTCATCAACCAGGAGCAGCTTGTTGTCGGGCACCAGGGCGCGGGCCACCGCCAACATCTGCTGCTGGCCGCCCGACAGGTTGCGCCCGCCCAGCTTGATGAGGCGCTTCAGGTCTGGGAAGAGGGTGAAGATGAGATCGGCCTTGCGCTCCAGGTCCCCTTTCTGGCGTTCGGCTAATCTCAGGTTCTCCTCCACGGACAGGCTGGCAAAGATGCCCCGGTGCTCCGGCACGTAGCCGATCCCCAACTGAGCGATGTGGTGGGGAGCGCGCCCCTGGATCTCCTGCCCGGCCAGGACAATGCGCCCGGAGCGCGGTGGCGTGAGGCCCATGATGGTGCGGAGCGTGGTCGTCTTGCCGGCCCCGTTGCGCCCTAACAGCACGGTCACTGTGCCCATCTGCACCGCCAGCGAGACGCCTTCCAGGATGTGAAACTGCCCAATGTAGGTATTGACCTCATCAAGTTCCAGCAATGGCTCCATACCCTTCATCCCTCCGCCTTCATCCTTCATCCTTCCGCCTCGCCAGCGCCTCCTGCATCGCCTCCCTGTACAGACCCCCCAGGTAGGCGTTTTGCACCGCTTCGTTGCCGGCGATCTCGGCCGGCGTGCCCTCGGCGATGATCTGGCCCAGGTGCATCACCGTGATGACGTCGGAGGTGCCCATCACGATGTCCATCTTGTGTTCCACGAGCATGATGGTCTTGTCGCCACGTGCCCGGATGCGCTCGATGACCTCCATGATGGCCGGGACCTCCTCGCGGGAGATGCCGGAGGTCGGCTCGTCCAACAGCAACAGCTCCGGCTGCGTCGCCAGCAGGATGGCGATCTCGAGCTTGCGCTGGTCCCCGTGGGGCAACAGCCCGGCGATCATGAGTTCCTTGCCGAGCAGTCCCACCTCCGCCAGGATCTCCTGGGCGCGTTCCTCATATTGACGATAGTGGCGATAGTGCATCCAGAGCTTAAAGTTGTCGTGGCCCCGGGACTGGGCCGCGATGCGCACGTTCTCCAGGACCGTCAGGTTAGGAAAGATATTGGTGATCTGGAACGAGCGGCCGATGCCCAGGTGTGAGCGGCGGGTATCGGACAGGCGGGTGATGTCCTGGCCTTTAAAGAAGACCTGCCCGGCCGTGGGCCTGAGGGTGCCGCTGAGCAGGTTGAACAACGTGGTCTTGCCGGCCCCGTTCGGCCCGATGATGGAGTGCAGCGTGCCCCGGCGGACCTGGATGTTCACGTCATCCACGGCGCACAGGGCCGCAAAGTCCTTGCGCAGATGGCGCGTTTCCAGGATGATGCCCGTCTCTTCTGCCATATGAGGCCCCCTGAGTCACGTGTTGCGTCATGCGTCAAACGTCATGCGTCGAACGTCATGCGTCAAACGTCATGCGTCATGCGTCATGCGTCAGCCTGGGGAGCGAGGAGCATGAGAGGTGTGTGGAGCAAGAGTTTTTTCACACTCTTGTCCATCTGCTCCCCTGCACCTCCGCTCCTCTGCTCCCCTTGTTCCTTGTCTACTTGTCTGCTGGCCTACCGACCGGGGGCCGTGATGGCCGGGGCGCAGTCCTCCGGCGACAGCTCGGCCACCAGCTTGATGGTGGGCTTGCCATCTACCAGGACCACCTCAGCGGTGTACATGGGCTGGAGGGCCTGATGGTCTTCCTTGCGGAAGGTGAACTTGCCCTTGGGGGCGTCCCAGCTCATGCCTTCCAGCACCTTGATCATGTCCTCCGCCTTGGTGCTGCCGTTGGTCTTTTCCAGGGCCAGCACCAGGGCCTGCCCGGCAGCAAAGCTGGTGTCGGTAAAGAGGTCGGGCGGCTCATTGTACTTGGCCATGTGCTCCTTCACCAGCCAGTCGTTCACCGGGTTCTTGGGGAAGGTATAATGGTACTTGATCATCCCCTTGTTGCCCACCAGGGCCGTGCCCAGGGCGGCGAAGGTCTTGTTATCCACGATGCCGGTGGTGAGCTTGAGCTTTTCCGGGATCTTTTGCTCCTGCATCTGGCTGAAGAGCTGCACGCCGCCAGCGCCAGCCCAGGCCACGAACAGCACCTCCGCGCCGCTATCCAGGCATTTCTGGAAGTAGGGGGTGAACTCGGTGGTATCGGCCGGGGCAAAGACATCGGCGACCCACGTGGCGCCCTCTTTCTCCACGATCTCCTTCCAGACCTTGACCTGGTCGTGCCCCCAGGAATAGTCCGGGGCCAGGCCCACGAACTTTTTGCCCAGGGAGCGGGCGGCGAACTTGGCCCCGGCCAGGGCGTCCTGCGCGGCCGACGAGGCGGTGCGGAAGACGTAGGGGTTAAAGTTCGCGCCGGTGATCTGGTCGGCGGCGGCCGGGGTGACAAAGATGATGGTCTTGTACTCCTTGGCCACCTCGATGATGCCCAGGGTCACGGCGCTGGAAGAAGCCCCCACCAGGATCTCGCAGCCTTCCTTCTCGATCAGCTCGCGGGCGCGGCTCACGCCCACGTCCGGCTTGCCCTCGGTGTCCTTGACGATGACCTCGATCTTGCGGCCGGCCACGATGCCGGTGCCGTTGGTGGCATACTGGATGCCCAGGTTAAATCCGCGTTCCTCCATCTCGCCATAGAGGACCAGGCCCGCGCTGATCGGGCGCAGCAATCCCACTTTGAGCGGTTTCGGCTCCGGCGTATTGGTGGGCACCGGCGGCTTGGTCGGCTCGACGGGCTTGGTCGGCTCCGGGGCCTTGGTCGGTTGGGGCGGTGTCGTCGGCGTGGCCGGCGGCGGGCACTGCGCCGCCAACAGGCTCAACATCGTGAGCACCGCCATCGCCACGAAAAGTACTCGCTTGTTCATCGGTTCTCCTCCTGTCTGATCTGTGGGTATATGGGTAAACGGATACACTGGTAAATTGGTGGGGTGAGCATCACCTCCTTTCGGCGCGCCTGGCGCTTCACGTTTGACGTTTGACGTTTGACGTTTTACGGATATGCCTGCTTCATTCTTTGGGTCGCTCCACCAGCAGCACGGCCTGACCGGTGGCGACCAGCGTCTCGTCCTGGTTGTAGCAATCGGTCTTGAGGGTGACGATCCGCTTGTCCGGCCGCCAGGCTGTCACCTCGACAACGGCGGTGATGGTATCGCCCAGGTAGACCGGGGCCTTGAACTGGATCTCCTGGCTGAGATAGATGGCGCCGGGGCCGGGCAGCTCGTTGCCCAACGCCGCCGAGATCAGCCCGGCTGTGAATACCCCGTGGGCGATGCGCCGGCCAAAGCGGGTCTGGGCCGCAAACGCCTCATCCAGGTGAACCGGGTTGTGGTCGCCGATGAGGTCGGCCAGGGCGTTCACGTCGGCCTCGGTGATGGTCTTGGTAAAGGTGGCCCGCTCACCGATTGGGAAGTCGTTACGGGCGGTCTTGTCGGTCATCGTTTCTCCTTCTACGAATCTACGAATGGGCGAATGGACGAATAGACGAATGGACGAATAGACGAATGGACGAGGGGCATTCGTAGATTCGTCAATTTGTACATTCGCTATGTTTGGCAAGGAAACCCATGATCAACGTGTTGAACACATCTGGCTGCTCCCAGCAGACGGCGTGGCCGGCATGAGGGATGAGCACCAACTCTGCGCCGGGGATACGGCTGGCGATGTATTCGGCATAATCCCGGCCCTTCAGGTGGTCGTCTTCCCCCACCATCACCAGCGTGGGCGCGGCGATCTGGCTCAGGGATTCGCGGATGTCGTAGGCCAGGAAGCACTCACAGAGGCGCGCCACGGCGTCGAAATCCAGCGTGGCGTACCGTTGCCGGGCCGCGTCCAGGGCCGGCCGATGGGCCGCGATCCAGGCCGCGCTAAAGTTGTCGGTGGCCGTGACCTCGAAGAACAGGTCCGGGTCGCGCAGGCGTGCGGCGCGCAGCCAGCCTGCGATGATGAGGCGCAGGGCCGGCTCGCTGTGGCTGACCGTGGAACTGAGCACCAGGCTCCGCACCCGGGCCGGATACCTGAGCGCAAAGGTCATGGCGATCTCGCCGCCGTAGGAGATGCCCATGATGTGTGCGCGCGCGATGCCCAGCGCGTCCAGCAGGCCGGCCAGGTCGTCAGCGTGCAGCTCCATGGTGTATGGCCCGGCCGGGTGTGCGGATTGCCACTGCCCCCGGCAATCGTGGAGGAGCAGGCGGTAATGTCGGGACAGGACCGGCACCTGATACGGCCAGCTCGCCGTGCCCATGAGGATGCCATTGAGCAAGGCCAGCACCGGGGCATCTTCTGGGCCGTGCAGCTCGTAGTAGATGTCCGTGCCGTTGACCGGGATGTGCGGCATGGTTATCTCCCCCGTACTGCGTATTTCGTATTGCGTAACAGGATACGCAATACGCAATACGCAGTACGCAACACGTAGCACGCCACTCGTTATGCCAGGAACTCGTGCAATATGGCATTGAACTCGGCCGGCTTTTCGATGTGGGGCGCGTGGGCGGTGTCGGGGATGACGTGCTCCTGATAACGCCCGCCACGGGCTGCGTACCGTTCCAGCACGGCGCGCATCTGGCCGATCATGGGCTGGGTCGGAAAGACCTCCTCGCCGGGCCAGCCGGGGACAAAGCCCAACTTGCCCAGGGTGCCGATGTCGAACATGGAAGCGTCGCTCACGATCTGGTCATCGGAGCCACGGACCCACAGGATGGGCGGCTTGGGCGTCACGTCCACGATGCCACTGACGTTAAAGTGCCTGGGTGCGGTGGCATTGATCGGCCCGAAATTGCCCGGGGCCACGTAGGGCCAGTTGGGAGAGGGGACCATGTCGCCGGGATACTTTTGCTCACCGGTCTTTTCCAGTAGCGACGCGCTGAGGAAATCCTCCTCGCGGGCGGCGCGGAAGGGCGGCTTGTAGTAAAAGGCGTTGATGATGTTGCGCGGCGAGTTGGGGTCATCGGCGCCCCGGTCGTTCTCCTGGATGCGCCGGACGAACTCCGGGGCCACCACGCCGCCGCCAGAGCCGGCATAGTCCGGGAAGCACGGCTGCCCGTCCAGCCCCTTGGTCGCGCCAAAGCCATAGGGCGAGATGGGGGCCAACAGCGTGATGCTGGCGACCTTGGTCGGGTGGTCTATCAGGTACTGCAGGACCGGGCCGGCCCCCAGCGACCAGCCCAACAGGTGGACCCGGTCCAGCCCCAGGGTCGTGAACAGGGCCTCCAGGTCGTCGCTCCAGTCGCGGGCGCCCCGGGTCGCGTCAATCAGCCGATCCTCCGTGAGGCCATAGCCGCGCAGGTCCGGGGCCAGGCAGCGGTAGCGCGGCGGCATGGCCCGCATGGTCTCCTCATAGTACGTGCCGGATGAAAAGTTGCCGTGGATCAAGACCACCGGCTCGCCATCCGCCGGGCCGCAGGATAGCACGTGCATCCGAAGGCGTGGCGTGTCCACCATCTGGGACGTGATGCCGGGCAGTATGTTGGGAATCTGTCTGTCCATGAGAACCTCCTGAGCGGATTGCGGATTGCAGATTGCAGATTGCGGATTGCAGATTGCGGATTGCGGATTGCGGATTGCGGATTGCGGATTGCAGATTGCAAATTGCAGATTGCGGATTGCAGATTGCAAATTGCAGATTGCAGATTGCGGATTGCGGATTGCGAATGGCGAATGGCGCCTGACGTTTGACGTTTGACGCTTGACGTTTGACGGCTCACGGCATCCGCAGCGCTGCGCCGGCCTGGTTATACCCCACGCCCGACCCCACCAGCACCAGCAGGTCGCCGGATTTGACCTTGCCTTTCTGAACCGCGTCGTCCAGGCACATGGGGATGCAGGCCGAGCCGGTGTAGCCCCAGTCTTCCATGATCCAGTGGGTCTTTTCCAGCGGCAGGCCCAGCGTCTCCATCACCAGCTTGATGGAGGGGAGTCGCACCTGGGTAAAGAGGGCCACGTCAATGTCCTCTACGTTGAACCCGCCGCGCTCGGCCAGCATCCGCACTAGGCGAGGCCAGTTGTCGTGGTTCACCTCCGGCGGGTAGCGTTGCAACAGGCGGACCTGGGTGCGGCCGGCCTGGACGGCTTCCACGGTGGCCGGCTCGAACGTGCCGCCAGCGTAGATGCCCCAGTGCCGGTGATAGGAGCCGTCGGCGATGTAGGCGGAGGTGATGAACCCGGGCCTGGAGTCGGCGGTCAACACGGCGGCCCCGGCCCCGTCCCCGTAAAAGAACACCGTCGGGTCGTGGGGGTCGGCCAGCTTGCTCATCATATAGACGCCGACAACCAGCACGTACTTCATCCAGGTGTTGGTGGCGAGCAGCCCGGCGGCGGCGGCGACGCCGGTGGGGAAGGAGGCGCAGGCGCAGCCGATGTCATAGGTGCCGGCGTTGACCGCGCCGATCTTGTGTTGCAACACCACCGAGGTGGCCGGCGTGATATAGTCCGGCGTATCTGTGCCCAGCAGGATCATGTCCAGTTGCTCCGGCCGGACCCCGGCCGCTTGGAGGGCCGCCTGCGCGGCCGGCACGGCGATGTCTGATGTGACCCAGTCGCGGGGCGCGTACCAACGCTGCCGGATGCCGCTGGACTCGTAGAACTTGTCCATCACATCCGCCAGGGCCGGGTTGACCTCGGCCATCCGTTGCTTGAGGTCGTCGTTGGTGACTTTTATCTCCGGGAGATAGTGGCCGGTGCCGATGATGGTGCCATATCGCGTCATGCCTTGCCTCCTGTTTGACCATTCCGTCATTCGTCAAGCGTCATCCGTCATTCGTCACGTTTGACGCCTGACGTTTGACGCATTGACGTTCGACGCATCACTCTTTCAGCCTCAACTCCCCCTTCTCCACCAGCCACTGCTCGTCTCGCGCCCGTTGCAGGGCCAGGACCGTCAGGCCCCGGTGATCGGTGGGGCTGTAGCTGATGGGGGGTAGCAGGCCGCCGGTCCAATCGGTGAGGGTTTCCAGGGCGGCGATCAAGCCCTCGCGGGTCAGGTCTGGCCCGGCCCGGCGCAGCCCTTCCACCACCAACTGCGCTGCCGCGTACCCGATGCGGCTGTGCGTGCTCGGAACCTCGTCGGCGCGGCCGGTCGCGCGGGCCATGAGCTTGCGGAAGAGCGTCTCGCCGCGATGGTGGCGGGGGCCGGCCGGGTAAGCGGCGGTGCGCAGGCCGTGGGTGGCCTCTGGACCGGCCAGTTGGAGCAGGTCTGGCCCGGAGAGGACGTAGCTGCCCAGCCAGGCCGGCCGGAAACCGGCCGCGTGCGCGGCGCGCAACAGGTCCGCGGCCGGCTTGACGTAGGTGTAGAGCAACACCAGATCGGGCCGGTGGGCGGCCAGTTCCGCCACCCAGTCGCCGGGCCGGGACTCGCTGGCCACGTGCGTCACCGTGACGACCGGCCGCACGCCCGCCTGCGCCAGCTCACCCACGAACGCCGTGGTGCCTTCCTGCCCAAAGCGGTCGTCCACCGCAAACACGGCGACGCGCTGCGGCCTCAGCTCGTCCAGCACGTACTGGGCCAATATCTGCCCTTCCACGTGATACGAGGGCTGGAGCGCAAAGTAGGTGCGCTTGAGGGGCGCCGACCAGACCGAGACCCCGCTGTGCGGCGAGATGACCGGCACCTGCTTCTCCAGCAAATAGTCCAGCACCGCCAGGTTGGTGGGCGTGCCCAACGGGCTGACGAGGGCGAAAACCTCATCCTGCGTGACCAGCTCCATGACCGCTAACCGGGTGCGCGTGGGATCAAAGCCGTCATCCTTGACCACCAGCTCGATGCGGCGGCCGTGTACGCCGCCCCAACGGTTGACGTGCTCGTAGCAGGCCGAATAGCCCCGCAGCACGGCCAGGCCGATGGCCGCATTTGGCCCGGAGAGGTCGCAGAACGTGCCCAGGCGGATGGTCTCTGGGGTGACGCCGGGGGCGGTGGCTGGCAACGTGGGCCGGGTCAGCTCGTAGCCGGGCACCACCAGGCGCGGCACGATCTGGAGCCGTTCGGCCTCCTCGCGGATCCAGGGGCGAAAGTCCGGGTGCGCCACCCGGATCAACGCCTCCATGCGGTCCTTGACCGCGCGGCCCTTCAGCTCCGCCACGCCCCACTCGGTGACGATGGTGTCCACGTCCTGGCTGGGGACCGTCACCTCGGCCCCTTCTGACAGCAGGGGGACGATGGTGGAGACCGTGCCGCCTTTGGCCGTGGCGCGCAGGGCGATGATACCCCGGCCGCCGGGGGCCATCTGCGCGCCCCGGTGGGTATCCAACTGGCCGCCGGTGCCGCTATAGTGCCGCGCGCCGATGCTCTGCGAGCAGACCTGACCGTAGAGGTCCACCTGGAGCGCGGTGTTCACGCTCACCATCTTGTGGTTGCGGGCGATGACGTGGGGGTCATTGGTGACCTGGCCCTGCTGGAACTCGACCACCAGGTTATTGTCCAGGAAATCATACAGCTTCCGGGTCCCCAGGGCAAAGGCCCCCACCATCTTGCCCTTCCAGAGGGTCTTGCGCCGGCCGGTGATGACGCCGGCCTCGTACAGGTCCACCATGCCATCGGTGAACATCTCGGTGTGGATGCCCAGATCGCGCCGCTCCATCAGAAAGGCGGCGATGGCGTTGGGGATGCCGCCGATGCCGAGCTGGAGCGTGGCGCCGTCCTCGATGAGTTCGGCGATGTAGCCGCCGATGGCCCGCTCCCAATCGGTCGGCGGCGCCGGGGGCAACTCGAACAGGGGCACGTGGTTCTCCACCACCCAGTCCACCTCGGAGATGTGCACCTGGGTATCGCCCAACGTCCAGGGCAGGTTCTCGTTGATCTCGAGCACCACCAGGTCGGCGGCTTCCATGAACTGCTTTTCGATGACCAGGCCCAGGGAGAGGGACATGAACCCGCGCTTGTCGGGCGGGGTGGCCGTGCCCCAGAAGATGTCCAGGTGGTGGCCCAGGGCGGCCAGCTTGCTCCGGGCGGCCTGATGGAGATTGTTGGGGATGTAGGAGGTGCGGCCCTGGGGGTGGACCTCGCGGTCCGGCGCGCCGTAGAACCAGTTCTCCACGAAGAAATGCCCGGCCATCTCCGGCTGGAGCACGAAATCGTACAGGCGCATGGGCAGGCAAACGCAGACCGTCACGTTCTCCAGGCGGTCCTTGTGGTGGCCCAGCTCGCCCAGCAGGCCCGGCGGCTCGGAGGCCGCCATCGCCGCCACGATGGTCTGGCCCGACTGCACCAGGGATACGGCTTCGGGGATGGAGAGCCGCTTGCGCCGGTATAGCTCCTGGGGGTTCATGCGATCTCCTCGAACGGGAAGGTCTCGGTGTCGCGCGTCAAACGTCAAACGTGAAACGTCAGGTGCACATGACGCCTGACGCCTGACGTATGACGTATGACGCCTGACGTATGACGCCTGACGCTACCCCCATGATACCCCCAACCCGTTACCGAGGCGTTACAGAGGAGTTACAACGCGCGTCGGGGTATTGACAACTGCCCCCCACCTGGTATACTATACCCAGGCAGCGTCCGAGGTTATCCATTCCAACCAATCATCAGAGGAGGTGG
>FWPV01003914.1_pt1 | contig 32757 bp, 32 predicted proteins | sample 2228371 | NCBI WGS metagenome assembly FWPV01 (sample SAMEA103939776, study PRJEB20133) | metagenome
GGGGAGGGGGTAGGGGCCCATGGCTCCTGGCCCCCTCCCCCAATCTCTTTCCGGAGGGTAGGCATGGGTGAGGTGGTTGCAGGTTTGGAGGTTTTCCTCGCCGAGCCGCCGGGGTGGGTGCAGGGGGCCCGGCTGGGGTTGCTCAGCCATCCGGCCAGCGTGGACCGGCGTTATCGCCCGGCCCGGGAGCTGGTGGCGGCGCGGTTTCCCGGCCAGTTGCGGCGCCTCTTTTCCCCCCAGCATGGCCTGGGCGGGGAAAAGCAGGACAACATGGTGGCTTCGCCGGATTTTGTCGAGCCCTCCCTGGGACTGCCGGTGATCAGCCTGTACGGGCCGCGGCTGGCGCCCCCGCCTGAAACCCTGACCGATCTGGACGTCCTCCTGGTGGACCTCCAGGATGTGGGCACCCGGGTCTATACCTATCAGGCCACGCTGGCGGCGGTCATGCAGGCCGCGGCCCAAGCGGGGGTCAAGGTGGCGGTGTTGGACCGCCCCAACCCCATCGGCGGCACGCAGGTGGAGGGGAACCTGCTGCAGCCGGCCATGGCCTCTCTGGTGGGACCCTATCCGCTGCCCATGCGCCACGGCCTGACTTTGGGGGAGCTGGCCGGCTATTACCAGGCCGAACACGGGCTGGAATGCGACCTCGCGGTGGTGCCGGCCCGGGGCTGGCGGCGCCGCCAGTATTTCGACGCCACCGGTCTGCCCTGGGTGCTGCCCTCCCCCAATTTGCCCACCCTGGAGGGGGCCTTGGTCTATCCCGGCCAGGTGCTCCTGGAGGGCACCAATCTCTCCGAGGGACGGGGCACCACCCGGCCCTTCGAGTTCTGGGGCGCGCCCTTCCTCGAGCCCCGGCGGCTTCTGGAGCACCTCCAGCCCCCCCCGGCGGGGGTGATCTTTCGGGAGGTGGTGTTTGAGCCCACCTTTCACAAGTGGGCCGGGGAGCCCTGCCGGGGCTTTCAGCTCCACGTCACCGACCGCCGGGCCTTCAAACCGTACCTGACCACCCTGGCCCTTCTGCGGGCGGTGCTCCAGGTGCATCCGGAGCACTTCGCCTGGCGGCAGCCCCCCTACGAATACGAAACCGAACGTCTGCCCATGGACCTGCTTACCGGCGACCCGGCCATCAGGGAAGGCCTGGTCCAGGGGGTGCCGGTGCCCGAACTGGAAGCCGCCTGGCAGGCTGAGTTGGCGGAGTTCCTTTCATGCCGCCGCCCCTTTCTCCTCTACCCGGATTGAGGAGCTGAGGCAGGGGGCAGAAAGTCGCCGGGAACGGGGTCCTCACTTGCCGATGCAGAACTGGGAGAAGATGCGCTCCAGAATGTCTTCCCCCGCTTCGTCCCCGGTGAGCTCGCCCAATTCCCGGATGGCGCCCCGCAGGTCTTCGGCCGCCAGTTCCCAGGCCGGGCGCCTCTCCTGCAGCACTTCCAGGCAGCCTTTGAGGTATCCCAGGACCGCCACCAGGTGCTGGTGGTGCCGGGCTTGGGTGACCACCTCCCCCGGCGTGGCAACCCCGCCGCTTCGCACCGCCTGCACCACCGCGGCCTTGAGCTCCTCCACCCCCTGGCCGGTGAGGGCCGAGAGCCGCAGGACCGGGAAGGGCGAAACCGCCGTGAGCTCCGACTCGGGCAGAACCTGGGGCAGGTCAATCTTGTTCACCACCGTCAGGCCGGGGCGGCCGGCCAAGGCGCCCAGGCCCTGCCGGTCGGCGGCGGCCAGGGGCAGGCTCCCGTCCACCAGGTAGAGCACCAGGTCGGCGGCGGCCAGGCGCTCCCGGGTTTTGGCCATGCCCAGCTCCTCCACCGCATCGCCCCCGGTCCGTAAGCCCGCGGTGTCCGTCAGGCGCACCGGCAGGCCCTCCCAGGTCACGGTCTCCTCGATGACGTCCCGGGTGGTGCCGGGAATATCCGTGACAATGGCCCGGTCTTCCTCCAGCAGACGATTCAGGAGGCTGGATTTGCCCACATTGGGGCGCCCGGCGATGACCACCCGGAGCCCCTCCCGGAGCAGCCGCCCCTCCCGGTAGGTGGCCGCCAAACGCTCCAGCTCCTGGCTTGTCTCTGCCACCGGGGCGGCCACTGCTTCCGGCTCCAGCTCCTCGGCCTCCTCGGGGAAGTCCAGGGCCGCTTCCAGCCGGCTGAGTTGCGCCAGCAAGGTCTCCCGGGCGGCCGCCAGACGCCGTCCCAGTCCGCCGGCCAGGTGTCCCTGGGCCACCCGCAGGGCCGCAGCGCTCTTGGCCTGAATCACCTCCAGCACGGCTTCGGCCTGGGGCAGGCTCAGGCGTCCGGAGAGAAAGGCCCGCAGGGTGAATTCCCCGGGCCGCGCCAGACGGGCCCCCGCTGCCAGCACCGCCGCCAGGATGTCTTTCAGCACCTGGGGGCCGGAGTGGCACTGAATCTCCACCACATCTTCCCGGGTATAGGAGTGGGGGGCCTGCATCAGGGTGAGGAGCACTTCGTCGATGACCCGGCCTTGCACGTCCACCAGGTGCCCCAGATAGAGGCGGTGGGACTGCCAGGGGTTCTGCGACCGGCGGGGGCGGAACAGACGGCGGGCGATGGCTGGGGCCTCCGGGCCGCTCAGACGCACCACCCCGATGCCCCCTTCCCCCGGGGGGGTGGAGATGGCGGCGATGGTGTCCGTCGGGCACTCAGGTGGGGTTGGAATTCTCCTGGGACTCCTTCTTCTTCACCGGGTACACCACTACTTTCTTATAGAGACCTTCGCCCCGGCTCATGGTCTTGAGTTCGCTGTCCCCCTGCAGGGCCAGGTGAATGATGCGGCGGTCGTGGGGGTTCATGGGGGTGAGGGTGATGGGCTTGCCGGTGCGCTTGGCCTTGTCGCCGGACTTCATGGCCAACTGCATCAGGGCCTGTTCATGGCGGGCCCGGTAGGATTCGATGTCAATGACCACCCTCAGCTTTTTCTTGCTCTGTTTGGCCAGGATTTTGCTGAGCAGGTATTGCAGGGCCTCCAGGGTCTGGCCCTGCTTGCCGATGAGCAGCCCGGCGTCGGCGGAGTCAATGGCCAGGGCCACCTTGTCGTCTTCCAGGGTGGCGGTGACTTCGGCGGCTTCGCCCATGAGCTCCAGAATGCGGCTCAAGACTTCCCGGGCCCGTTGAGGGAGGTCGAACCCGGCGCTTTCCCGGACGGCCGCCTTGATGCGGGCCTTGCGGCTCCCCAGGCCGAAGAGGCCCGGAGAGCCCACCGAGAGAATCTCGATCTCCAGGTTTTCCGGGGGTTCATGGAAATGCTGGCAGGCTTGCTGGATGGCCTCCTCGGTGGTCTTGCCTTCAAATTCCAAGAATTCCATAGAAATTCCCCAAGAGGCTCAGGTGAGGTACTTGTTGGTGAAATACTGTTGGATGATGGCCAGGACATTGTTCACCAGCCAGTAGATGACCAGGCCGGAGGCGAAGCTCAGGAAGAGAAAGGTAAAGATGATGGGCATGAACATCATCATCTTGGCCTGGGTGGGGTCTCCGGTGGAGGGCGTCATCTTCTGCTGGATCACCATGGAGGCCCCCATGACGATGGGGGTGATGAGGAGCGGATCCTTGGCGGAAAGGTCCGCCAGCCAGACGATGTCGGTGAAGGGCAGCGTGTTGATGAACGCGGCGTGCCGCAGTTCGATGGCGTAGCTCAGGATGTTGTACAGGGCGATGAACACCGGCAACTGCAGGAGCATGGGGAGGCAGCCGCCCAGGGGGTTCACCTTGAAGGTGCGGTACAGGGCCATGAGCTCCCGGTTCATGGCCTCCCGGTCGTCCTTGTATTTCTCCCGGATCTGGGCCACCCGGGGTTGCAGGCGCTGCATCTCCTTCATGGACTTGAAGCTCTTGTGGTTGGGCCACCAGAAGACCAGCCGGGTGAGGAGGGTGAGGATGACCAGGGACCAGCCGTAGTTGTGGCAGAAGCGGTCGATGAAATTCAACAGATAGAGCAAGGGCTTGGCCAGGATGTCAAACCAGCCGAAGTGGACCAGGCGCTCCAACCCCAGCTCCGGGGCCGCCAGGGCGTTGATTTCCTTGGGCCCGAAATACAACGTGTAAGCCGTCTGGCTGCTCTGGCCCGGAGCCAGGGTCTTGGGCTCCTTCAGCGTGGCGGTGAGGAAGGTGCCGGTGGGCTCCGAGACCGTCAACGAGGCTTTGGGCTGGGTGGCCGCGGCCATGGCCATGAGGAAGTAGCCCCGGTCGATGACGGCCCAGTCCACCTTGCCGGTAAAGGTGGCCGGCGCTTTCATGCCGGGGTGGGCCTCCTCCAGGCGGTTGTTCACCAGGGCGAAGGCGGCCAGAAGCCCTTTGCGGTCGGCGGCCTCGCCCGCGGCCAGGCTGAGTTCCAGACTCCCCTCCACGGCCTGGGGGCCTTGGTTGACGGCCGCCACCTCCAGGTCGAACACGTAATTCACGGCGTTAAACTTGTAGGTCCGGGTGACGGTCAGCCCCTGAGGGGTCACCCCGGTGAAGCGCACCGTGGCGGTGTCGTCTCCTTTAAGGCTCACCTGCTGGCGGTCGGCTTCGTAGTGCAGCCCGGGGGGCACCACGGTTTCCTTGCCCGCCAGGGTCAGGGTCAAAGGCAGCTCCTGCCCCGGGGCCACGGCCACCATTTCCTTGAAGGGCACGTCGGCCGTCGCCGGGTCCTGATAGCGCTGCACCTCAAAGCCGATGGGCCCCAGGGAAAAGCCGGAAATCTTCTGAAAGGGCAGGCTTTCCCGGTATTTCTTCAGCTGCAGGCTCTTGAGAGCCGCGCCCTGCTCGGTGAACACGGCCCGGTACAGGGGAGTGTCCACCACCACCTCTTTGGCGGGCTTGGCGGGAGCAGGGCTCACCGGCGCCGGCAAAGGCTTGGCCGGGGCCACCGTGGCGGGCGCCGGCGGCGGGACGGCGGGTTTGGCCTCCATAACGGGCGGCGCGGGGGGTGGGGCTTTCCTGGTCTTCTCCCCCAGATACATAAAGACCATGAAGATGACAAAGCTGAGAGCCAGGGCGATTAAGGCCCGATTTTCCATGGATGGACTCCTCAGGGCACCGGATCCCAGCCGCCCGGGGCCAGGGGATGGCAGCGGCCCAGGCGGTGCAGGGTCAGGCCCAGACCCCGCCAAAAGCCGTGGCGCTGAAAGGCCTCGGCGGCGTAGCAGGAACAGGTGGGGGCGAACCGGCAGCAGGACGGCAGCCAGGGCGATACCAGGACCTGATAGGCCCGGATGAGGGCGAGGACGAGTCTAGTCATGCGCTTCCGGAGGGCGGGCAAGGAGGATCCGGCCCAACTCCCGCTGGACTTCGGCGTAGGTCAGATCGGCTGCCCCTTTTTTGGCCATGATAATAATATCCTGTGGCGGCAGGGCCTCCCGGTGGCGACGGAAAAATTCCCGGAGCAGCCGTTTCACCCGGTTGCGCCGGACGGCTTTCCCCAGACGTTTGGTCACCACCAGCCCGAGCCGCGGCCCGGCGCCAGGCCCCGGGGCCAGGATGACGCCGAAGTGCGGCGTGTGCAGCCTTTTCCCCGCCGCCTGGGCCGCCAGGTATTCCCGGCGCCGGCGCAGGCGGGCCGCCTTGGGGAAACGGGCTTTCCCTGGGGACCGGGGGGCGCCTTCCTCAGGCGCCTGGTTGGGGAGGCGTGGGAAGCGGCTCAGGGGGGCTCCCGCAGACGCTAGGCGGTCAGGCGCTTCCGTCCTTTGGCGCGGCGGCGCTTCAGGACCTGGCGGCCGCCCTTGGTGCTCATGCGGCTCAGAAATCCGTGGGTGCGGGAGCGTTTGAGCCGGCTGGGTTGAAATGTGCGTTTCATTGGGCATCATCCTTACAGAAGCCGATTTGAGTCACAACCTGTTTATAAATCATTTTGGCCTGCCTTTGTCAAGCCGCGCCGCGGGTTTTCCAGCCTCCGGGCGGGCTTTTCCTGCAGGGACTCGCGAATCCCGGCCGCCGGTGCCACCCGGCTGCCGGCGGGGGCGCACCCTGGCCCGGCCCTTGGCTCCGTCCGCCAATTTTTCCTTGTAATTTTGGGAAAACTTGACAAAATGAGCCCGAGACCGCTACTTTACACACCCCTGAATTCGAAGCCAGGGGGGCCGCTTGTCGCCCCCGCCGGCCCCGTAGGTTTCTTCCGGGCAAAGGAGACGCTCCATGTTCCTCGATCCCATCTTGGGATGGTTCTCCAATGATTTGGCCATCGACCTGGGCACCGCCAACACCCTGGTCTATGTGAAAGGCAAGGGCATCGTGCTTTCCGAGCCCTCGGTGGTGGCGGTGCGCAAAAACGCCCGGGACCGCAATCGGGTCCTGGCGGTGGGCCGGGAGGCCAAAATGATGTTGGGCCGCACCCCCGGCAATATCCTGGCCATCCGCCCCATGAAGGATGGGGTCATCGCCGACTTCGAGATCACCGAGGCCATGCTGCGCCATTTCATCCGCAAGGTCCACAACCGCCGCTCTCTGATCCGCCCCCGCATCATCATCGCCGTGCCCTCCGGCATCACCCCGGTGGAAAAGCGGGCGGTGCGGGACTCCGCCGAATCCGCCGGCGCCCGGGAGGTTTACCTGATTGAGGAGCCCATGGCCGCGGCCATCGGCGCCGGGCTGCCCATCACCGAGCCCATCTGCAACATGGTGGTGGACATCGGCGGCGGCACCACCGAGGTGGCCGTCATCTCACTAGCCGGCATCGTCTATTCCAAGAGCGTCCGGGTGGGCGGCGACAAGATGGACGAAGCCATCCTCCACTACATCAAGCGGGCCTACAACCTGGCCATCGGCGAGCGCACCGCGGAAATCATCAAGACCACCATCGGCAATGCCTATCCCGGCGAGACCGAGACCATGGACGTCAAGGGTCGGGATCTGGTGAGCGGCATCCCCAAGATCATTACGGTCAACTCCGACGAAATCCGCCAGGCCATCCAGGAGCAGATCGACACCATCGTGGACACGGTGAAGACCGCCCTGGAGCAAACCCCCCCGGAGCTGGCTGCCGACATCGTGGACCGGGGCATCTATCTCACCGGCGGCGGCGCCCTGTTAAAGAATCTGGACACCCTGCTGCACCTGGAAACCGGCGTGCCCATCAAGATGACCGAAGACCCCCTGGTAAGCGTGGTGCTGGGCTCCGGCAAGGCCCTGGACAACCTGGATATCCTGAAAGAAGTGATGCTCGACTAAATTGCGGTTCCCGTGCGCTTCCGATCCCGCTTTCACAAGCCGCTGCTCATCGCCGGCACGGTGCTCCTGGTCTTTACCCTGCTCTCCCTCAGCGTCCAGCGCTCTCCCGTGGTGACCAGGCTGGAGGGCCTCCTCATCTCCCTGACCGCTCCCGGTCTGCAGGTCCTGCACTACACCGGCGACGCCCTCAAACGGGTGTGGACCGGCTACTTCTATCTGGTGGGTGCCCAAAAGGAGAACCAGGTCCTCAAACGGCGCCTGGCCGAGGCGGAGCAGCAGGAAGCCCGCTATCAGGAGGCCCTCAAGGCGGTGCAGCGCCTGGAGGCCTTGTTGGACCTCAAGCGGCAGCTGGCCCTGCCGGTCATCGGGGGCCGCATCGTGGCCTATGACCCGTCGCTGTGGTCCCGGGCCGCCATCATTGATCAGGGCAAGTCCGCCGGGGTGGAGGTGGGCCAGGCGGTGGTGGCCCCGGCCGGCATCGTGGGGCGCATCGTCGAGGTCTATCCCCGGCACGCCAAAGTGATGCTCATTGTGGACCGCCTGAGCGGAGCCGACGCCATGGTGCAGCGCACCCGGGTCCGGGGCATTCTCCAGGGCAAGGGCGCCAACCGCTGCTCCCTGGAGTATGTGCCCAAGAGCGCCGACGTCCAGGTGGGCGACCTGGTGCTGGCCTCCGGGCTGGGGGGCATCTACCCGGCGGGCCTGGTCTTTGGCAAAGTGACCGCGGCCAACAAGCGGGTGGCCGGGGTCTTCCAGGACATCGAGGTGCTGCCGGCCGTGGATCTGTCCTCTCTGGAGGAGGTGCTGGTGGTCAAAACGGCCAGGCTGGCCCTGACCCCGTAAAGCCATGGTGTCGCCCCTGGTGCTCTTCGGCCTCACCGGCCTGGGACTGTTTTACTTTCAGAACCTGGTGCTCTACCCGCACGTCCACGTGCGCCTGGTGAGCCTGCTCGTCTTCGCCGTGGGACTGAGATACCCCCTGTCCCTGGGTTTTGCCTTGGCTACCCTGTTGGGTCTCATGCAGGACGCCTACACCCTGACTCCCCTGGGTTTGCACCTGAGCGGCGCCCTGCTGCTGCTGAGCGCCGCCCGTTTCAGCCGCCGCCGTTTTCTGCTGGCCACTATGGGGCCCCAAGTGCTGGCGAGCCTGGCGGCCCTCACCTTGCAGGAGGCCGGTTTGCGCCTGGCCCTGGTGCTCTTGGGACAGCCATCCTCTTCCTGGCGGGCCTTTTTCGGCCTCATCGGCCTGGAGATCCTGGCCACCGCCCTGTTGGCGCCTCTGATGTTCGCTTGGCTCCAGGGCTGCGAGCGGGTCCTGCGCCGCTTGGGCTGGCGGCCGCTGCGGGCGGAGTGGTGAGAGACGGCCAGAGGCACCAAGAGCAGAAGGCCCCGGGAACCCTTGCCCCACCCCTGCTGCATCGGAGGACTGGGATTTAGGCCGAGCCATGTTTCGCAGCGAACCGCCCTTACTCCCCCGGGAAACCTACCTGGACGCCCCCCTGGACCGGGCCATGCCCCCCGAGGAGCAAGAACGCGCCCGCAAGACCCTGGCCGGTTTGTCCGCCGTGGTCCTGGCCCTCTTCGGCGTGCTCTTTCTCCGGCTGTGGTCTTTACAGCTCGTCCAGGGCGAGCAACTGAAACTGCGCTCTGAAAGCAATCGTCTGCGCCTTCAGGACCTGCCTCCCTGGCGGGGGATGATCCTGGACCGCCGCGGCGAAGTTTTGGTCTCCAACCGCCCCAGCTTCGAGTTGGTGGTAATCCTGGAGGATGTCCCCGATCCCGGTCTCCTGGCCCGGCGCCTGGGTGCCTTGCTGAAGCTGGACCCCGTCCAGACCCAGGCCCAGTTGGAGGCCGCCCGGCAGGCCAATCTGCACCTGGTGCGGCTCAAAGGCGACCTCAGCTGGGAGGAGCTCACCCTGGTGGAAACCTACAAGGCCGAACTCCCCGGGGCTTCCATTTTCATTCAGCCCAAGCGGGAGTACCGGCATCAGGACCTGGCCTGCCATGTCCTGGGATACCTGGGGGAGATCACCGAGGCCCAACTCAAGAGCGGCCGGTTCCCCCAGCACAAAATGGGGGACTATATCGGTCGCAGCGGCATTGAGGCGGCCTGGGAGGATTTTCTGCGCGGCCAGCGGGGTTTCCGGCGCATCGAGGTGGATGCCTACGGCCGGGAGCTGGGGCAGTTGGACCAGCAGATCTCCACCCCCGGCGCCAATGTCCATCTCACCCTGGATTTGAAGCTGCAGCAGGAGGCCGAGGCCTGCCTGGCGGACAAGCACGGCGCCATCGTGGCCCTGGAAGCCAAAACCGGCAAGATCCGGGCCTTGGCCTCCTCCCCCAAGTATTCCCCCGAGGCCTTCGAGCGGGGCTTAAGCGCCGCCGACTGGCAGCGACTCACGCAGGACAAGACCCACCCCCTGGAAAACCGGGCCCTCAAAGGCCAATATCCTCCCGGTTCCACGTTCAAGATCGTCATGGCCGTGGCCGCCCTGGAGGAGAAAGTCATCACCCCCGGCAGCGTGATTTTCTGCAGCGGCGCCATGCCCTTCGGCAACCACGTGTTCCATTGCTGGAAGAAGGGCGGCCACGGCGGCATGAACCTGCACTCGGCCCTGGTGCATTCCTGCGACATTTACTTTTACCAGGTCGGGCGCAGGCTGGGGATTGACCGCATCGCCAAGTGGAGCCGCCGCTTCGGGCTGGGCGCCCCCTCCGGCCTCAAGCTGGACAAGGAAATGCCCGGCCTGGTGGCCTCCAGCCAGTGGAAGCAGGCCCGCTTCGGCGCCCCCTGGCAGGAGGGGGATACCGTGAGCGTGGCCATCGGCCAGGGCTACAACCTGGCCACGCCCTTGCAGATGGCCTTGGTGGCCGCGGCAGCAGCCAACGGCGGGCTCATCCTGGAACCCCAACTGGTGGAAAAAGTGGAAAGCCCCGCCGGCGAGGTGCTGTTTCAGGCCCAACCGGTGGTGAAATCCCAGCTGGGGGCCAAGCCCGGCCACCTGGCCCTGGTGCAAAAGGCCCTCACCGACGTGGTGGCCAACGGCACCGGCAGGGCCGCCAAATTGCCTCACCTGGCGGTGGCCGGCAAAACCGGCACCTCCCAGGTGGTCTCCCTGGAAAAGGAGAAGCGGGGCGGCAAGGCGGCGCGCAAATTTCAGAACCATGCCTGGTTTGTGGCCACCGCCCCGGCTGACGACCCGCAACTGGCCGTCGCCGTCCTGGTGGAACACGGCGGCGGCGGCGGCGCGGTGGCCGCGCCCTTGGCCAAACGGGTCCTGGAGGCTTATTTCCCTGACCCGAAAGTGGCTAAGGCCGATTGAGCGATGGGCGGGTAGAGGGCCGCTCCCCCGGCCCGTCCCCCAATTCTAATACTCCTCCTCCCTGCCTTCCTGCCAGCCCTGGGCCCCGATGAGTTTGACGAAGCGGCAGCCCCCCAAATATTCCGTCCGCAGGTTGCCCTCCGGGGTGCGGCGGATGCGGGTCAGGGTCTGGGAGTAGCGGTCCCCCACCGGGATGACCAGCCGGCCGCCCAAGGCCAGCTGCTCCAGCAGGGCGGGAGGAATCTTGGGGGCCCCGGCGGTGACCATGATGGCGTCATACGGCGCTTCTTTTGGCCACCCCAGGGTGCCGTCGCCGATGAGCACATGGATATTGCGGTAGCCCAGGTCTTTCAGGACCGCTTCCGCGGCCCGGGCCAGGGAGGCCAGGCGCTCGATGGTAAAGACCTCCTGGGCCAGCTCGGCCAGAATGGCGGCCTGGTAGCCGCTGCCGGTGCCCACTTCCAGCACCTTTTCGGGGCCCGCCAGCTCCAGGGCCTCGGTCATGAGGGCCACCATGTAAGGCTGGGAGATGGTCTGGTTCTCGCCGATGGGCAGGGGATAGTCGTTGTAGGCCTGGTCCCAAAGGTGCCGGGGGATGAAGCGGTGCCGGGGCACCCGGCGCATGGCCTGGAGCACCCGGGGGTCCAGGATGCCCCGGTTCCGGATCTGGCTCTCCACCATCCAGGTCCGGGACTGGAGGAAGTCGTTCTCTTTCTCTGCGGTCATGGGCAGGGCTTTTCCGCTTCAAACCAGGCCGACCCGGCCAGGGGAGGACCGACCGGCAGCCGCCGGAGGTCGGCCGCCGGCCGGTCTCCTGGCGGCTATGCTATTCGTCTGTTAATATAATACCTGAGAGGGAAAAGGGAAGATGAACTGCCGCTTTCATCCGGAACGGGAGGCCCCGTACCGCTGCGACAAGATGGAATACGGCTACTGCCAGGAGTGCCTGGATGAGTGCCGGGCCTGCACCGACCCCTGCAACTACTGCAAGACCCGCCCCGCCTGCGTCATCTGGGAGCTGTGCGGCAAGGAGGCCAAGAAGCGCTGCCGGGAGGGGGAGGCGGAAATCGGGGGGAAGGGCCGGTGAAGCGGCGGCTTCTCGGCTCCCCCGCTCCCCCCGCTACACCTTCTTCTCCCAGCGCAGCAGGTCCGTCACCTTGGCCAGGGTGCGGCCCTCCTTGATTTCTTCTCTGATGCGGTTTTCTTTCTCCAGGACGTCCATGGCCCGGTTGGCGTATTCCACCGCCAGGCGCTGGGGCAGCACTACCACCCCGTCGTCATCCCCCAGAACATAGTCGCCGCTCTCCACCCGGGTGGCCCCGATGCGGATGGGCACGCCGATCTCCCCGAACCCCCGGGGTTCGCCGGCGTTGGGCAGCACCAGCCGGCTGAAGGCCGGAAACTGCAGCTTGATGATGTCCCCCGAGTCCCGGATGGCCCCGTCAATGACCACCCCGGCCAGCTGCTTCTGCATCGCCGAATGGGTGGCCAGCTCGCCCCAGATGGCCGGCCCCACCCCGCCGGCGTCAATGACCAGGACATCGCCGGGCTGGGCCGCGTCGATGGCTTCCACCGGCTTGGCCCAGTCGCCGGGGTAAGTACGCACCGTCAGGGCCCGGCCCATGAGGCGGGTCCCGGGAAACAGGGGCCGCAGGCCTTCCAGCACCCCGCTGCGGTGCAGGGCGTCAGAGAGGTTGGCCGCGGACACCTGGCTCAGGACGCTCAAAATCTCGGCCTCGCCCGCCCGCTTGAAGAGGTCCGTGGGGATGATGACGCCTTCATCCAGGGCCCGGCGCAGGTCCCGCGTGGCGGCCTCCGGGTCCTTGGCCTTGGTGATGGCTCCGCCCACGATGACGTAGGCCGCACCGTGGGCCACGGCCTGGGCTGCGGTCTCCGAATTGATGCCCCCGGCCACCCCCACCGGCACCGACACCGCTTCACTCACCGCCTTGAGGGTGGCGAAGGGGTCCAGCCCCCGCATCTGCTCGTCAATGGAGACGTGCACGGTGATATAGTCCACCCCCAGGGCCTCGGCCTGCCGGGCCCGGGCCACCGGATCGGGCACCGCGATGAGGTCCACGACGATTTGGGCGCCGTAATTCTTCCCCGCCTGGACGCACTCCAGGATGGTGGCGTCGGAAGCCGCGGCCAACACGTCAATGAGGTGCGCCCCGGCCTTGGCCGCGGCCTCCACCTCGATGCGGCCGGCATCCATGACCTTCATGTCGGCCACGATGGTCTTGTCGGGAAACCGCCGCCGCAACTCCCGGACCACGTCCAACCCTTCGCTCTTGATGAGGGGCGTTCCCGCCTCCACCCAGTCCACCCCGGCCGGCACCGCCTTTTCGGCCACCAGGAGGGCCCGGTGCAAATCCACAAAATCCAGGGCCAACTGCAACTTAACCGGCATAGTAAAGTCCTTGGGGAATGATGTCTCGGGGAGGGCCAGGGACCGAGGTTCCTGCCTTTCCCCCAAGCCCCTCCCAACCCGCTGAGGTCACCTGGGGAAGGAGGGGGCTTGAGCCCCGACTTCCCCGGCTAAAGAACATCCCCATGGCATTGGGGGAGGGGGCTTGGAGGAGGAGGTAAGGGCCCAGCGGCCCTTAGCCCCCTCCCCCACTCCGCTCTGCTCACTCCACATCCGCGTGGCGGGAGAGGACGGCGGTCTGGTTTTGGCCCAGGCGGTGCTGATAGTAGATGAGCACCACGCCTTCCAGAAAGAGGAAGGTGGCCTGTTCGAAGAGGCTGCCGGGGCACTGGGCGGAGGCGGGTTCCTGGGCCAGGGTGAGCTTGGTGGTCCCGGGGATGTGGATGACCACCTGAGCCTCCCGGCCGATGGTGGAGTCGGGCGCGGCGGTGAGGGCCAGGGTGCGGGCCCCCACGGCGTTGGCCCGGCGCAGTACTTCCCGGGGCTGGGGGGTTTCGCCGGAGCCGGACATGACGATGAGCAGGTCGCCCGGCGCCAGGCGGGGGGTGATGGTTTCGCCCACCACGAAGACGGTCATCCCCAGGTGCATGAGGCGCATGAGGAAGCCCCGGAGGATGAAACCGGAGCGGCCCACGGCGCAGCCGAAAATGCGGGGGGCGGCGTCAATCTCCCGGATCAGGGTTTCGGCCAGGTGGGGCGCCAGGCGCTGGAAGACGCCGCCCAGCTCCTGGAGCATCTGGTCCAGGGCGGCGGAAAGTTGAGCGTTCTCGGAAGGCGGCGTAAAAAAAGCCTCCCGGGACGCGTTCGGAAGGCACATGGTTCCCTCCTCTCGGTCCCGGTCCGTGCCTCAGACGGATCCAGGCCAGCCAGCATTGAGGAACTCTGCGTTTTGTTTACCACAAACCGCAAAAAACCGCCAGAATTGTGAAATGAAATCTGATTTTTTTCTTTCGGTCTTCCCCCCGGGAAAGCACTGGCAGCCGGGCCGGGGAGCCCGGACGAAGGCCCTCCGGTTTCCCCTCGGTTTTTTTCTCCCGGGGGGTGAAAATTCCTGGAGGAATTCCTAACATAATCAATACGAAAGCCAACCCTTGAGAAAGGATGCCGGCATGGGACGCTATCAGGAGAGAAAGTGGACCGGTGAAAAGGGCAAGAAGTTCGGCCACGCCGGGCGCACCGAGGACCCCTATATGCCCGAGGAGGGTCAGGAGGCGGCCCTGTGCACCACCTGCAAAGCCCTGTACCAGAACAAGCGCTGGTTTTTTGACGAGAAGCTGGCGGGCAGGCTGGCCGGCACTGCCAAGGTGAAGGAGGTCACCTGCCCCACCTGCCGGAAGATCAAGGACAATTACCCGGAAGGCGTCCTCACCCTGAGCGGCGACTTCTTTGCGGAACGGCAGGAGGAAATCCTGACCCTGGTGAAAAATGAGGCCGCCAAGGTGGGAGCCCGCTCGGTGGCGGACCGCATCATCAAAATGACCCCGGAAGGGCCCGGCAAGCTGGTCATCGAGACCACCACGGAAAAACTGGCCCAACACCTGGGAAGGGCGGTGTACCGGGCCTATAAGGGCGACCTGGACTTCCGCTGGTCAGAGATGAACCGCTTCGTTCGGGTTTACTGGAGCAGGTAGCAGACCGGCAGCAAAGATGAGGCCCGGAGAGGGAAGCACCTGGAAGGCCGCCGCTCTTCGGGCCCCAGGCCGGGAGGCCGGCAGCCTCCCTGCGGCGGCGGGAGGGGTTCCATGAAGCCTGGCTCAGGGTACCGGGAGCGCTCCCTGAAAATTCACGGCCTGATCTGCGCCAAATGCGGCCGGGAGTTTACCTGGAGAAACCGGCATCAGTTGACGGTGCACCACAAGGACGGCAATCCGTTCAACAACCCGCCGGACGGCTCCAATTGGGAGAATCTCTGCCTCTATTGCCACGAGGACGAGCACAGCCGGGAGCGCCTGGGAGGGTATCTCAGTGGGGAATAGGGCCGGGGCCGGTGAAATAATGCATTTCCTGCTTGACAAGTGCCAATATCTGGCTTAAAGTTATATTTGTTTAGCATGTCAGACTGAAGCAGGGCCGCAAGTCCTGGATAAAATCGGACGGGGATGCTAAATCCTCGCCGATTTTTTTGTTTGACTGCTGTGCGCCCTGCTTTTTTGGGCAGGTAGATCTTTGCGTTTCGCAGAGGAGGTCCTTCGATTATGAAGGAAAAAGGTAGAGTCAAGTGGTTTAACGATTCCAAGGGGTTTGGTTTCATCTCCCGGGAAAACGGCCCGGATGTCTTCGTGCATCACAGCGCCATCATGGGCGAGGGTTTCAAGACCCTGGCAGAAAATCAGGAAGTGGAGTTCGAGGTGGTCCAGGGCCCCAAAGGCGCCCAGGCGCAGAACGTGGTGAAATTCTAACCCCAATAATTCCCGTGGCCGGGACTCAGGCGTCACGCCGAGGCCGGGTCCCGGCCCGGGCCAGTTTCCGAGGTTGCAATTGGCACGAAACCGCTATGGCTGGGAAAAGCGGGCCAAAGAGATGGCTCGCAAACAGAAAAACGAAGAGAAAATGAAGCGCCGGCAGAACAAGGCTGCGACGCCCGCCCCGCCCGCGGAGGAAGTTCCGGAAACGCCTCAGGATTGAGAGTGAGTCCAGCATGCCGATGAAATTGTATGTGGGCAACCTGCCCTATGAGATGACCGAAGAACGGCTCCGCACCCTGTTTTCCGAGGCCGGCCACGTGGCGTCGGCAAAAATCATCCTGGACCGGCAGACGGCCCAGCCCCGGGGGTTCGCCTTCGTGGAGATGGAGAGCAAGGCCGAAGGCCAGCGGGCCATCTCCATGTTCAACAGCAAGGTGGTGGACGGCAACACCCTGGCGGTCAACGAAGCCCGGCCCCAAGCCAGGGGCTCCTTCGGCGGCCGCGGCCGCAGCTACCGGTAACTTTTACGGGACGGCGGAGGGGCCAAGCTCCCCCGCCCCGCCCCACCCCGCCAGAATCATTCCCCCTCTACCGCCCCACCAGCAGGCGGCGGCGCAGTTCCTCGATTTCCCGCAGCAATTCCCGTTCCCGGCGGGCGAAGCGCTCTTCCACTTCTTCCATGCGGGAGAGAAGTTCCATGATCTGCTCCCTCAGGTGCAGCACCACTTCCACGGCCGGCAGGTCCAGCCCCAAAATTTCGTGTAAGCGTCTGATCTGAATCAACTTTTGGATGTCCGCGGCGGCATACCCCGCTTCCCCCGCCGCCGTCAGCCGGGGCTGCAGCAGTTCCTCGGACTCCACCAGTTCCAGAAATTCCAGGGAAACCCGGGCCATCTGGGCCGCTACGCTGCGGGCGAAGATGATGGTTTCCGGGGCATCCTGCTCATCAGTGCGAAAGGCCATGCCAGTTCTCCCGTGGGCCTCAAGCCCCCCGAAGCTGCCGCCATTGCTGGAGAAGCTCCTTCTCCCGCTCGCTCAGGTGCTCCGGCAGGACCGCCTCCACCTGGACCAGGAGGCTGCCCCGCTCTTCGGGATGGTGGAGACGGGGCATCCCCAGGCCTTTGAGGCGGAAGACCCGGCCGTTGGCGGTGCCCGGGGGGATGTCCAGTTTGACGGTGCGGTCCAGGGCGGCCACCGTGACCTTGCCGCCCAACAGCAGGGTGAAGAGGTCCACCGGCAGCGTCATCCGCAGGTTGTCGCCTTCCCGTTGGAACCGGGGGTGGGGCAGCACTTCGATCTGAAGGAGCAGGTCCCCGGCCTCGGCGCCGCCGAAGCCCGGTTCCCCCTGGCCCTTGAGCCGGAGTTTGGAGCCGGTCTTCACCCCCGGCGGGATTTTGGCCTCGATCTTCTTCCCGGAACCCCATTCCAGGACGCGGGTGGTTCCCCGCAGGGCCTCCTCCAGGGTGATGGCCAGGTGGGATTCCACGTCCCGGCCGCGATGGGGCCGGGGCCGGAAAAATTCGGGGCCGGCCCCCGGTCCCTGGGCCCGGCCGGGGCCGCCGAAAAGGGTCTCGAAGAAGCTGGAAAAATGCCCTTCGCCGCCGAAGATCTCGGCGAACTCTTCCGGGCTGACGGTGCGGAAGCTGTAAGTGGTCCCGGGACCCGCTTGCCACTGCGACCAGTTGAAGTCCTCAGGCCGACCGCCGGTCTGGGTGAACTGCTGCCACTGGGAGCCGAACTCGTCATACTTCTGCCGTTTCTCCGGGTCGGAGAGGACCTCGTAGGCCTCGCTGATCTCCTTGAACTTCTCCGTCGCCGCGGCATTTCCCGGATTGACGTCCGGGTGGTATTTGCGGGCCAGCTTGCGGAAGGCCTTCTTGATTTCCTCCTGGGAGGCCTTTTTGTCCACCCCCAGGATGCGGTAATAGTCCTTATATTCCATGGCTATTCCCCGGAGCGGCCGGTTTCCCGGTCCTCGGGCGGCGGCGGTGCCGGCCGGTTGCGGCCCCGGGGCCCCCGGCGAGGCCGGGACTTGGCCCCCCCGGCTACCTGCGTCGCTTCCTCTTCCTCCACCAACACCAGGTTGACATGCCGCCGTTTGAGGTCCACCTGGGCTACCCTGACGATGACCCGGTCCCCCAGGCGGAAGACCCGGCGATGGCGTCGCCCGATGAGGAGCTGCCGGCCCTCGTCATATTTATAATAATCATCCGGCAGGTCCACCAGCCTCACCAGGCCGTCGGCGTAAATCTCTTCCAGGGAGACGAAGAAGCCGAAGGGGCTCACCCCGGTGATGCGGCCGTGGAGCACCTCCCCCACCCGCTGCGCCAGGCAGCGCACCTGCATGCGGGACAGCATCTCCCGCTCCGCCTCGATGGCCCGACGCTCCCGCTGGGAAAGATAGCGGGCCTCCTCGTCCAGGCTGTCGGGATCCAAGGCGACCTCCGGCCGTTTCCCCTCCATCTTGGCCGCCAGCAGCCGGTGGACCATGAGGTCGGGGTAACGCCGGATGGGGGAAGTGAAGTGGGTGTAATACTCCACCGCCAGGCCGTAGTGACCCAGGTTCACCCCGGAGTAGCGGGCCTGCTTCAGGGACCGGAGCAGCATGAGCTGCACCATGTCGGCATACGGGGTCTCCTGCACCTCGGTGAGAAAGTGGCGCAGCACCCGGGGGTCCCGGTTGGCCTCCTTGGGGAGGCTGAAGCCCAGAAACTTGACAAAGGCCCGGAAGGCCTCCATCTTGGCGGGGTCCGGCCGCTCGTGCACCCGGAAGAGGGAGGGCTCTCCCAGGTAGTCGGCCACCGCCTCATTGGCCGCCAGCATGAACTCCTCGATGATCTGATGCGCCAGGAGATGATCCACCCGCAGGATATCCGTGGGCCAGCCCCGCTCGTCCAGGACCACCTCGGCCTCGGGAATGCTCATCAGGAGGCTCCCCCGTTCCCCCCGGCGCTCCCTCAGGAGCACGGTGAGCTCCCCCATCCAGGTGAGCATCTTCAGGAAAGGCCGGTACTGGGCCCGGAGCTTGCGGTCCTTGCCGTCCAGCAGACGCTGCACCAAACGGTAGGTGAGGCGGGCCCGGTTGTGGATCACCGCCCGGCTGAAATGGGCGCGCCTCAGGCGCCCCCGGCGGTCGTACTCCAGGGTGGCCACCACGGCCAGGCTGTCCTCCCCGGGCGTCAGGCTGCAGATGCGGGTGGACAGCTCCTCAGGCAGCATGTGCACCGCCCGCTGGGGGAAATAAACACTGGTCCCCCGGAAATGGGCCTCCCGGTCCAACGCAGTCCCCGGTTTGACATAGTGGCTGACGTCGGCGATGGCCACCCGCAGGGTAAAGCTCCCCCCGGGTTTCTTTTCCACGCACACCGCGTCGTCATAATCCCGGGCCGCTTCCGGGTCAATGGTGATGAAGGGCAGGTCCCGGAGGTCCTGGCGGCGGGCCAGTTCCTCCGGCTCTATGGTGGGTGAAACCCGGGCCGCCTCGGCCAGCACCTCCTCCGGGAAGGCGTCTGGCAGGCCGTATTTGCCGATGACGATGAGGGTCTGGACTTCGGCGTCCTCCACCCGGCCCAGCACCTCCACCACCACTCCCTTGGGGTTCAGGTGCGCCGTGGGGTAGTGGGTCACCCTGGCCCGCACCATGTCCCCCACCCGGGCGCCGTTGAGCTGGGCCTCCGGGATCACCAGGTTGAAGAGCAGGTGCTCGTCTTCGGGCTCCACATAAAAGGTGTCCTCCGCCTGGCAGAGCAGTCCCAGGATTTCCTGGAGGCGGCGCTCCAGGATGCGGATAATCCTGCCCTCCCGGCGTTTGCCCCGGCGGCCCTCCAGGCGCACCACCACCCGGTCGCCGTGCCAGGCCTGCTGCAAGTCGGCGGCAGTGATAAAAATGTCCTTGCCGCCGCCCTCAGGGGTGACAAACCCGAAGCCGTCCGGGTGGACGGTAAGCTCCCCGGCCAAAAGATTCATCCGGTCCGTCAGGCCGTAGCGGTTGCCTTTGATGAGCACGACGTCGCCCATGGCCACCAGACGGGAGACCCCTTCGTCCACCCAGCCCGCCTGCTCCGGCGGCAGGCCCAGGAGTTCCTTGAGTTCGGTCAGGAGCAGGGGTTTCCCCGCCTGGCGAAACACCTGCAGCAATTTCTTTTCCCCGGGGGGCCGCTTCCGTTTCCTGGAACTCATGAGCTCTCCCGATTGCCCGAGATGGTGGGGTGAGGGCCAGGGAGGCGACCTTCCTGCTCTCCCCCCATGCCCCCCTCCCAACCCGCATAAGCCTCAGAGCCAGGGCCTCAGGCCCGTCTGCAAAGACCTTAAGGGAGTGGGGGAGGGGGGCCGGGGGGGTAAGGAGCGTTGGCCCTTAGCCTCCTCTCCCGGTGCCTGACTCGCAATTTCTTGGGCTTTTGGGGGACAATTATATACAATTAGGGCCGCGTGGCAGATTTTTTCGTGGTGGAGGGAGCAAATTGGGCACGGTGAACCTCCGGGTGGAGCATCTGCAGGAGTTGACGCAGGAGCGGCGGGAGCAGTTGCTGAGCCGGTCCAGGGCCGACGTGGGGCAGGTATTGGAAGAGGTGCGGGCCATCCTGGCCGCCCTGCGCCGGGACGGGGAAGAGGAGACCCTGCGTTGGCATCGCCAGTATAAGGCGGACCTCACCGTGGCGGACCTGGAAGTGACGGCTGCCGAGATCGAGGCGGCCTATGCCGCGGTGGACCCCCGGGTGCTGACGGCTCTGAAGACGGCCGCGGCCAACCTGGAAAAGTTCCACGCCGCCCAGCGGGAGCGGGAGATGCAGGCCCTGGAGGTGGCCCCCGGCATCCTGGCGGGCCGCCTGATCCGGCCCCTGGACCGGGTGGGCTGCTACATCCCCGGCGGTCTGGCCAGCTACCCTTCCAGCGCCCTGATGAACATCATCCCGGCCAGGGTGGCCGGAGTGCGGGAGATCATCGCCTGCACCCCGCCGGGCCCGGAGCTGGCGGTGAACCCGGCCACCATCGCCGCGGCCCACTTAGCCGGGGCCCAGCGGCTCTTCAAAATCGGCGGCCCCTGGGCCATCGGCTCCCTGGCCTACGGCACCGCCCTGGTGCCCAAGGTGGACAAGATCGTAGGCCCGGGCAACAAATGGGTCACCGCGGCCAAGCTGCTGGTCTTCGGCGAAGTGAACATCGACTCGCCCGCGGGCCCCAGCGAGGCCCTCATCCTGGCGGACAGCTCCGCCGAGGCCCGGCTGGTGGCGGCGGATTTCCTCTCCCAGGTGGAGCACGACGCCGACGCCGCCGCGGTGCTGGTGACTCCGGAGGCGGCGCTGGCTCAGCGGGTGGTGGAGATCATCTCCGGGGAATTGCCCTCCCTGCCCCGCCGGCAGATCATCGAAGCCGCCCTGGCCGGGGCCTCGGCCTTCCTGGTGACCCGGGACCTGGCCGAGGCGGTGGACTTCGCCAATGCCTACGGGGCCGAACACCTGCAGATCATGACCCGGGACCCCTTTGCGGTACTCCCCCAAATCCGCCACGCCGGCTCCATTTTCTTAGGCCCCTATGCGCCGGTGCCGGTGGGCGACTACGCCTCCGGCACCAATCATGTGCTGCCCACCGGGGGCTGCGCCCGGATGTTTTCCGGCTTGAGCGTGGACGACTTCATCAAGAAGCCCACCTTCCAGCACCTCTCGAGAGAGGGCTTGCAAGCGCTTAAAGATACGGTTATTTTACTGGCAGAGGCCGAAGGTCTGCCGCTCCATGCCCGGGCGGTGGCCGAGCGGTTTCGCTATGCGTGAGGTTTTTGGGGGGCCAGGGGTCGGTGGACCCCTGCCCCTCCCCCAAACCCCCACCCCAACCCCAGAAAGGGAGTGAAAAAACGAGGGGGGACGGGGTTTCCGCCTTACGGCAGGAATCGTCAGCAAATTCACGGGCCATTGATGAACAACCACACCCAAGAAGTCTCTTCGTCAATGAATTTGCCTCAGCGGGGTAGAACATGATGCCCCCGAAAAATCCCCCTGCGACCAGTGCTGCTCCTCTGGAAATCGCCGACGTCCAGAAGCTGCCCAGCCCCCGCACCATCGACATCGACAAGGTGGGAGTGAAGAACATCTCCTACCCCATCGTGGTCCTGGACAAGTTCAACGGCACCCAGCACACCGTGGCCCGGATCAACATGTACGTGAACCTGCCCCACCGGCACAAGGGCACCCACATGAGCCGCTTCATCGAGATTCTCTCCGAGTGCCGCCGGGACATCAGCATTAAAAACATCGAGGCCATCCTGGAGGAGACCCGCAAGCGCCTCAACGCCCAGAGCGCCCATATCGAGATGACCTTCCCCTACTTCATCGACAAGCCGGCGCCGGTGACCAAGGCCCGGGGGCTCATGGAGTACATCTGCACCTTCAAGGGTTCCTTGGACGAACAGGGAAGAATCGACCTCATCGTGGGCATCACCGTGCCCATCACCACCTTGTGCCCCTGCTCCAAGGAGATCAGCCAGGTGGGGGCCCACAACCAGCGGGGCGAAGTCCGGGTCCAGGTGCGCTTTCGGAAGTTCTTCTGGATCGAAGACCTCATCCGCCTGGTGGAGGAATCGGCCTCCTGCGAAGTCTATGCCCTCTTGAAGCGCCAGGATGAAAAATTCGTCACCGAGCGGGCCTATGCCAACCCCATGTTCGTGGAGGACGTGGTGCGGGAGATCGCCCATAAGCTGGGCAAAGATCAGAATTTCACCTGGTACTCGGTGGAGTCCGAAAACTTTGAGTCCATCCACAACCACTCGGCCTACGCCTATATCGAGTCCCGGGGGAAATGAGTGGCGGGGGAGGGGGCTAAGGGGCGTAGGCCCCCTCCCCCCATCCCTTATGGTGCAAGAAAAACGGGGGTTCGAGCCGTTGGCCCGAACCCCCGAAGCATATGCCGGGGTGGGGAGGGGAGTTTGAGGGAAGAGCGGAGGAGGCACCGTTCCCCCGGCCCAACCTTCAATGTTCACTACCTTCCGCAGCCCCCGGGCGGGGCGGGGGCGCCGCCGCCTTTTTTCCCCTCTTCTTCCTTCATCAGTTCCCGGGCCGTCTCCATGAGGCGCTTCAGGGTGGCGTCCACCCGGGCGTTCACCGTGTCGGGCTCAAAGGTGCCGTCGGGCAGGCGCTTGCCGGCGGGAAGTCCGGTGAACAGCTCCACGGCTTCGTCGATATGACCCACCGCGTAGAGGTGAAACTTCCCGGCCTTGACCGCGTCCACCACTTCCTTCTTGAGCATCAGGTCCTGGACATTGGCCTTGGGGATGACCACCCCGTGGCTGCCGTCCAGCCCCCGGGATTTGCAGACTTTGTAGAAGCCCTCCACCTTCCAGTTCACCCCGCCGATGGGCTGGGCCTCGCCCCGCTGCGACACCGAGCCGGTGATGGCCAGGTTCTGTTTCAGGGGCACATCGGCCAGGACCGAGAGCAGGGTCAAAAGCTCTGCCATGGAGGCGCTGTCCCCCTCCACCAGACCGTAGCTCTGCTCAAAGGTGAGGCTGGCGGACAGGGTCAGGGGCTTGTCCTGCGCGAAGCGGTTTTTCAGGAACCCCGCCAGAATGAGCACCCCCTTGTTGTGGATGTTGCCCGCCATCTGGGCTTCCCGGTCGATGGCCACCACCCCCTCCTTGCCCAGGGAATAGGTGGCGGTGATGCGGCTGGGCCGCCCAAAGGCGTGGTCCCCCAGGGTATAAACGCTCAGGCCGTTGATCTGCCCCACCACCGCACCGGCGGTCTCGATGAAGAGCATGCCCTCCTCGATGAACTCCTGGAGCTTCTCTTCGGGGAGATCGGAGCGGTAGATCTTTTCGGCAATGGCCTTTTCCACGTCGGAGCCGAAAATGACCTCGTGGGTGTTGGTCTTGGCCCAGTAATTGGCCTCTTTGACCACGTCCAGGATTTCCTTGAGCTGCAGGGTGAGCTTTCCCTGCCGGCCGGCCAATTCCTGGGCGTACTCGATGAGCCGGGCCATCCCCGTTTTATGCACCGGCACGAGCTTCTGCTCCTTGCAGTAGGAGGCCACCAGCCGGCAGAAGGCCTGGAGGTGCTCCGGGGTTTCCTTCATCACCGAATCCAGGTGGGCCTTAATCTTGAAAAGCTTCTGGAAATCCTCGTCGTAGATGTAGAGAAGTTGATAGACATAGGGGTCGCCGATGAGGATGACCTTGATTTGCAGGGGGATGGGCTGCGGCTGCAGGGTGCGGGTGGCAATGAAGCCCAGCTGCTCGGCCAGGTCCTCGATCTTGATTTCCTGCTCTTTGAGGCAGCGTTTCAGGGCCTCATAGGAGTAGAACCAGCGCAGCAGGTCCATGATGTTGAGAATGAGGTAACCGCCGTTGGCCCGGTGGATGGCGCCCGGCCGGATGAGGGTGAAGTCGGTGACCAGGGCCCCGAACTGGGCCCGGCGCTCCACCCCGCCCAACAGGTTGGAATAATTGGGATTGTTTTCCAGGATGACCGGCGCTCCCTTGGTTTGGGAGTTATCCACAAAAACGTTCACGGCGTATTGGGTGAACGTGGGTTCGGGAACCGGGAAGGGCAGGGGGCCGGGGCCGGGGCGCTTCTTGAAGTCGTCCAGGTTCTTCAGGATATCGGCCTCCACCTCCCGCAGGTATTCGGTGACCTGTGCGTGGTGCCGGTATTTGTCCACCAGCTCTTCGATGTAATGGCCCACCGCGGCCAGGGCCATGTCCTGGTCCAGCTTCTTCTCGGCTTCGGCAAACTCTTTCTCCATCCGGCGGATCTTGCGGATGGCTTCGTTCATTTCGTCATGCAGGGCGGCGGAGCGCTGCCGCAGGCTTTCCCGCTCTTCCTCCGACAGGGCTTTGAGCTCTTCCTCGCTCAGGGGCTTGCCCTCCTTGCCCGGGAAGATCATGAGGCCGGTCTGGGAGATGTTGAGGATAAAGCCCTCCTCTGTGGCTTTGGCATCCAGCTCCTGGAGGATGGCGTTTCTGGCCTGGGTGAACTGCCGCATCAGACCTTCCCGGCGGTTGGCATAGTCCTCGCTTTCGAAGACCTCGGGAATGTGCTGCCTGAGATTGGCGATGAGCTCCTCCATATCGGTCTTCAGACCCCGACCCATGCCGGTGGGCAGGGTCATGGCCCGGGGCCGCTCCGGCTCTTTGAAGTTGTGAACATAGAGAAAGTCGGGGGGGGAGGGCTCGGTGGCGGCCAGTTCCGCCACGTAGGCCTTGATCATCTCGGTTTTACGGGACAGCGGCGGCCCGGCTACGAAAATATTATATTCCGGGTCCTTGACCGCCAGGCCGAACTCCAGGGCGTGCCGGGCCCGCTCCTGAGCCACCACCTTGACCTCGTCGGTGGGCAGGTCCAGGGTGGTTTCAAATCCCAGGCGGTTGGCATCACACTCGGCGCGCAGGCTTTCCGGTTTCAGTTCCCACAGGCTTTGGGTCATGTGGCCTCCTCGGTGCGCTGTATCGGCAAAATAACATTGAAATCCCGGCAAGGCAATGCCCGGATGTTCCTTGACTGCGGGGAGGGGTCAGGGGTGGGCTGCCCCGGAGTTCAGGGAGCAGACCCGGGGATTATGGTATTCCGGCCCCTCCACTTGCAGGGTGGTGTGCTCCAGCCCGAAGCGGTGCCGCAGCAGCTCTTCCAGTTCCCAGATGAGGCAATCCCGGTCCTGGCGCCGGGAGACCACCAGGTGGGCGCTCAACGCGTGGAGCCCCGTGGCGATGGTCCAGATGTGCAGGTCGTGCACCTCCTCCACCCCGGGATGGTCGGCCAGCGCCGCCTCCACTTCCCCCAGGTCCAGGTGCCGGGGGGTGGCCTCCATGAGGATATCGGCCGCTTCGAAGACCAGCTGCCAGCTCCCCAGAATAATGAGCCCCGCCACCACGGCCGCAGCCAGCGGATCGAACCAGCCCCAGCCCTTGACAAGCATGGCCAGGGCCGCCACGATGACCGCCACGGAACTCACGGAGTCGGCGGCCAGGTGCAGGAAGGCCGAACGCAAATTGAGCCCCTGATCCCGGGCCGGATAGAGCACCGCCGCGCCCACCAGGTTGACCGCCAGCCCTAGGCTGGCAATGACCAGGAGGGGCAGGCTCTTCACCGGCGGCGGGTTGAAGAACCGGCCGTGGGCCTCAAACAGAATGTAGGCCGCCATGAGCCACAAGGCAAGGCCGTTAACCAACGCCGCCAGAATTTCCAGGCGGTGGTAGCCGTAGGTTTTCCGCGGGGTTGGGGGTTTGCCGGCGAAGTGCAGGGCCAGCAGGCTGAGCCCCAGGGCCGCCACATCGCTGAACATGTGGCCGGCGTCGGCCAGGAGGGCCAGACTGTTGGTGAGCAGGCCGCCCACCAGTTCGGCCACGAAAAAGACGGCCTGGCTGATGAAGGCGAAAATCAGACGCCGGCGGCTGCTGGCATAGCGATGATCGTGGCGCTGGTGGTGGGGCTGGGGCAGAGTCCTGGGCGGTTCGATCATGCCGCGTCCATTTCAATGTCCAGAATCTGATAGGACCGCCGTCCGGCCGGGGTGTCCAGCTCCACCCGCTCCCCGGCCGCCCGACCCAACAGGGCCTTCCCCAGGGGCGAGCCGATGGAGAGGTGCCCCGCGCCGGGATCAGCCTCCAGGGGACCCACCAGCCGGTAGCGGACCTCCTCGCCGGTGACCAGGTTCCGGAGGCTCACCCGGGCGTTGAAGCGCACCCGGTCCGGCGGCAGGTTGCTGCCCACCAGGACTTCGGCGTTGGCCAGGATTTGCTGCAACTCCTGGATGCGGCTGTCCACCCACCGGCGCCGGGCCAGAGTCCATTTCAGGTCCGGGTTCTGGTCCAGCACGCCATCCGCGGCGTCCTCGAGGATCTCCTGGAGCAGACGGGGGCGTTCCACCCGGCAGAGGTGATCCAGTTCTTTCAGCAGCTTTTCATAGCCGGCCCGGGTCAGGAGAATTTTTTCCACGAACGTTCCGGAAAAATGCGGAAATTCAGCTCCAAATGCGATAATTTTACCCCCAAAAGCCGGTCCCGGTCAACCGGGCCCCCCGGGTGAGCGTCGCCCGGCCGTTGTCTTTAAGGGCCATCTTTCGTGCTTTACCGCCTCAGTCCCCGGCTCTGCCTGCGCTCCCGCTTCCGGCCCTACCGGGCCCGGCGGGGCGAGCGCGTGGTGGTTCTGGACGCCGCCCGGGTCTTTCCGCCCGGCCACCCCACCACCCGCCTGTGCCTGGACCTCCTGGCCGCCACCCTGAAAGACCGGCCGGCGGCCTCTCTCCTGGATCTGGGCTGCGGCTCCGGGGTGTTGGCCCTGGCGGCCGCGGCCCTGGGAGTGCCCCAGGTGACGGCGGTGGACTTGAGTCGGCGGGCGGCCCGCCTCACCCGGGCCAACGCCTGCCGGAACGGCTGGGCCGGCCGGGTGCAGGTCGTCCAGGGAACCAGCGCCTGTCTGGCCGGTTCCTTTGAGGTCATCGCCGCCAATCTCCCTTGGGCGGTGCAACTGGCCGAGGCCCCCACCCTGATGCGCCTGGTTGCGCCGGGGGGGACGCTCATCCTCTCCGGCTTCCGGGACGTCCAGGAAGCGGCCTTGGCCGAGCGCTACCGGGTTGGCGGCTGGGAGATCGTGGTCCGGGTCACCGGGGATGAGTGGCCCCACACCCTGCCCCCGGAGGGCAGCTTCACCTGGGCGGCCTGGCGGCTGAGGCAACGGCGCTTACGGGGGCAGGACGAGGCGGAGCAGGCCTCGGCCCGCCTTGGCACCGACTCAGAGGAGAAACCGGACTTGCCGGTCCCGGACAACCGCCCGGGCCGCCCGGAAACCGCCAACTCCCTCAGGAAATGACATGACCCTCGCGGCGCCCCTGTTCAATCTGACCTGACCCGCCCGTGCCACCCCCCCGGCGGGAGGGTTTCTGTTCGGCGACTATACCGTCCTGATCCTGGCCGGTGTGGCCCTGTTTGTCTTTGGCCTTTATAAAATGTTGGACCTCTGACCCCAGTCCCCGGCAAGGTGCGGGACAGGTTGCAGATCCCTCCGGAAGCGCCTCCGGAGGGTGCCCCCTGAGGAGCGGACCATGCAATATCGGGAAGGCAGCATCGGTCGCATCTTTGTCTTGCGGCTGGAAGCAGGCGAGAAGCTCCCCGGAGCGGTGGAGGCCTTTGCCCGGGAGCAGCGTATCCGGGAAGCCATGGCCATCTATGTGGGCGGCGCCCAAGACGGCAGCCGCCTGGTGGTGGGGCCCGATGCCGGCCGTGGGGACGCCATTGTGCCGTTGGTCCATACCCTGACCGGCACCCAGGAAGTCCTGGCAGTGGGCACCCTCTTTCCCGATGAGGCGGGCCACCCCGTGCTCCATATGCATGCCGCCACCGGCCGGGAAGGCGGCGCCACGGTGGGTTGCAGCCGGGCCGGGGTGGAGGTCTGGCTGGTGGGCGAAGTCATCCTCCTGGAAATCCTGGGCACCGGCGGCACCCGCAAGAAAGACCCCGCCACCGGCTTTGCACTCCTGCGCCTGGAGGATTAAAGCGCTACAGCCTGGGGAGGGACAGACGGAATTGCACCGGCTGGGATGAATCCGGCCGACCCGGGAGGCGCAGGTGGCGACCCCCAGGCCCGGCTTGAGAACCCTGCCGCCCGCGGGCGGCAGGGTGGGGAGGGAGGGAAACGAAAACCAGCCGGTTATTCGGGGTAAATGGTCAGAACGGGGATTTTGGAGTTGCGCACCACCTTGTCGCAGACGCTGCCGAAGATGGCCCGTTCCAGGCCCTTGCGGCCGTGGGTGCCCATAACGATGAGGTCCACGCCTTCCTTGTTGGCCACCTCCAGAATCTTCTCCGCCGGTGAGCCCTGCATCACCCGGGGTTCCACCTTTTTGAAGCCTTTGAACTGCTCCTGGACGATGGCGGCCATTTTCTGCTGGGCCGCCTTCAGGGTCTCTTCCGACAGGCCCTGGATATTGGGGTGGGGGATATAGGTGAAACTGGCCAGGTCCTGGGTGACGAACAGGACATAGAGGGTGGCGTCAAAGGTATTCACCAGGGTGGAAACCCAGGGCAGGAGGGCGTCAAATTTCTCGGTCAAATCAATGGGGAACAGGATCTTTTTGACTTGCTTCATCGGGGCAGCCTCCCTTTGGCCTCAGCACAGCCTTTGTGAAAATCGTCATTAACAGATACCAATGCCCGACCTTCTTGTCAAGTCAAAAGCCCCAGAGTCTGCGCCGCCTGGGAGGCTCCGGAGGGGTGGAAAAAACTCTTGCCAAAAATTTTTTTCGTTATTATATTCCGTCCCGGAATTGGAAACAGCCATCAGCCTGAGAGTGCGGGAGGATAAGGTCATAGGAGAGCTCCATTTCAGCCGGGATCACGTCTGGGTCCGCACTGATGACGATATCCGGGCCACCCTCGGGGTGACCGACTACCTCCAGGAAAAGCTGGGGGAGATTTACGCCATCAAGCTCCCCGAAGAGGGGGAGGAGATCATCAAGGAAGAGGTTTTCGGCAACGTGGAGGCCAAGAACGGCCGCCGCGAGCTCATCGCCCCCATTTCCGGCGAGGTCATCGAAGTCAACTATGAGGCCTTGGAGGTCCCCGAGATCGTCAATGAAGACCCCTTGGCCGAAGGCTGGCTGTTGAAGGTGGAAATGCCCTCCGGCCTAGAATTCGACGATCTCCTGACGGAAGAGGAATATGCCGAATATCTGAGCGAAGAAGCCGAGAGCGAAGAAGACTAACCCCGTGCCACCGCCCTCCTCAGGCTGACGGGCCCGCTGCCGTCAGGGCCCGGAAGCCTCTGGGTTTCCTCTCGCCCATGTTGTGATATAATTACTCGTGCCGAAGACTCCATCACCTGTATCCCTGTCCGGCCGGCTGTGGGGGTATCTCACCTCCCTCCGCCTGACGGTGGTTCTGCTGCTGGCCCTGGCGGTGGTGGCCACCCTGGGGACGGTCATCCCCCAGGGTGAGCCGGTAGCCCGTTACCTCGCCAGCTTCGGGCCCCACTTGGGGGCCTTCCTGGTTCGGGCGGGCTTCAACCGGATCTATGACAGCCCCTGGCTTTATGTGCCGGTGGCTCTGCTTTCCCTGAACCTGCTGGCCTGCGTCATCCGGGGCCTGCCCGAGGCGCTGCGGCGGGTGGCCCGTCCCTTCACCCTGGAGGAGGCCCTGAAGCTCCCGACCCGGGGGCGTTTTGTCCTGCCGGCCAAAGCCGAGCCGGACGCCGCTCTCCTGCCGGTCCTGCGCCAGGAGTTGGGTCCGGCCCGCAAAATCGAAGCCGAGGGCCAGGTGGTTTTCCTGGGAGAGAGCGGCCGCTTCCGGCCCCTGGGCCCCTACGTCATTCACCTCTCCCTCTTTCTCATCCTCATCGGCGGCTTGGTGGGCAAGTTCTGGGGGGTGGAGGGGCGCCTGCCCATCCTAACCGGAGAGACGGCCTCGGAATTCCTCCTGGCCCGGGGCGGGGGCCAGGCCCCCCTGGGATTTGCGGTGCGCCTGGACCGCTTCACCGTGGACTACTATCCCGGCGCCGGCATGCCCAGCGAGTTCCGCTCCGACCTCACCTTTTTCAAGGATGGCAAGGAGGTGGAGAAGGCGGCCTGCCGGGTAAACTTTCCCGTCACCTTCGGCGGCCTGACCCTGTACCAGTCCAGTTACGGCTCCCAGTTGACCGGGCCGGTGCGCCTCAAGGTCTGCCGGGGGCAGGAGTGCCACTCCCTGGAGGCCGGCCAGCGCCGGGGCCAGACCATCCCCGGGGGCCAGGCCCAGTTCATGGTGATTAAGGTGGAAGGCAACCTCCAGGGGATGGGACCCGCGGTCCAGGTGGCTTATCGGGAGGGCTCCGGCCATCCCCAAATCTTCTGGGTGCCGGTGGGCCACCCGGAACTGGCCGACCGGGAGCACTCCCCCTTCTACCAGGCGGGGCCCCACCGCTTCACGGTGGAAGACCTGCCGCTGAAATTCTATTCCGTTTTCCAGGTGCGGCGGGACCCGGGGGTCTGGTGGGTGTACGCCGGCTTTCTCCTCTGCCTGCCCGGTTTCTTCCTGGCGTTTTTGCGGCCCTCCCAGCGCTTTGCGGTGGTGCTGGGCCGAAAATCCTCAGGGGCCTGGGAGGGCCGGATTCTGGGCTCCAGCCCCCGGGCCCGGGAGGCCTTCCAGGAGCGGGTGGAACGCCTGCTCGCCCGCCTGAGCCAAGGAGCCCGCTGATGATCAGCACCATCCTGGGAGCCGTCACTTTGGTGTACCTGGCGGCCGCCTTCCTCTTTCTGGCCGGCGCCCTGTGGTCCAGCCCCCGGCTGGAGACCCTGGGACGCATTTCGCTCTCCGGCGGCCTGGCGGCCCACCTGGGCGCCTTCTTCGGGCGCTGGGTGGAGTCCTACCAACTGGCCAGCGGCCACCACCCCCCCCAGTCCTTCGCCGAGACCGTGCGGCTGGTGGTCCTCCAGGTCCCCTTGTCCAACTTTTTCGAGTCCCTGGTGTTTTTTTCCCTGTGCCTGCCGGCCCTGGCCCTGCTGTCTTTCCGCCGCCACCTCCGGGACTATCTGGGGGCCCTGGTGGCCCTCTTCGCCTGCCTCATCCTGGCCTACGCCGCCAAGGGAGTGGACAGCAGCATCAAACCCTTGATGCCGGCGCTCAAGAGCAACTGGCTCCTCATCCACGTGCTCACCTGCTTTATCGGTTACGCCGCCTTCGCCCTGGCCTTCGGCGCCGCTCTCCTCTACCTGTGGCAGTCCCGGCGGACCAAGGCCTTCCCCTTCGCGCCCCCGGCGGACCTGGACCGCCTCATCTACCAGGCCGTGGCTTTGGGCTTTCTCTTTCTCTCCGTGGGGATCCTTACCGGCGCGGTGTGGGCCGACTCGGCCTGGGGCCGCTACTGGAGCTGGGACCCCAAAGAGACCTGGTCCCTCATCACCTGGTTCATCTATGCGGGTCTGCTGCACGCCCGGCTGATGAAGGGCTGGCAGGGCCGGCGCATCGCCTGGCTGGCCATCCTGGGCTTTGCCGCGGTGCTCTTCACCTACCTTGGGGTGAGTTTCCTGCTCCCCGGCCTCCACTCCTACCTGACCTGAGATCCGACCGACCTCTCTCGTCCGGCCAGGGCCCCGGCGGGCCGTGGCCGGGCATCTGCCCCCGTTTCCTCCCTGGTCTTGGCAAATTCAGGGATGGGAGCTTTCGACCATCCTTAGGTCGGAAAGAGCAGCAGCGTTCTCTAACCCACCGCTACTCCCCGCCCCTGATGCCCTCCAGCGGAAAGGGGCAGCCAGGTCAGATAATTCTTTTCTGCCAGGCAAATAGTTACCTCACGGCGTAGGCAACGAATTATCCAAATGCTGGCAAAAATGCTGCGCGGGCTATTTCAAGTTTTCCAGAAAGTTTTCCGCGGCCCGGAGCAGGTGGTTAAGGCGTTCTCTGGACATTCGGGCGAGAACTTGGACCATCGGCTTTAACCGGGGGTTCTGTTGGAAATAGTCCTGGTGTTTCTGAATAAACCGCCAAAACAAGCCGTCCCAGATCTCACACCAGGGGCCTGCCGGGTAGTCGCTCATCCTCAGCAGATAATGGCTGGAACTCACATAAGGCTTGGTCATGATCAGGCCGCCGTCGGCAAACTGGCTCATGCCGAAGACGTTGGGCACCATGACCCAGTCATAGGCGTCGATGAACAGTTCCATGAACCATTGATAGACCGCCTGGGGAGCAATTTCCGTCAACAACATGAAATTGCCGAGGATCATCAGGCGTTCAATGTGGTGCGCATAGGCCGTGGCCAGCAGGCGGCGGATAACCGTGTCCAGGGGCAGGATGCCCGTGGTGCCCGTGTAAAAGGCCTCGGGCACCCCCCGGCTGTGCCCCCAGAAATTGCCCGCCCGCTGCCGCTCCCCTGCCAGATGATAGACGGCCCGGACATACTCCCGCCACCCCAGAATCTGCCGGACAAAGCCCTCCAGGCTGTTCAGGGGCACCGGGTGTTCCCTGGCAAATTCCAACACGGCGGCCAGGACCTGGTCCGGGGTCAACAAGCCGATGTTCAGCAGGGGAGAAAGCAACGAATGGAAGATATAGGGCTCCCGGGCAGAGATGGCATCCTGGTAATGGCCGAAGTTTCCCAGCCGTTCCAGCAGGAACTCCTCCAACCAGTTGTGGGCCGCCTCATGGGTTACCGGATAGATAAAGGGTGAGGTTTCCCCCGGGTGGTGGGCAAATTTCTCATTGACATACGCCTTGGCCGCCGAGGCATACGGCTCATTGTGCGGCTCTGGCAGGCTTGGCACCGGGAGGCCCCGGGGCAACTTCCGCCGGTTCAGGGGGTCATACGTCCAGCGGCCGCCCCGCGGCTTGCCCTCCTCCACCAGGATCCCCCGGCGCCGTCTCTGATGGATATAGAAACTCGTCTGGTGAAACTTTTCCTTTTCCAGGAAAAATTCCTCAAGCTCCTCTGCAGAACAGAAGAACATGGGGGTCCTCAGGAAGTTGAGCTGCAGGCCCGCGGCTTCGGCCTGACTTC
>FWPV01003915.1_pt1 | contig 32757 bp, 37 predicted proteins | sample 2228371 | NCBI WGS metagenome assembly FWPV01 (sample SAMEA103939776, study PRJEB20133) | metagenome
CGCCGCCGGAACCCGCGCCGGAAGCGCCGGCCGCGGCCGCCCCGCCGCCCGCCCCGGCGTCAGCGGACGCGCCCACGGTTCCGCCGCCGCCGCAGGTGCTGCTGCCCCATGGCTCCAAGGCCGAACGCTGGGAGGCGCTGCGCCGGATCGTGCTGGCCGACCCGTGGTGCCGCTCGCAGGTCAAGCCCGGCAAACAGGTGGTGTTCGGGGTCGGTTCCCTCGACGCGCGCATCTTCTTCTGCGGCGAGGCCCCGGGAGCGGAAGAGGAGGTGCTGGGCGAGCCTTTTGTCGGCCCCGCCGGCCAGCTGCTCACCAAAATCATCGAGACGGCCGGCCTCACCCGTGCGCAGGTGTACATCGCCAACATCATGAATTACCGGCCGCCCTTGCCGGCGCCGGTGGGCAACCGTCCCCCGACGGCCGCCGAAATGGCCTATTGCCTGCCGTTCCTGCTGGCCCAGCTGGACATTGTGCGGCCGGAGGTGATTGTGGCGCTCGGCAAGACCGCCGTGGACGGCCTGCTCGGGCCGGACCCGAAGCGCCGCATGACCCAGATGCGCGGCCGCTGGACCGAATTCAACGGCATCCCGCTGCTGCCGACTTATCATCCGAGCTACCTGCTGCGCAACCAGAGCCTGGCGGTCAAGCGGCAGGTCTGGGAGGACATGCTGGCCGTGCTCGATTTCCTCAAATTGCCGGTCACCGCCAAGCAGCGCGGCTATTTCCTGAAGCAGGGGTAATTCAGCGGGTTCCGCGCCATTCCGCGTGGATCACCGGTGTGGTGCGCTGCACAGGCGCGGCGGCGCTCCGCGCCTGCGGGCCCCGCTTGCAGGGCCATACCCACTCCAAGGAGCGGGGAGCCATTCAGCTTTCCTTGAACTGGGCGACCAGGGCGCTGACGGTGGCCTTGGCGTCGCCGTACAGCATGCGGGTCTTTTCCAGGAAATAAAGCCGGTTGACCAGACCGCTGAAGCCGGCCCCTTGGCCGCGCTTGAGGGCGAACACCGTCTTGGCCTCGTGGGCGTGGATGATCGGCATGCCGTAAATCGGGCTGGCCGGGTCGTCGAGCGCGGCCGGGTTGACCACGTCGTTGGCGCCGATGACGATGGCCACGTCGACGGTCGGCATCAGCGGGTTGACCGCATCCATCTCCACCAGTTGCTCGTAGGGCACGTCGGCCTCGGCCAGCAGCACGTTCATGTGGCCGGGCATGCGGCCGGCCACCGGGTGGATCGCGTACTTCACGTCCGCGCCGTTGCGGGCGAGCACCTCGCCCAACTCCTTGACCACGTGCTGGGCCTGCGCCACCGCCATGCCGTAGCCGGGAACGATCACCACCGAGGAGGCCGCCTCGAGGACGTAATAGGCGTCCTCGACGGAGGCCGCCTTCATTTCGCCCTGGATGGCGGTGCCCGCCTTCTGGACGGTGGCGCCGAACCCGCTGAACAGCACGTTGGTGATGTCGCGGTTCATCGCCTTGCACATGATGACGGTCAGGATCAGGCCGCTGCAGCCGACCAGGCAGCCCGCCACGATCAGCACATCATTGAGAATCACGAAGCCGGCCGCGGCGGCGGCCAGGCCGGAAAAGCTGTTGAGCAGGGCGATCACCACCGGCATGTCGCCGCCGCCGATGGGCAGCACCCCGAGCACGCCCAAGGCCAAAGCCAGCACCACAAGGCCGAGGAAGGCGCCCAGCTGCAGGCCGGGCCGCAGCCCGAGTTGCGGGGTGAGCACGAACAGCAGCCCCAGCACCACGATGCCCAGCAGGACGGCGCTGTTGATGGTCCGCTGGGCGGGAATGATCACCGCCCGGCTGCCGAGCTTCTCGGACAGCTTGCCCCAGGCCTGCACGCTGCCGGTGAAGGTGATGCCGCCGATCAGCACCGCCAGGGCGATCGCGGTCAGGGTGAAGGATTCCGGCACCGCCGGCGCCGCCAGCAGCCGGTCCCATCCGCCGCGCGGGCGGATTTTTTCGAACTCCACCCAGCCCACCAGCAGGCTGGCGAGGCCGCCGAACCCGTTGAACAGGGCCACCATCTCGGGCATCGCCGTCATCTTCACGCGGAGCGCCGCCAACGCCCCGATCACCGCGCCGGCCGCCAGGCCGAAGGCGATCCATTGGTAGTCAAGGCCCGAATACAGCAGCGTGACCACGATGGCCAGCAGCATGCCGACCGCGGACAGCAGGTTGCCGTTGCGGGCGGTGCGCGCCGAGCTCAGCATCTTGATCCCGATCACAAAGAGGATCGAGGAGATGATGTAGCAGAAATTGATCAGGTTCTGGCTCACTTGCGGCCCCCTTTCTTGAACATGGCCAGCATGCGGTCGGTCACCAGGTAGCCGCCGACGACGTTGATCGTCGCCAGCACCAGGGCGAGCACGCCCAGCGTCTGGGCGAACGCCCCCGTGTCCGCGTGCAGCGCCAGGATCGCCCCGACGATGGTGATGCCGCTGATCGCGTTGGAGCCGGACATCAGCGGCGTGTGCAACTGCGAAGGCACCTTTTTGATCAGCTCATAGCCGAGGAAGGCGGCGAGCGTGAAGATGAACAGGAGTTGTATCAGGTCCATGGCTGTGGGAAGTTCGTGGCGGGTCGGGCGGGTCCGTCTCAGCCGCGGAAGCGGGGGTCGCGGATTTCGCCCTGGTAGGTCAGCAGGCAGCTCTTCAGAATCTCGTCCTCGAGCCGGTAGGCGAACGCGCCGGCGGTGCGGTCCCAGAAGTGCTCGATGAAGCTTGCGACATTGTACGCGTACACCTGGGTGGCATGGCAGGCGACGCCGGCCTCGAGCTTGAGCGTGCCGATGATCAGCACGCCGTTGTCGGTCACCACATCCTTGCCGGGGACGGTGCCCTCGACATTGCCGCCGGTCTCGGCCGCCAGGTCGACGATGATGCTGCCGCGCCGCATGCCGGCGACCATCGCCCGGGTCACCAGGATGGGGGCCGGCTTGCCGAACAGCTTGGCGGTGGTGATGACCACATCGCTCTGGGCGCACACCTTGGCCATGCCCTGGCGCTGCCGCTCGATCTGCTCGGGCGTCAATTCCTTGGCGTAGCCCTGCTCGGTCTGCCCCGTTTCGCCGAGGTCGATCTTGACGAATTTGGCGCCGAGGGAGCGCACCTGCTCCTCGACCACCGGCCGGGTGTCGAAGGCCTCCACGCGGGCACCCAGGCGGCGCGCCGTGGCGATGGCCTGCAGGCCGGCCACGCCCACCCCGATGACAAAGACGCGCGCCGGCGAAATGGTGCCGGCCGGGGTCATCATCATCGGGAAGATGCGGTTGAGCCGGCTGGCGGCGCGGATCACCGCCGCATAGCCGGCCAGGTTGGCCTGGGAACTGATGGCGTCCATCTTCTGCGCCAGGGTGGTGCGCGGCATCATCTCCATGGACACCGCGTTGACCCCGGCCCGGGCGAAGGCCTGCAGCAGGTCCTTTCGTCCGAACGGGTTGAGGAAGCTCACGTGCAGGCTGCCGCGCTTGAGCCGCGCGATCTCATCAACCGCGGGCGGATTGAGGCGCAGCACGATATCGGCCGAGGCCAGGGTGCCGTGCCGGTCGGCGGTCACCGCCGCGCCGGCGGCGGCGTAGGCGGCGTCCTCATGGTCGCTGCCGAGCCCGATGCCGGCCTCGACCGCCACCTGCAGCCCGAGCGAGACGAGCTTCTTGACGGACTCCGGGTCCGCGCTGGCGCGGGCTTCCGGAGCGGGTTCCTTCGGGCAAAACGCAAGCATAGACCGGGTTGCGTAGCGGCTTTGCAAGGTGCGTTCAAGAAGCGAATTGCAAAAATCCGCGGCAAAGGAGCCTTGCTCCGGCCCGGCGGCTCTTCCTAACATGGCCGGCCACAATGGGCAGGCAGGGTTGGCAACGCGCGCTGGTGCTGCTGGGGGCGCTGGTCGTAATCGGCGCCGTGGCGGCCCAGTCCCCGCAATCGGAGGGGGAGGTGGACCGCATCCGCCGCGATTGGGAGCTGGCCGCCATGCAGGCCGCGCTGCAGGAGGGTTTTTTCGGGGTGGCCGAACAGATGGCGCTCCGGTTGCTGCAGGGCGGGGATTTGCCCGCCGCCACGCTCGCCGCCGCCCTCAATGCCCGGCTGCACACGGCGCTGGCCCGCGGCGATCTGGCGGCAGCGGAGGCCGCCCGCGACGAGTTGCAAGCGGCCGGCTTGGCACCGCAACCGCTGTTGGAGGCTTTCTTTCACTATTTCAAGGGCGCAACCGGCGCGGCCGAGGCCGCCTTGGCCGGCCTCGGGCAGCCGCCCGATTCGAGCGCCGACGCGGCATGGCGCCGCCTGCTGCAGGCGCTGATCCTTGCCCGCGAGGGCGCCACGGAGCGCGCGCACGAGGCCTTTTTGGAAGCCGCGCAGTTGGCCCCCAGCGGTCCGCTCCGCGACCATTTTGAGGTGATCCGCCACCGCAGCGAGTTGGCGGCAGGGGCGGTGGGCGAGGCGACCATCGGCGGTTTGCGCGAATCGGTGCGCTCGTTGCGCGGGCAGCGCAGCGGCTTTGAGGCCGCCCGGCTGCTGGCGATCGCCCTGCATCGCGGCGGGGACAGCGCGGCGGCGATCGAAATCCTCAACACCCACCTGGCGATGCCCGGCTTGCGGGAATTCGGCTTGCGACAGGAGTTCCTCCTGCTGCTCGGCATGGTGGCCGGAGCGGACTCGGCCCGCGGCCGTCTCGCCCTTGGCCAGCTGGTCGCGGAAGGGGAGGGTGGGGACATCCCGGGCATGGCGCTCAACCTGCTCGCCTCGGCGGCCCGCACGCCGGTCGAGCGCGAGGCGCTGTTGACCGACTTGCGCGGCTGGTTGGAAAACATGCCGGCCCACCCGCTCGCCGATCGGCTCCTTGCCCTTCGCGCCTATCTGCTGTTCGAAAGCCGCAACCTTGCCGAGGCCGAAGCCACCGCCCAGCAATTGCTGCGCCTTTATCCCAATTCCCCGCACGCCCTGACCGCGCTGCGCCTGCTGGCCCATGTCTCGTGGAACCAGTCCCCGCCGCGCTACCGCACCGCCGCCGACTACCTCAACCGCCTCCGGCAGCGGCTGCCCCCGGGCGATGAATCCGTGGAAACCGGCATCCTCATCGCCGACTGCTTTTTCCTGAACGGCGATTTCACCAGCGCCGCGGATGCCTATGCCAGCGTGCTGCGCGAGGCCGGTCCCCGCCACGCCCCCAAGGTGTTTTTCCAGCGTGTGCTCGCCAAAATCCGGGCCGGCCGGCTGGAGGCAGCCGCCGATTTCATCGATGCCTCAAGGGCTGACCCCCGTCTTTCCGCCGACATCCTCTGGATGGCCGAGTGGAACCTGCTGGATGCCCTGCGCCGGGGCGGCCGCATCGCGGATGCCTTCGCCCGCATCGCCCGCACCCTCGATCCCGACCCGGCGTCGCAGCCGGTTGCCCCGGAATTGCGCCTGCGGATGCAGTGGTTGGAGGCCCGCCTCACCCTCGAGGCCGGCCAGCCCGAGACCGCCGCCCAAAAGGCTGCGGCTGTGCGGGAAGCGCTGTTGTCCGGAGCGCTGGATCCGATTCCGGACGAATTGCTCCGGGAAGTGGAGGCCGACCTGTTGCTGCTGTTGGGCGAGGCCCGCCTGGCTCTCGGCCAGCGCGGCCCCGCAGCCGAGGCCTTTTCACTGTTGCGCGGCCGCTACCCGCAAAGCGGACCCGCTGTCCTGTCCTACCTGGTCGAATCCCGCAGCGACGCCGCCAGCGACAATCTCGTCAGCGCCCAACAAAACCTGATCGCCTTGGCCGACCGCTTCCCCGACAGCGAATACGCCCCGATCGCCCTGTGGGAGGCCGCGCTCAACGCCGAACAACGGGGGCTGGACGCGCACCTGCAGGAGGCCATCGCCATCCTCGAACGGATCGTTGCCACCTATCCCAGACACAGCCTGGTTTTTTATGCCCGCCTGCGCCAGGGCGACCTTGCCCGGCGGCTCAATGATTTTCCAACCGCGCTGGTGCTCTACGAGCAGGTGCTCACCCAATTCCCCGATCACCCGGAGCGGTTCCGCGCCGAGCTCAGCCGGGCCGACTGCCTCATGGCGATGGGCGGCGCCGATCCGGCGCGTTTCGAATCAGCCGCGGTCCTGTATGAACGGCTCTGCCTGCTGCCGGCCGCGCCGCCCGCCGTCCGGCTCGAGGCGGGCTTCAAGTGGGCCCACACCCTGCGGCAGCAGCAGGACGCGGCCGGCAACGAGCGGGTCCTGTGGCTGGTGTACCGGAATTTCGTCCTTGACCCGGACCTCAGCCAGGCCGTCCGGGCCGCCCCGGCCGGGCGTTACTGGCTGGCGCGCACGCTGCTCGAACTGGGGGCGCTGCGGTTGGAAAGCGGCGACGCCATCGGCGCCCGTGAGTTGTACGAGGCGGTGTTGCGCCTTGACTTGCCGGGCACCGCGGTGGCCCGCGCCCGCTTGGAATCCCTTCAACTGTGACCCACCATGATTGATTTCAACCTCAGCCTGATGCAGCAGGGCGGCCCCATTATGTGGGTGCTGCTGGCGGTGAGCCTGTTCGGCTTCATCGTCTTTGTCGAACGCACGCTGTTTTTGCACCGGGGCCAAATCCGCACCAGCCAGTTCCTCGAGGGGATTCGCAACCTTGCGCAAAAAGGCCGGCGCCTGGAGGCCCTGACGCTGTGCGAGGACATGCCCGGGCCGATTCCGGGGATCGTCAAGGCCATCCTCCTGCAGGCCGGCCAATCCGAGGCCCGGATGCGACAGGCGGCGGAGGAGGCCGCGCTGGTCGAGATTCCCATCCTCGAACGGCGCATCGGCACGATCGCCGCCATTGCCCGGATCGCCCCCCTGTTGGGCCTGTTGGGCACGGTGCTCGGCATCCTGCAGGCCTTTTTTGGGGTCGCCGAGAGCGGCCAACCGGGGTATCCGACCTTCGGGTTGTTCCTGGGAGGCCTGGGGCAGGCGCTGCTCACCACGGCGTTCGGGCTGGCCATCGCGGTGATGGCGCACATCGCCCACCATTTCCTGCACGGCCGTGTCCGGGCCCTGGTCCATGACATGGAATACACCGGTCTGGACCTCATTCAATTTCTCCAGCACAGCGGCGGTGGGGCGTCCGGGCAAACCCCGGCCGGCGACCGTTCCCGCGACTGACCATGGCCTCGTTGACCCAGCCCTTTGCCTTCCGCAACCACCTGACCAGCCGGCCCGCGGCGGGAGTGGATGCCGTCCCCTTCCTCGACCTGATTCTCATTGCCCTGTTTGCCGGTCTGAACCTGTCCCGGTTCGTGCTCGCGCCGGGCATAGCGGTGCAGTTGCCGACCAGCAGTTCCCGGCAGATTCTGCCTCAGGGACCCGCGGCGGTTCTCACCGTGGATCGCAACCAGTTGTACTTTTTCGAGGGCGGGAAATTCACGGCCGCAACCCTCGAGACCCGCCTGCGCGATTATTTGCAGCAAGCGTCCTCCCGCCCCACCGCTCAACCGGGCGCGGTGCTGGTCATCAAGGCCGATGCCAGCATCACAGCCGAGACCTTGTTCTGGCTCATGGATTTGGCCCGGGAGGCGGGGTTTACGCAGGTGCACTTGGCCGCGGAATCCGCGCCATGAAACGGCTGGAGTCCATCGCCATGCTCGCGATCGCCGGCGGCTTGGCTGTGCACCTGAGCCTGCTGCTGGTCCTGCGGATCGAGGTGCCGCCGCCACCGGCATTGCCCGAGCAGCCGGTGCGGGTGCAATTCATCGGCGGCAGGCACGGCGGCGCAGACCCAGTCCTGCAGCAGCAGGCGCTGCTGTTCGACAGCGCCCCCCTGTTCATGCCCACCCCCTGGAACACGGCGGGCGACCTTGCCGGGATTGCCAGCCTGCAGGACGCGACCCGGGTGTTTGAACCATTTCCCCCCGACTTGCTGTTGCCCGCCACCGGTCTGCCGCCATGGACAGCCGGCACGGAGGAACCGTCGCCCGCCCGGTTGCGGCTCCCGGTCGAGCCGGTGCTCATCCTTGCCGGCTTGCGCCAGGCGCCCGGCATCCCCACCGGGGAAGCCGTTCCGGGCCCGCGCCTGCAAGCCTTGCGGCTGGCCCCCGCCGGTCCTGCAGTGCCGGTGGAAGGGAGCCTGCCGGCCACCCTCCGCACCCAGGCACCCGGCACCTTGTGGCTGCCCGCCCGCTTCCACCTCCAAATGCGTGGCGGCTTTGTCGTCGGAGAGCCCATCCTCGCCCAGAGTTCCGGCTTCCCGGACTGGGACCAGGCGCTGCGCGACCATATCCGCACCCTTGATTTCCACCGCCAATTAGGCGATGGTTACTATCAAGTTTCCGCCTTCCCGTGAAGCGCTTGCCCCCTGCCGGGCAAAGCCGACTTTTCTGTGTGAAATCGGGCAAAAAGGACTTGACCCACTGGAACCGGACGCCCACATTCCGCCACTTTCCATGAATTCCAAACTTTGTCGGCGCCCTTGTAGCTCAGTCGGTAGAGCACTTCCTTGGTAAGGAAGAGGTCGGCGGTTCAATTCCGCTCGAGGGCTCCATCAACCCGTCAACCTTCAACCGTCAAACAAACCGTCTCGAAACCATCCGCAACCGACGCAACTCAACATCTCTGATTACTGATTAGCGATCATGGCCAAAGAAACATTCCAAAGAACCAAGCCCCACGTGAACGTGGGTACCATCGGTCACATCGACCACGGTAAAACCACCCTGACGGCTGCCATTCTCAAGGTGCAGTCGGAAAAGGGGCTGGCGCAGTTCAAGCCCTACAAGGAAATCGCCAAGGGCGGGACGGTCCGGGACGAGACCAAGACCGTGACCATCGCGGTTGCCCACGTGGAGTATGAGACCGAGAAGCGGCACTATGCCCACGTCGACTGCCCGGGCCACGCCGACTTCGTCAAGAACATGATCACCGGCGCCGCTCAAATGGACGGCGCGATCCTGGTGGTCAGCGCCGCTGACGGCCCGATGCCGCAGACCCGCGAGCACATCCTGCTCGCCCGCCAGGTCGGCGTGCCCAAGATCGTGGTGTTCCTCAACAAGGTCGACCTGCTCGACGACGAGGAGCTGCTGGAACTGGTGGAAATCGAGGTTCGCGACCTGCTGACCAAGTACCAATATGACGGCGACAACGCCGCCGTGGTGCGCGGTTCCTCGCTGGCCGCCCTGGAAGGCAAGCCGGAGGGCGTCGAAAGCATCAACAAGCTGATGAACGCGATCGACAACGAGATTCCGGAACCGGTGCGCGAGGTCGACAAGCCGTTCCTGATGTCGGTTGAGGACGTCTTCTCCATCACCGGGCGCGGCACGGTGGCAACCGGCCGCATCGAGCGCGGCCGCGTCAAGCTCGGCGACGAAGTGGAAATTGTCGGCCTGACCGAGACCCGCAAGACGGTTGTCACCGGAGTGGAAATGTTCCGCAAGCTGCTCAACGACGCCCAGGCGGGCGACAATGTCGGCCTGCTGCTGCGCGGCATCGCCAAGGACGAGGTGGAGCGCGGCCACGTGCTGGCCAAGCCCGGCTCGATCACCCCGCACACCAAGGGCAAAGCCGAGATTTATGTGCTGACCAAGGAGGAGGGCGGGCGCCACACGCCGTTCTTCAGCGGTTACCGCCCGCAGTTCTACTTCCGCACCACCGACGTGACGGGCGTGTTGACCCTGCCCGCCGGGGTCGAGATGGTCATGCCCGGAGACAATTTGTCGGTGGAAATCGCCCTGCAAAAGCCCATCGCCATGGAGCCCGGCCAGCGCTTCGCCATCCGCGAGGGCGGCCGCACCATCGGCGCGGGACGCGTCACGGAAATTATCGAATAAATTTCCCTTCTGATTCGAACGCCGGCTGCCGGGTTTCCTTGACTAAAGGACTCCCGGCATTCGCACTTAAACATTCCATCCGCACACAGGGCAGTAGCTCAATTGGTAGAGTAGTGGTCTCCAAAACCATTGGTTGGGGGTTCGAGTCCCTCCTGCCCTGCCATCCGGTCCATTCCAGCAGTTCCCGCCACTTCGGATTCCTCACCCGGCACACCGCACATGGCTAATCCGTTCCGCAAAGCCCGCCTCTTCCTCGGGGAGACCACGACGGAGCTGAAAAAGGCCGTCTGGCCCACCAAGACCGAATTGCGCGACAGCACGATCGTGGTGTTCATCGCCGCGCTGCTGTTGGGCTTCTATGTGGCCTTGGCGGACTTCAGCGTCTTCAACTGGATCCAACTGCTGACCAACTGGGTGCGCTCGTAAGCACGCCATGCCGGCCATGCCAGAAACCACCAGCAGCTCCAATCCGGTCCGCGCGGGCCAGTGGTTTGTCGTGCAGACCCTCTCCAACAAGGAGGCGGCGGCAAAACGCTACATTGAGCGGTATATCCGGGAGCACGAATTGGAGGACTACATCTTTGAGGTGCTGGTGCCGGAGCAGACCGTCTCCGAGGTCAAGCACGGCAAGAAGACCCAGCGCAAGCGCAAGCTGTACCCGGGCTACCTGTTTGTGCACTGCCGCCTCTATGACGACGACCAGAAGGTCATCCAGAAAGTCTGGTATTTCATCAATGGGGCCGACGGTGTGATCGGTTTTGCGGGGGGCAAGAATCCCGCGCCGCTCAAGGACGCCGAAATTGACCGCATCCTCAAGCAGGTGGCCGAGTCGGAAGGCAAGGAGGTTCCCAAGGTCCAGTACGAGGTCGGCGAAGAGGTGAAGATCACCGACGGGCCGTTCCTCAATCTCAGCGGCCGCATCGACGAGGTGGACGCCGAACGCGGCAAGCTGAAGGTCTCGGTGTCCATTTTCGGTCGCTTCACCCCCGTCGAGCTGGAGTACTGGCAGGTCGAGCGCCTCGCTGAAGGGAACTGACCGCCGCAGCAACTTCCAAGGAACCATCATGGCAAAGAAAGTCACCGCTACCATCAAACTGCAGTTGCCCGCCGGGGCGGCCAACCCGGCGCCGCCGGTCGGCCCGGCCTTGGGCTCGGCGGGGGTCAACATCATGGCCTTCTGCAAGGATTTCAACGCCCGCACCAAGGACCAGGCGGGAACCATTCTGCCGACGGTGATCACCGTCTACGCCGACCGCTCGTTCAGCTTTATCACCAAGTCGCCGCCGGCCTCGGTGCTGCTCAAGAAGGCGGCCGGCGTGGCCAAGGGCTCGGGGGTGCCGAACAAGGAAAAGGTGGGCAAGGTGACCCGCAAGCAGATCAAGGAAATCGCCGACATCAAGAAGAAGGACCTCAATGCCGGCAGCCTGGAAGCGGCCATGCTCGTCATCGAGGGCACCGCCCGCTCGATGGGCATCGAGGTCGTCGATTGACACCCACCAAACGCTTGTACCTCCACGGAGGGAGTTTACCGCCATGACACAGATCAGCAAGAAACGGAAAGTCGCCACCGCGCTCTATGACCACGCCAAGACCTATCCGCTGGGAGAGGCCTTGAGCATCCTGCAGAAGTTTCCGAAGGCCCGCTTCGACGAGACCGTGGAACTGTCCGTGCACCTGGGCGTGGACCCGCGCCAGAGCAACCAGATGGTGCGCGGCGTGGTCGATTTGCCCAAGGGCAGCGGCAAGCGGGTGCGGGTGATCGCCTTCACCGAAAACCCCCAAGCGGCGCGGGAGGCCGGGGCCGACGAGGCCGGCCTCGAGGACCTGATCAACCGCATCACCGAGGGATGGACCGATTTCGACGTGGCCGTGGCCACCCCCGCCGCCATGAAGGAAGTCCGCAAAGTGGCGCGCATCCTCGGTCCCCGCGGCCTCATGCCCAACCCCAAGTCGGGCACCGTGTCCGACGATCTGCCCGCCGCCATCCGCAGCGTCAAAAGCGGCGGGCGGGTCGAGTTCAAAATGGACAAGACCGCCAACATCGGCGTGGTGGTCGGCAAGCGCTCGTTCAGCAGCGCGGACCTGCAAGCCAACATCGAGGCGGTGTTTGACGCCCTTCACAAGGCGCGTCCGGATGGCCTCAAAGGGCAGCGCTACATCAAGTCGGCGGCCATCTCGGGAACCATGACGCCCGGCGTGCGCCTTGAACCCTCCCTGTTCGCCCACCTCTAATCCCGAAGGACCCAGATCATGCAACCGGAGAAACAATTCCTCGTCAAGGAAGTCGGCGATTGGCTCGGCAAGTCGGACTACGTTTTTCTTGCGGATTTCCAGCGGGTCACCGTCGCGGAAACCGAAGAGCTGCGGCGTCTGCTGGCCACAGTCGGCGCCGAGTTCCACGTGGTGAAGAACCGCATCCTCAAGATTGCCGCCGCCGCGCGTGACATCGCGGTCGATGAAAATTACCTCCGCGGCCCGACCGCGATCATCGTCGGCGGCAAGGACCCGGCTGCGGTCGCCAAGGCGCTCGAGCGGTTCTTCAAGGAAAAGAAAAAACTCGAGGTGAAGGGCGGGGCCCTGGCGGGCCGCACCATCACCGCCAACGAAATCGGCGACCTGGCCGAGCTGCCGCCGATCGAGACCCTCAAGGCGCAGTTGTTGGGCCTGCTCAACCAGCCCGCCACTCAGTTCGTGCGCATTATCCAGGCCGTCCCGCAGGGCTTGCTCAATGTGCTACAGGCCAAAGCGGGCAAAACCGACTGACCTTGCAACCCTTTAACCTGACCGAAGCGGCTAGGGAGCAGACCTCCTTAAACAGCGAACGCACACGGGGTGCCAGTAGTGCTAGCCGCATCCGAAGGAGAACACAACCATGGCAAACATCACCAAACAGGACGTCATCGAGTGGCTCAGCAACCAGACCGTTCTTGAGATCGCCGGTCTGGTCAAGGACCTCGAACAGAAGTGGGGCGTGAGCGCCGCCGCTCCGGTGGCCGCGGTCGCGGCCGCCCCGGTCGCCGCCGGTGGGGAAGCTCCCGCCGCGGAGGAGAAGACCGAATTCGACGTCATCCTCAAGTCTGCCGGCAGCAACAAGATCGCGGTCATCAAGGAAGTCCGCGCCATCACCGGCCTCGGGCTGAAGGAGGCCAAGGACTTGGTCGAAGGCGCGCCCAAGGCGGTCAAGGAGGGCACCTCCAAGGACGACGCCGCCGAGATCAAGAAGAAGCTCGAGGCTGCCGGCGCCGAAGTCGAAATCAAGTAAACCTGACGACCCGCAGCGCCCAGTTCATTCCGGCCGGCCGGCCGGCCCCGCGCGGGGCCCGCCGGCTGCGGCCGTTTTGGGTCCGGTCCCGCCAGCCTTAACCTGCCAACCATCATTCACCATGTCCGATCGCATCAACTTCGGGAAACTCAAGGAGGTCATCTCGCCTCCCAACCTGATTCAAATCCAGATCAACTCCTTCAAGGAGTTTCTCCAGGAGGACGCCGCGCCGACCCAGCGCAAGCACATGGGACTGGAGGCCGTCTTCCGGGAAGTCTTCCCGATTGAGAGCTACGACGGGCGCTGCAGCCTCGAATATGTCTCCTACAGCCTCGCCGGACCCAAGATGACGGAAATGGAAGCGATCCGGGAGGGAACGACCTATTCGATCTCCTTGTACGTGAAGCTGCGGCTGCGCGAGGAGGACTCGATCAAGGACGAGGAGATTTACATGGGCGAAATGCCGATGATCACCGAGCGCGGCTCCTTCATCATCAACGGGGCCGAGCGCGTGGTGGTCAGCCAGTTGCACCGTTCGCCGGGCATCGCCTTTGAGACCACCCCGCACACCAGCGGCAAGACCCTCTACAGCTTCCGGATCATCCCCGACCGCGGCACCTGGCTGGAGACCCAGTTCGACCAGAACGACCTGCTCTACGTCTATCTCGACCGGCGCCGCCGCCGCCGCAAGTTCCTGATCACCACCCTGCTGCGGGCGATGGGCCACAGCAGCGATTTCGAGATTCTCAATTTCTTCTACAAGATTGAGGACCTCAAGGTGGCGCGCGCCCTGAAGATGGACAGCGTCAGCCGGCTGGTGTTGGTGGAGGACCTGGTCGACGCCGAGAAGGGCGCCGTGCTGGCCCGCTCTTTCGAGCCGCTTACCAAGACGATCGTGCGCAGCATCGAGGCGGCCGGCATCGACACGGTGCGGGTGATTGACACCTCGGTGGACGACGGGGCCATCATCCGCTGCCTCAAGAAGGACCCGACCCGCAACGAGGAGGAGGCGCTCAAGGACATCTACAAGCGGCTGCGCCCCGGCGAGCCGCCGACCCCCGCCAACGCCCGCGCGCTCCTCAAGCGCCTGTTTCAGGACCCGAAACGGTACGACCTCGGCCGGGTTGGCCGCTACAAAATCAACCAGAAGCTCGGCCTGGGGACGGACCTCGACACACGCATCATCCAGGTCGAGGACATCGTCGAGGCGACCAAGTACCTCGTGCGCCTGAAGCGCGGCGAGGGGGTGGTGGACGACATCGACCACCTCGGCAGCCGCCGCGTGCGCACCGTCGGCGAGCTGCTCATGAACCAATGCCGGATCGGCTTGGCCCGCACCGAGCGGCTGGTCAAGGAGCGCATGACCCTGTACGATCAGAGCGTCGATTCGGTCACCCCGCAGAAACTGATCAACCCCAAGGCGCTCAGCACGGTGATCCGGGATTTCTTCGCCCGCAGCCAGCTGAGCCAGTTCATGGACCAGATCAATCCGCTTGCCGAGGTGACCCACAAGCGCCGTCTCTCGGCCCTTGGGCCGGGCGGCCTCAACCGCGACCGGGCCGGGTTCGAGGTGCGCGACGTGCACCCCTCCCACTACGGGCGCATCTGCCCGGTGGAAACACCCGAAGGGCCGAACATCGGCCTGATCAACAGCTTGTCCATCTTTGCGCGCGTCAATGAATTCGGTTTCATCGAGACGCCCTACCGCGTGGTCAAGGATGGCCGGGTGCTCGACCAGGTCGTCTACCTGAATGCCGACCAGGAAGAGGGCAAGGTCATCGCCCAGGCCAACTCGCGCATCTCCGACAAAGGGATGCTGGAGGGGCGGGTGACCGCCCGCAAGGGCGACGACTTCATCGAGGTCGATCCCAAGGAAGTCCACTACATGGACGTGTCCCCCAAACAGGTGGTCTCCGTCGCCGCCGGCCTGATCCCGTTCCTTGAGCACGACGACGCCAACCGCGCGCTCATGGGCTCGAACATGCAGCGCCAGGGTGTGCCCTTGCTCCAGACCGAAGCGCCGCTGGTGGGAACCGGGATCGAGGAGCGGGTGGCCCGCGACTCGAAGACCGTGACGATCGCCGAGGCGCCCGGCGTGGTCGCCAGCGTCGACGCGCGGCGCATCATTGTCACCCCCGATGGCGAGCTGGCCCCGCGCCTGCTGAAAAAGCCGAAAAGCGATCCCAAGAACGGCATTTGGGTGTACCCGCTGCGCAAGTTTCTGCGCTCCAATGCGGGCACCTGCTTCAACCAGAAGCCGGTGGTCCGGCGCGGTCAAAAGGTCAAGACCGGCGACCTGCTGGCCGATGGCGCTTCCACCCACAACGGGGAGCTGGCCCTCGGGCGCAATGTCCTGGTGGCCTACATGCCCTGGAACGGCTACAACTTCGAGGACGCCATCCTGATCAGCGAGCGGCTGCTCAAGGACGACGTCTTCACCTCCATCCACATCGAGGAGTTCGAGGTCACCGCCCGCGACACCAAGCTTGGTCCCGAGGAGATCACCCGTGACATTCCCAATGTCGGGGAGGAGGCCCTCAAGAACCTCAACCACGACGGGGTCATCCGGGTCGGCGCCGAGGTCAAGCCCGGCGACATCCTGGTGGGCAAGATCACCCCCAAGAGCGAGACCGAGCTGGCTCCCGAGGAGAAGCTGCTGCGCGCCATTTTCGGCGAAAAGGCCGCCGACGTGAAGGACACCTCGTTGCTGGTGCCGTCCGGCACCTACGGCATCGTCATGGATGTCAAGGTCTCCAGCCGGGTCGAGGGTGAGGCCGAAAAGCTCTCCGCCTCCGACCGCCGCCGCCAGATCAAGAAGATCAACGAGGAATTCCGCACCCAGATGGACCGGCTGCGGGAGTCGCTCACCGAAAGCCTCTCCAACATCCTGCTCGGGGAGAAGATTCCGCTGGATGTGGTCAACAGCGAGACCGGTGAAGTCATCATTCCGGCCAACCGCAAGATCACCAAGACCCTGCTGCGCAAGCTGGCCTCCGTCTACAAGTCGATCGACATCGACCCCTCGCCCGTGCGCATCAAGATCATGGAGATCATCGACAGCTTCAAGGGCAAGTTCGATGAGCTGGAGGCCGACCAGGAGCGCCGGATCGAAGCGGTCGAGGCCGGCGACGATGTGGAGCACGGGACCGTCAAGAACGTCAAGGTGTACATCGCCACCAAGCGCAAAATCCAGGTGGGCGACAAGATGGCCGGCCGGCATGGCAACAAGGGCGTGGTGGCCAAGATTGTGCCCATCGAGGACATGCCGTTCCTTGCCGACGGCACCCCCGTGGACATCTGCCTCAATCCGCTGGGTGTTCCCAGCCGCATGAATGTCGGCCAGGTGCTGGAATGCCACCTGGGCTACGCCTGCCAAAAGCTCGGCATCCGCATCGCCACGCCGATTTTCGACGGCATCCAGGAGGACCAGATCAAGGACTACCTCCGGCAGGCGCGCCTGCCGCTCAACGGGAAGAGTTACCTCTACGATGGCCGTACCGGCGAGCGCCTCGACCAGGAGGTGGTGGTCGGCTACACCTACATGCTCAAACTCAACCACTTGGTGGCCGACAAGATTCACGCCCGGGCGGTCGGGCCGTACAGCCTCATCACCCAGCAGCCTCTCGGCGGCAAGGCCCAGTACGGCGGCCAGCGCTTCGGCGAGATGGAGGTGTGGGCGCTCGAGGCGTACGGCGCCGCCTATACCCTGCAGGAGCTCCTCACGGTCAAGTCCGACGACGTGGCCGGGCGCACCAAAATCTACGAGGCCTTGGTCAAGGGCGACAACAGCCTGCAGGCCGGCACGCCCCAGTCCTTCAACGTGCTGATGAAGGAGATGCAGAGCCTCTGCCTTGACGTCAAACTCGGCGAACAGGACCCGCTGGCCTCCGCCTTTGCCGGCTGACCCGCGCCAACCATACCTTCACCCAACTGCCATGAGCGACGATCTCCAAACCCGCGAAGCCCGCGACCTGCTCGGATTCGAAAAGGACAAATCCTTTGACCAGGTCTCCATCTCCATCGCCTCGCCCGACGCGATCCGCAGCTGGTCGCGCGGCGAGGTCAAGAACCCGGAAACCATCAACTACCGCACCTTCAAGCCCGAGCCGGGCGGCCTGTTCTGCCAGCGCATCTTCGGCCCGGTGCGCGACTATGAGTGCGCCTGCGGCAAGTACAAGCGCATCAAGTACAAGGGGGTGATTTGCGACCGTTGCGGGGTCGAGGTGACCGTCAGCCGCGTGCGCCGCGAGCGCATGGGGCACATCGAGCTGGCCGTGCCCTGCTCGCACATCTGGTTCCTCAAGAGCATGCCCAGCCGCCTCGGCCTGCTGCTGGACATGACCACCCGCAGCCTCGAGCGCGTCATCTACTACGAGAATTTCATCGTCATCGACCCCGGCAAGACCCCGCTGGAGCAGCGCCAACTGCTCACCGAGCAGGAGTACCAGTCCGCCCTCGACGAGTACGGCGAGGACTCCTTCGAGGCCGGCATGGGAGCCGGCGCCATCCGCAAGATTCTGGAGCGGATGGACCTGCCCGCCGTCGTGGAGGAGCTGCACGAGCAGATGCACAACACCCGCTCCAAGCAGATCAAAAAGAAGCTGTCCAAGCGCCTCAAGGTCATCAAGGGCTTCATCCAGTCCGAGTCGCGCCCCGAGTGGATGATCCTCGAGGTGCTGCCGGTGATTCCGCCGGACCTGCGCCCCCTGGTGCCGCTCGAGGGCGGGCGCTTCGCCACCTCCGACCTGAACGACCTGTACCGGCGCGTCATCAACCGCAACAACCGGCTCAAGAACCTGCTGCTGCTGAAGACCCCGGATGTCATTATCCACAACGAGAAGCGGATGCTGCAGGAGGCCGTCGACGCCCTGTTCGACAACGGCCGCCACGGGCGCGCCGTCACCGGCGCGGGCAACCGCCCGCTGAAGTCCCTCAGCGACATGCTCAAGGGCAAACAGGGACGCTTCCGCCAAAACCTGCTCGGCAAGCGCGTCGACTACTCGGGCCGCTCGGTCATCGTCATCGGGCCCGAGCTCAAGCTGCACCAGTGCGGCTTGCCCAAGAAGATGGCGCTGGTCCTGTTCGAGCCGTTCATCATCCGCCGGCTCAAGGAACTCGGCTTCGTGCACACGGTGCGCGGGGCCCGCAAGATGATCGAAAAGCGCTCCCCGGAAGTGTGGGATATCCTGGAAGAGGTGACCAAGGGCCATCCGGTGCTGCTCAATCGCGCGCCGACCCTGCACCGCCTCTCCATCCAGGCGTTCGAGCCGCTCCTCATCGAGGGTGACGCCATCCGGCTGCACCCGCTGGTGTGCGCCGCCTACAACGCCGACTTCGACGGCGACCAGATGGCGGTGCATGTGCCGCTCAGCCTGGAGGCCATCCTGGAGGCCAAGCTGCTCATGATGAGCACCAACAACATCTTCTCCCCCTCGAGCGGCGACCCGATCCTGACCCCCTCCCAGGACATCGTGCTGGGCGCCTACTACCTGACCATCGAGCCGCGCACCAAGCCGGCCGAGGGAAAGCACATTCCCCTGTTCGACTCGTACGAGGAGGTGCTGCTCGCGGAGGCGGACGGGGTGCTCGGCAAGCATGATTGGATTCGTTTGCGCAATCCCGATTACGGGCGCCAGACGATCTACGGGAATCCCCGGCAGAAAGTCATCCTGACCACGCCGGGCCGGGTCCTCTTCAGCGGCATCTGGCCGTCCGGCCTCGGTTTCATCAATTTCCCCGTGGCCAAAAAGAAGCTGGGCGAGCTGATCAACAACACCTACCAGCTGGCCGGCCGCGAGGAGTCGATCCGCATGCTCGACACCCTCAAGGAGACCGGCTTCAGCATCGCCACGCGGGCCGGCATCTCGATCGGCATGGAGGACATGATCATCCCGCCGGAAAAGGCCGAGATCGTCGAGAACGCGCGCAAGCGCATCCAGGAGGTGACCCAGCAGTATCGCAAGGGCATCATCACCAGCGGCGAGCGCTACAACAAAGTGGTCAACATCTGGACCCAGGCCACCGACGAGATCGCCCAGGCGGTGTTCAGGCACCTTGACCGCAACAACAACAAGCCCGAGGTCAACCCGATCTACCTGATGATGGACTCCGGCGCCCGCGGCAACAAGCAGCAGGTGCGCCAGCTTTGCGGCACCCGCGGCCTCATGGCCAAGCCCTCCGGCGAAATCATCGAGCGCCCCATCCTGTCGTCCTTCCGCGAGGGGCTCAGCGTCCTCGAGTATTTCATCTCGACCCACGGGGCCCGCAAGGGCCTTGCCGACACCGCCCTCAAGACCGCCGACGCCGGCTACCTCACCCGCAAGCTGTGCGACGTCGCCATGGACGTCATCATCACCACGAAGGACGACGGCAACCGGGACGGCATCTGGAAAGAGGCCATCCGCGAGGGCGACGAGGAAATCGTCCCGCTGCGCGAGCGCATCATCGGGCGCTTTGTGGCCCAGGACGTGCGCAATCCGATCAATCCCGACGAGGTGGTGATCGCCGCCGGCGAGCTGGTCACCAAGGACATTGCCGCGCGCATTGACGAGCTGGGCATCGAACGGGTCAAGGTCATGTCGCCGCTCACCCACGTGCGCCGCAACAGCCTCTCGGCCATGGCCTACGGGATCAATCCCGCCACCAACGCGGTGGTGGAGATCGGGACCGCCGTGGGCATCATCGCCGCCCAATCCATCGGCGAACCCGGAACGCAGCTCACCATGCGCACTTTCCACATCGGCGGGATCGCCTCCGCCCTGGCGCAGACTGCCGAGATCGAGGTGCGCAACGCCGGCACGGTCCGCTTCCAGGGGCTGCGCCTCGTGGAGCTGGGTGAAGGAGCGGCCGCCTCGCAGGTGGTGCTCAACAAGACCGGCCAGGTCGTCCTCGTCGATGAGAACGAAAAGGAGCTGGAAACCTACAAGATTCCCGCCGGGGCGCTGCTGACCGTGCGCGACGGCGACTTCATCCAGGCCGGCACCAAACTGGCCAAATGGGACCCGTTCAATGTGCCGATCCTGTCCGAGCGGGCCGGCTTGGTCCGCTTCCGCGACATGATTCCCGGGGTGACCGTCAAGCGCGAGATCGACCCGTCCTCGGGCCGGATCGCCACCATGGTCATCGAGCACAAGGAGGACCTGTCGCCGCAGATCGAGGTGGTCGATCCGGAGGACTCGTCCCGCCTGCTGGCCACCTATGCGATCCCCACCGGCGCCACCATTTCCGTGCTCGAAGGCGACAAAATCTCCGGCGGCACGCTGTTGGCCAAGACGCCGCGGCAGGCCTCCAAGACCCAGGACATCACCGGCGGTCTGCCCCGCGTGGCCGAGCTGTTCGAGGCCCGCCGGCCCAAGGACGCCGCAGAAATGGCGAAGATCGACGGCGTGGTCTCCTTCGGCGGCACCGTGCGCGGCAAGAAGCGCCTGGTCGTCACCGATCAGGAGAGCGGCCAGGAGGAAGAGCACCTCATCCCGCATGGCAAGAACATCATCGTCCAGGCGGGCGATTTCGTCTCGAAGGGCCAGCACCTGACCGAGGGCGCGGCCGACCCGCACGAGATTCTGGAAATCCTCGGCCCCAGCGCCGTGCAGGAATACCTGCTGTCCGAAATCCAGAAAGTCTACCGCCTGCAGGGGGTGACCATCAACGACAAGCACATCGAGATCATCATTTCCCAGATGTTGCGCAAGGTCCGCATCACCGACCCGGGCGACAGCGAGTTCTTCTGGGGTGAGCAGATCGACAAGCACACCTTCATGAAGGAAAACGAACGGATCCTGGAGGCCGGCGGCCAACCGGCCGAGGGGGAGCCGATCCTGCTCGGCATCACCAAGGCCTCGGTCGAGACCGAAAGCTTCATCTCGGCCGCCTCCTTCCAGGAAACCACCCGCGTGCTCACCGATGCCGCCACGCTCGGCAAGGTCGACCGCCTGGAAGGGTTCAAGGAGAATGTCATCATGGGCCACCTGATTCCGGCCGGCACCGGCCTGCCCAAATACCGCCGCCTGCGCATCCAGGTTTTGGCCGCCGGGCTGGCCGGCGCGGAAAGCGAGGCCGGCTGATCCGGATGCCGCTCCAGCCCGCTGTTTTAGCGCCCCGCGGCGATTTCCAAAAAAAACTTGCGGCCGATACCCAAACCGCTACCGTCACCGCCTTTTCGAAAAATCCCAGCCATCATGCCGACCATCAACCAACTCCTTCGCCAGCCCCGCACCGCGGGTGTGGCCAAGAGCAAATCGCCGGCCCTGCGCAAGAACCCGTTCCGGCGGGGCGTGTGCACGCAGGTCATGACGCGCACGCCGAAAAAGCCGAACTCGGCCATCCGCAAGGTGGCCAAGGTGCGCCTGACCAGCGGCTACGAGGTGATCGCCTATATCCCCGACGAGGGGCACAGCCTGCAGGAGCACAGCGTCGTGCTGGTGCGCGGCGGACGCGTCAAGGACCTGCCGGGTGTGCGCTACCACATCGTGCGCGGCACCCTTGACTGCACGGGAGTCGAAAAGCGCCGCCGCAGCCGCTCCAAGTACGGCGTCAAGCGGCCCAAGGCTTGAACGGAACTTTACCGCCAGCCCATAGGATTCAGCCATGTCCCGCCGCCGCCGAGCAGAGAAACGCGAGCACCAGCCCGATCCCCGCTACAACAGCCCGCTGGTCAGCCATTTGATCAACGTGGTCATGATGCGGGGCAAAAAGTCCCTCGCCCAGGGCATCGTGTACGGCGCCTTCGAGAAAGTCAGCGAGACCCTTGGCAAGGGCGACCCCGTCGACCTGTTGCTGGGGGCCCTGGAAAACATCCGCCCCAAGCTCGAGGTGAAGAGCCGCCGGGTGGGCGGCACCACCTATCAGGTGCCGCTGGAGATCAGCTTCGACCGCCAGCAGAGCCTCGCCTTCCGCTGGCTGGTGGCCGCCGCCCGCGCGCGCCGCGGCTCCATGCGCGCCAACCTCGCGGCCGAGATCATCGACGCCTACAACAACACCGGCACGGTGGTGAAGAAGAAGGACGACACCCACCGCATGGCCCAGGCCAACCGCGCGTTCGCCCACCTGCGCTGGTAGCCCCGCGCTCCTCCCGCAGCCCATGAACAAGCCTGATCCAAAGAAGGTGTCTCCGGCCAATTCCCCCAGGCGGGCCGTGCCGCTCGAGTTCCAGCGCAACATCGGCATCGTCGCCCACATCGACGCGGGGAAGACCACCACCACCGAGCGGATTCTGTTCTACACGGGGAAAATCCACAAGATCGGCGAGGTCCACGAGGGCTCCGCCACCACCGACTGGATGGAACAGGAGCGCGAGCGCGGCATCACCATCACCGCCGCCTCCATCTCCACCGAGTGGGTGACCAAGCGCGGCCCGTTCGAGGGCATCCCCCACCGTATCAACATCATCGATACACCTGGCCACGTGGACTTCACCGCCGAGGTCGAGCGCTCGCTCAAGGTGCTGGACGGGGCGGTCGCCGTCTTTTGCGCCGTGGCCGGCGTCCAGCCCCAGTCGGAGACGGTCTGGCGGCAGATGAACAAGTACGCGGTCCCGCGCATCTGCTTCATCAACAAGATGGACCGCACCGGCGCCGACTTCCTCGGCGCGGTGGCGGACATCCGCAACAAGCTCGGGGGCAACGCCCACCCGGTCTTTTTGCCGATCGGCTCCGGCGAGGATTTCCGCGGCCTGATCGATCTGATCCGGATGCAGGCCCACGTCTACGGCCCGGACGACGTCACCGGCTCCCGCTACACCGAGGAGCCGATCCCCGCCGACATGCGGGAGCTGGCCGCCCGCTATCGCGAGACCCTGCTCGAGGACATCGCCTCCTTCGACGACCACCTCGCCGAGAAATACCTCGAGGGCCAGGAGATCAGCGACGACGAATTCGTCCTCGGCATCCGCAAGGCCACCCTTTCGCAGCATTTCGTGCCGGTCATTCCCGGTACCGCCTTCAAAAACAAGGGCATCCAGAAACTGCTCAACGCCATCGTCAACTACCTGCCCAGCCCGCTGGACATCCCGCCCCAGCACGGCCACGCGCTCAACGACGAGTCCAAGGCGGTCGAGGTCGGCCCCGACGACAACGGCAAGGTGGTCGGCCTCGCCTTCAAGCTGTTCACCGATCCCTACGTCGGCAAACTGGTGTTCTTCCGCCTGTATCGCGGGACGCTGACCAAGGGCATCACGCTCTACAATTCCCGCACCGGCAAGGCCGAGCGCGTCAGCCGGCTGCTGGTGATGCACGCGGACCGGCGCGAGGACATCGAGGTCGCCTACTCCGGCGACATCGTGGCCATCATCGGGGCCAAGGACATCCGCACCGGCGACACCCTGTTCGAGAAGGGCGCCGATGTCGTGCTCGAGCCCCCGACGTTCCCGGACCCGGTCATCAGCATGAGCGTGGAACCCTCCTCCAAGGCCGACCAGGAACGGCTCTCGACCGCCCTGCAGCGGCTGGCCGAGGAGGATCCGACCTTTGTCCTGTCCACCGACGAGGAGACCGGGCAGACGATCATCGCCGGCATGGGCGAGCTGCACCTCGAAATCATCCGCGACCGGCTCATGCGCGAGTTCAAGGTCCAGGCGAACGTCGGCAAGCCGCAAATCGCCTACCGGGAGACCATCACCCATCCGGCCGAGGGCGTCGGCAAGTTTGTCCGTCAGACCGGCGGCCGCGGCCAATACGGCCACGCCGAAATCAAGATCGAGCCGCTCGAACGCGGCAAGGGCTTCGAGTTCTGCAACGAAATCGTCGGCGGCGTCATTCCCAAGGAATACATCCGGCCGACCGAGGAGGGCATCCGCGAAGCGGCCAAGAACGGGACGATCGCCGGTTACCCCGTGGTGGACTTCCGCGCCCGCCTGGTGTTCGGCTCCTTCCACGAGGTCGACAGTTCGGAAATGGCCTTCCGCATGGCCGGTATTTTCGCCCTGCGCGATGCGCTGGCCAAGGCCAAGCCGGTCCTCCTGGAGCCGATCATGAAGGTGGAGGTCGAGACGCCCGACGAGTTCCAGGGCGACATCGTCGGCGACCTCAACCGCCGCCGCGGCGTCATCCAAGGCATCGAGACCAAGGGTCGGGTCACCCGCATCCTGGCCAATGTCCCCCTCGAGCAGATGTTCGGCTATTCCACCGACGTGCGCTCGCTGTCCAAGGGGCGGGCCTCCTACACGATGGAGCCCAGCCACTTTGAGCCGGTACCCGCCAACCTGCTCGAGAACATCATCAAGACGTCCTCCAAGGCGCCCGCGCGCACCTGAGCCAGCCAACCTCCACAACCCGCATTTCCGCCATGAGTGGTTCCCGCATCCGCATCAAACTGCAAGGCTACGATTACCGCATCGTCGACCAGAGCGCGACTGAAATCGTTGACACGGCGAAGCGCTCCGGCGCCCGGGTGGCCGGACCGGTTCCGCTGCCGACCCGCATCGAGAAGTTTTCGGTCAACCGGTCTCCCCACGCGGACAAAAAGTCGATGGAACAGTTCGAGCAGCGCACCCACAAGCGGCTCATCGACATCATCGAGCCGACCGCCCAGACGGTTGATGAGCTGAAAAAGCTCAACCTGCCCGCCGGGGTGGACATCACCATCAACGTATGAACCGCCGATTTTTTGGGACAGCCGCTGCAAATGATTTGACAGGGTTGTCACAACCCCTTTCGTTCCCCGTCTTTTCCTGAACTGGAAAAGCCGGTTTGCTTGGGAAAGTGTCCGGACAAGCCCGGACAACTCCGTTCGCAGGCCGCAACCCGAATTTTTCAACAACCTCTAATGCAGGGCCGGGCTCCTCCCCCCTGCCGCTTAGAACATGAGCACAACACTGATAGGCAAGAAAGTGGGCATGACCCAGGTCTACCTCGACACGGGGGACTTGGTGCCCGTCACGGTCATCGAGGCCGGCCCGTGCCCGGTCGTCCAGGTCAAGAGCAAGGCGACTGACGGCTACAGCGCCGTGCAGATCGGTTTCGGGGTGAAGAAGGAGAAGAACACCAGCAAAGGGGAGCTTGGGCATTTTCGCAAAAGCGGCCTGCAGCCGCTGCGCCACCTGCGTGAAATCCGCTTGGCCGAGGACCCCGACGTGGCGGTCGGGACCACGCTGACCGTCGAGATATTCAAGGACACGGCCAAGGTTGATGTCATCGGCACAACCAAGGGGCACGGTTTCCAGGGGGTCGTCAAACGCTGGGATTTCGGCGGCGGCCCGGCTTCCCACGGCTCCATGTTCCATCGGCGCGGGGGCTCTTTCGGCATGCGCCAGACCCCCGGCCATGTCATGAAGGGCAAAAAGATGCCCGGTCATTTCGGTGTCGACCGCCGCACCGTGCAGAACTTGGCGGTGGTCAAAGTGCTGCCGGAAAAGAACCTGATCCTGGTGAAGGGGTCGGTGCCCGGCGCAAACGGTTCGCTGGTATTGGTCCGCAAGGCCATCAAGACGCGCGCCAGCGCATGAATTTCCCCTGGGGACGCACACGCATGAAACTCAAGGTTTTCAACCCCGACGGCAGCCGCTCGATCGAAAAGGACTTCGCCATCCCCCAATTCGATGGGGATGCCGGGCTGCAGGCGCTCAAGCAGGTGATCCTGGGCATCCAGGCCAACCGGCGCCAGGGCACCGTTTCCACCAAGACCCGCTCCACGGTGCATGGCACCGGCAAGAAACCGTTCCGCCAGAAGGGCCTGGGCATCGCGCGCCAAGGCACCCGGGTCGGCCCCCAGCACTACCATGGCGCGGTCGCGCACGGCCCGCAACCGCGCGACTTCAGCCACCACCTCAATCGCAAGATGAAGCGCTTGGCCCTGTCGCGCGCGCTGTTCGACCGCGCCAGCGGCGGCGAGGTCCTGGTCATCGAGAAATGGGAGGTGGCCGCGCGCAAGACCCGCCTGTTCGATGAGCTGCTCGGCCGCATCGCGCCCGAAGGCAGCCTGCTGATCCTGGATGACAACTGGTCCGACCAGAATATTCTGGCCGCCCGCAACATCCAACGGGTCGACATCAACGAGGCCGGCGATGTCAACGCCTTCGACCTGTGCCGGTACGACCGGCTGATCTTCAGCGAGAAGGGCTTGGAACGTCTGCTCGACCGCCTTAACGGAGGAAACTGAAATGATCCAGCGCGATGCCATTCTGATTGAGCACGTCGTGACGGAGAAGGCCACGGAAGCCGCCTCCCACGCCAATCAATACACCTTCAAGGTGGCCGACCAGGCCAACCGCGTGGCGGTCAGACAGGCCATCGAGGCCCAATTCGGCGTCGAGGTGGCCGGTGTGCGCATCCTCCACGTCAAACCCAAGGCCAAGGCCGACCGCATGCGGCGCGGCAAGGTCGGCAGCCGTCCCGGCTACAAGAAGGCGATCGTGCGGCTCAAGCAGGGCCACACCATCGAATTGGCCTGAGCGCCGCAGCCCCACCAGGAGAAACTTCACCATGGCAATCATTTCCAAACGTCCCATCACCCCCTCCCAGCGCTTTCTGGTGCGGGTCAAGACCGAGGGCCTGTCCAAGGAACGCCCGGTGCGCAGCCTGACCGAGCCCAAAAAGCGCAGCAGCGGCCGCAATGTCTACGGGCGCCTCACCAGCCGCCGCCGGGGCGGCGGCCACAAGCGCCTGTACCGGCGGATCGACTTCCGGCGCGACAAGCTGGACATGCCCGCCGAGGTGCTGCGCCTCGAGTACGACCCGAACCGCTCGGCCCATATCGCGCTGGTCCGGTACGCCGACGGCGAGCTGCGTTACATGCTGGCCCCCCTCAATCTCGCGGTGGGCGACCGCATCATCAACGCCAGCGAGAGCGCGGAATTCCGGCCCGGCAACAGCATGCCGCTGGCCAGCATCCCGCCGGCCATGAAGGTGCACAACATCGAGCTGGTGCCCAACACCAAAGGCCAACTGGCCCGCTCCGCCGGCGCATCGGCCACGCTGGTGTCGGTGGAAAAGGGGATGGCCACCCTGCGCATGCCTTCCGGGGAAATCCGGATGGTCAACGCGCGCTGCCGCGCCACCATCGGCGAGGTCGGCAACATTGAGCACAACAACGCCTCCTTGGGCAAGGCCGGCCGCAACCGCTGGAAGGGCCGGCGCCCGCGGGTGCGCGGGGTCGCCATGAACCCGGTCGACCACCCGATGGGGGGCGGCGAGGGGCGCACCTCCGGCGGCGGCCACCCGGTCAGTCCCTGGGGCCAGCTTGCCAAAGGATTCCCGACCCGGCGCAAGAAGCGCCTGTCCGACAAGCTCATCCTGACCCGCCGCAACGGCAGGAAGCTCCGCAAGTAACCGCAACCGGCAACCTGACACAGCAGCATCATGTCTCGTTCACTCAGAAAGGGATTCTTCGTCGATCCGGGCCTGTGGAAGAAGGTCACAGCCGCCCAGCAGAAGGACGACCGGCGGCCGATCAAGACCTGGAGCCGCCGGTCCCAAATCACGCCTGAATTTGTCGGGCTCAACCTTGAGATTCACAACGGCAAGGGGTTCGTGCCGGTGCATGTGACGGAAAACATGGTCGGCCACCGGGTCGGCGAGTTCGCCCTGACCCGCACCTTCAAGGGTCACCAGCCGCATACCAAGAAGTGAGGGATCGGACGCCATGGACATCATCGCCGTCTCCAAGTATACCCGCATCTCGCCCTTGAAGGCCCGCGCCGTCGCGCGCGCGCTTCCCGGCCGGCGCGCCAACGAGGCCCTCGAGTTGCTCGCGTTCATTCCGCGCAAGGCCGCGCGCCTGCTGCGCAAGACGCTGCACAGCGCCGTGGCAAACGCCGAGAACAACCACAACCTGAACTCCGACGAGCTCGTCGTGAAGGAGGCCATCGTCGAGGACGGGCCGGCGTTCAAGCGCTTCAAGGCCGCCGCCAGAGGCTCGGCCCACCCGATCCGCAAGCGCACCAGCCACCTGCGCATCGTGCTCACCTCAACCTCCACCAAGTGATTTGACGCCATGGGCCAGAAAGTTAATCCGATCGGCTTCCGCCTCTCCGTGCGCCGCGACTGGCAATCCCGCTGGTTTGCCCGCAAGAAGGACTTCGGCAAGCTGCTCCGCGAGGACTACGAGATTCGCAGCTTCCTCGGCGACAAGTTCCGCTACGCCGCCGTGCCGCGCATCTTCATCGAGCGGGCCGGCAACCGCGTCCGGGTCAAGGTCTACACCGCCCGCCCCGGGATCGTTATCGGACGCAAGGGCGCCGAGCTCGAGAAAATCAAGGAATCGCTGGCCAAGCTGATCAACAAGGATGTGCTGCTCGACATCCAGGAGGTGAAAAAGCCCGATCTGGTGGCGCAGCTGGTCGCCGAAAGCGTCGCGTTGCAGCTGGAGCGCCGCATCTCCTTCCGCCGCGCCATGAAGAAGGCGGTGCAGACCACCATGAGCCTGGGCGCCAAGGGGGTCCGCATCCAGGTCAGCGGGCGCCTCGGCGGGGCCGACATCGCCCGCACCGAAAGCGCCCGCGCCGGGTCGGTGCCGCTGCACACCCTGCGCGCCAACATCGACTACGGCTTCGCCGAGGCCCGCACCGTCTATGGCAAGATCGGCGTCAAGTGCTGGATTTGCCTCAACGAGGGCGAGAATCCCCTCAACTGACCCGTATCCGCCCGCAACCCGATTTCACGCATAGGAGAACACGACCATGGCTCTCATGCCGGCACGCACCAAGTACCGCAAGGCGCAGCGCGGCCGCAACCGCGGCTATGCCAAGGGCGGCGACACCCTTGCCTTCGGCGATTACGGCATCCAGGCGCTGGGGCGCGGGCTGCTGACCGCCGCCCAGATCGAGGCCGCCCGTGTCGCGATCAATCGCTACCTGAGCCGCCGCGGCAAGGTCTGGATTCGCGTCTTCCCGCACAAGCCGATCACCAGGAAGCCGGCCGAGACCCGCCAAGGCAAGGGCAAGGGCAACGTCGAGTTCTACGCCACCAGCATCAAGCCCGGCACCATCCTGTTCGAGCTGAGCGGGGTCGGGATCGCCGCCGCGCGCGAGGCCATGCGCCTGGCCGACGGCAAACTGCCGATCCCCTGCCGTTTCATCCACAAGGACCTTTAACCGCGGAGCAGTCACCATGGCCATCAACGCGAAAGAGGCGGCCGAACTCACCCCCGCCGAAATCGAGAAGAAGCTGCGCGACACGCGCCACGAGCTGCTGGAACTGCGCCTGCGCAAGAAGACCGGCCAGCTCGAGAAATCCCACCTGCTCAGGGAGCTGCGGCGCGACATCGCGCGCCTCGAGACCGTCGCCGCCATGCGGCGCAAGGCCGCGGCTTCCGCCTGAACCCGCATCCCGTCCATCCCCATCCGAGAAATCGCAGCATGCCAGAACGCAAACAACGCAAAACCCTGGTCGGAACCGTGACCAGCCGCTCGGGCGACAAATCGGTCAAAGTGACCTACGACTACAAGGTCCGCCATCCCCTGTACCTGAAGGAGACGCGGAAGAAAACGGTCGTCCACGCCCACGACGAAAACAACGTCTGCGGGGTCGGCGACCGGGTGGTCATCATGGAGACGCGCCCCCTCAGCAAATTGAAGCGGTTCCGTGTCGTCGAGGTCCTGCAGAAGGCCGCCGTTGCCGGTTAGCCCTGCCGCCGTTCCGCCACCCTTTGCAGCCAGGAGCAACAAGCCATGATCCAGATGCTTTCCCGCGTGAAGGTCGCCGACAACACCGGCGCCAAAGAGGCCAAGATGATCCGGCGCCTTGGCCAGCCCAAGCGCACCGCCAGCGTCGGCGACGAGATCATCGTCAATATCCGCGAGGCGGCGCCGGACTCCACCATCAAGAAGGGCACGGTCTGCCGCGCCGTGGTGGTGCGCACGCGCGCCCCCATCCGGCGTTCCGACGGCAGCCTGCTGCGCTTTGACAGCAACGCGGTCGTGCTCATCTCCCCCGACGGCCAGCCGCGCGGCAGCCGGGTGTACGGCCCGATCGCCCGCGAACTGCGCCAGAAGAAGTTCATGAAAATCATCAGCCTTGCCCCGGAGGTCATCTAATCATGAAGCGTAGAATCAAAGCGGGCGACGAGGTCATGGTCATCGCCGGCAACTTCCGCGGTACCCGCGGCAAGGTGCTCCAGGTTTTCCCCGGCAAGGGCCGGGTGCTGGTCGAGGGCGTCAACAAGCGCAAACACCACGAGCGCAAAACCAAGGACAACCCGGAAGGCGCGATCGTCGAGCGCGAGAACCCGATCCACCTGTCCAACGTCATGCTTGCGGCGCGCTACGCGGAGAAAGTCGAGTCCAAGCGGAAATAACCCAGCGGCTGCAACCAGCCTTCCCGGATATGCAAAAAGCCACCCTGCACCAATACTACCTCGACACGGTTGTCCCCGAGCTGAAGAAGTCCCGCGGCTACCAGAACATCCATGAGGTGCCCCGCCTCGAGAAGATCGTCATCAACACCGGCTTTGCCGCCGGCACCGAGAAGGGGCAGATCGACGAGATTGTCCGCGAGCTCAGCGCCATCGCCGGCCAGAAGGCGGTCGTCACCAAGGCGCGCAAGAGCGTCAGCAACTTCAAGCTGCGCGCGGGCATGCCGATCGGCGCGATGGTGACGCTGCGCGGCCGGCGGATGTACGATTTCCTGTACCGGCTGGTGGCGGTCGCCCTGCCGGGCATCCGCGACTTCCGCGGCGTCAGCGACCGGCTGGACGGGCACGGCAACTACACCCTCGGCATCGCCGACGCGGCCATATTTCCGGAGGCCCACAGCGACACGGGCAAGCACACCCTCGGCATGGACATCTGCATCACCACCACCGCCCGCACCGACGACGAGGGGCGCGAACTGCTCCGGCTGCTCGGTATCCCGTTCCGCAAGCGGCAGCAGTCCGCCGCCGAGACCCGCGCCTAACCCCCCATTGAGGAGACCCGAATGGCCAAGAAATCCATGATCGAGAAAAACAAGCGGCGCGCGCGCATGGTCGCCCAGTACGCCGCCAAGCGCGCCGAATTGAAGCGGATTCTGTCCGATCCGAAGACGACCGACGAGGAATTTTACGCCGCCCAGCGCAAGCTCACCAAGCTGCCGCGCAACTCCAGCCCGGTCCGGTTGCGCAACCGCTGCAGCATCACCGGCCGGCCGCGCGCCTACCTGCGCAAATACGGCGTGAGCCGCATCACCTTCCGCGAACTGGCCGCCGAGGGCAAGATTCCCGGCGTGGTCAAGTCGTCCTGGTAAGCTCGCCGCCAACCCGCATCCAACCAAGGAGCTTCACATGTCCGACAGCATCAGCGATTTTCTCACGGTGATCCGCAACGCCTATCGGGCGGGCAAGGAAACGTGCGAGGCGCGATATTCCAAGATTCACCTGCGCATCGCCGAGATTCTCAAGGAAGAGGGCTACCTGCGCGAGGTGGAGACCATCGAGGAGAACGGCAAGCAGCGCCTGCGCCTCACCCTGAAATATGTCGGCGACACGCCCGCCCTCACCGGGATCAAGCGCATCAGCACGCCCGGGCGGCGCCTGTATTACCAGTCGCGCAACATCCCCCGGACCCTGGGCGGTCTGGGAATCGGGATTCTCACCACCTCGCGCGGCATCCTGAAGGACCGCGATGCGCGCCGCCAGAAAGTGGGCGGGGAAATGATCTGTGCGATCTGGTAGGATTGGGGGGGAACAGTCATGAGCCGAATTGGAAAATTGCCGGTGGCGATTCCACCCAAGGTCGAGGCGCGGGTGGAAAACGGCGCCACCATTCACATCAAGGGACCGCTGGGCGCGCTGAGCCGCTCGTTTAACCCGCGCGTGATCGCCATCGAGCAGTCGGGCGGCAGCATCCATGTCAAGCCGCTCGCCGACAGCCGCGAGGCGCGGGCCATGCACGGCACGGTGCGCAGCATCATCGCGGGCATGGTGCAGGGGGTCACCAAGGGGTACGAGAAAAACCTCACCATCACGGGGGTCGGCTTCAAGGCCAACGTGCAGGGTGGGGCGCTCGACCTCGCCCTGGGCTATTCCCACCCCATCCGCCACCCCATCCCCGCCGGGTTGACCGTCACCGTCCAGGACCAGACCAAGATCAAGGTGACCGGGGTCGACAAGCAGCTGGTCGGCGAGTTCGCCGCCCGCGTGAAAAAGTACTATCCCGCCGAGCCCTACAAGGGCAAGGGCGTGGCCATTGACGGCGAGCATGTCCGCCGCAAGGAAGGCAAGAAGGCCGGTTGATTTCCCCCCGAGGAGCTCGAGCACCATGAATTCTCTCAAGCGCAAGTTAATGCTCCGCCAGAAGCGCATCTGGCGCATCCGCAAGAAGGTGTCGGGAACCGCGCAGCGCCCGCGCCTGTGCGTCTGCTTCACCAACAAGCACATTTATGCCCAGGCCATCGACGACATCGCCGGCCGCACCTTGGCGGCGGTCTCCTCGCTGGCCAAGGAGTTGAAGGACGAAAAACTGGCGCCCAACCGGGCGGGCGCGGTGCGCCTGGGGCGGGCCTTTGCGGAGAAGGCCAAGGCGGCCGGGATCACCCGGGTGGTGTTCGACCGGCACGGCCGGCCCTACCACGGCCGCGTCAAGGAGTTTGCCGAGGCGGTGCGCCAAGGCGGTATTCAATTTTAAGCACAGGACGGATTCATGAGCGACGAAGAGACCAACCGGAACCCGGAGCAGGACGAAGTCCCCCCCATCACTGTCCCGGCGATCGACGAGGAAGCCGGCATGGACATCGTGGCCGCGCGGCCGGGACCGCGGGAACGCGTCAGCGCGGTCATCGGCCGGGTCGAGCGCCTGGCGGCGGCGCCGGCCGGGCG
>FWPV01003458.1_pt1 | contig 32706 bp, 23 predicted proteins | sample 2228371 | NCBI WGS metagenome assembly FWPV01 (sample SAMEA103939776, study PRJEB20133) | metagenome
GCGACGAAGCAATCTCATCGGGGAAGTTCCCTCGCTTTGCTCGGGACGGAGCCTCGCTTTGCTCGGAACGGAGTCTCACTCTGGACACGGGCTTGAGGCAGGCTTAGGATTTAGATATTGTTTAAAATTTATGCTAATTCTCCTTCTTACGATTACCTTGGGATTTAGTGAGAGTGGGGCAATAAACGGGTTTATCCGCGACGCCGGCAACGGTGAACCCTTAGGTTATGCCGCAGTTGAGTTAAAAAATACCGGTCTGGGCACAGTAACCAATAGTAAAGGCTACTTTTATCTCGGCGATATTCCACCGGGTGATTATGAGGTTGAGGTCTCTTTTATTGGTTATGAAACCGTGAATAAGAAGCTCAAGGTAGAACCCGGACGGGTTTTAACCTTGAACCTGGAACTGAGGTTGACACCAGTGCAATTGGGTGAGGTAAAGGTAACGGCAGAAAGGGCGCGGTTTGAGCGGGAGGTGGAGGTCTCGGCAACCAGAATTGACATTAAGCAGATGGTGACGGTACCGCAGCTCGGTGGGGAGATTGATATTTTGCGCACCGTCCAACTCTTACCCGGAGTAATAACCGTTTCCGACTTTTCCAATAAACTCTATATTCGCGGCGGTTCCCCGGACCAGAATCTTATTCTCTTAGATGGGATTACCGTTTACAACCCCTCCCACCTTTTTGGCGTCTTTTCTCCGTTTGTCCCGGAGGCGGTTGCCGATGTCAAACTACTTGCCGGTGGGTTTGGCGCAAAATATGGCTCCCGGCTCAGTTCAGTTTTAGATGTTACTACCCGTGAGGGCAACTCCAAGCGCTACTCGGGCGAGGGTTCGGTTTCCATGATTGCGGCAAAAGGGCTGGTTGAGGGTCCGATTCCTAAGGGCTCCTGGCTTCTCGCCGGTCGCCGCAGCTATCTCCCTGAAGTCTTACTGAAATTGCTTAGTGTTCCCGGTCTGGGTTATTACTTTTACGACCTAATGGGTAAGGTTAACCACTCTCATCGCGACTACTCCCGGTTCACTCTAACTGGAATAATAAGTGAGGATCTCCTTTCCTTTTGGGACCCAGAAAGACCCGATGCCTTCAAGGCGAGGATGAGTTGGGGTAATCGCGGTCTCTCACTGAAGTGGAATGTCATCTTTACCCCGGTCGTTTATGGTGAAATCTTGACCGCTTGGAGTAACTTTTTCTCTAAGTTCAATGTAAAAATTAGCGAAGGTAACGGGATAGTGATGAAAACCGACTTAACCGGTTGGACTTTAAAGGGAGACTTCACTTACTATGCGACCGATAATCACACACTTGGGTTTGGTTTTGAAGCCTTTCCCAACCGGATGGGGTTAGCGATTGAGTTTGATACCGTCAAGTTTACCGCCCCGGATACCCTATTCCCGGTTGCCCTCTATCTGGAAGATAAGTGGGAAGTGATTTCGGGAAGGATTTTTTTAAAACCGGGTTTCCGTTTTTCCTATTATTCAAATGGTAACCGGTTTGAGCCTGAACCGAGATTAGGGTTGAAGTTTCTCTTTAAGAAAAACACCTCTCTTACCCTTTCCCTGGGTCGTTTTACCCAGCCGCTAATAACCTTAAACTCCACCGACCCGCTTTTTGCCATCTATGATGTTTGGGTTCCAGTCCCGGCAAATCGGAAAACACCGAGCGCCTATCACTACATTGTCGGTTTCGAGCAGTGGCTCAAATCCGACTTGACGATTCAAATAGAGGGGTATTGTAAAAACTACAACAACCTCCTCGAGACCCGTTATGGTGAGTATTTTACCACCCCAGACTCGCTTTTAAACGCCGAGGGTTTCTCTTATGGTGCCGACCTTCTTATCCGAAAAAACTCGGGCAAAATTCAAGGCTGGCTCGGCTATTCCTTTATGTCCACTGAGCGGGCTATTAATAAAGAACGGTATCATCCCCATTATGACCGACGGCACAATTGCAACCTCGTTTTGACCCTGCCCAATTTCCTTCAGGTAGGAGATGTCAATTTGCGCTGGACCCTGGGCACCGGTCTGCCCTATTCGGGGGTGATTGGTTATTATCCTAAGGAGGTTGAGCGTCCGGGTGATGGCACCGAGCAGGAATGGGGATTAATTTATGGCGAAAGAGACGCCTTTCGTTATCCGATTTACCATCGGCTTGACCTCAGCTTGTCAAAACCGGTGAAGATAAAGCAGGTGGAGTTTACCGTTTTTCTGGATGTGATTAACCTTTATAATGCCAAAAATGTCCTTTTATATTACTGGGAGTTCTCGCCCTCCGGTTTACCTAAGCGACACCAGATTAGTATGATTCCAATCTTGCCCACCCTGGGAATAAAGGCAAGGTTTTAAGATGGACCGGCTCATTTGGTTGGTGGTGCTTTTGTTATTTATTGACAGTAGCTGTAAAAAAACACCCGAGGAAAACTTTGCCCCAAAACTGGTGCTTCACTGCCTGCTTCATCCTGGTGAAAGTTATGTGCGGGCAAAGGTAAACCGCTCCTACAGGATTGACGAGCCCTTTGACCATAATTTCCCCGATGCCAAAATAAAAATATTCTCCGGTAAAGGTGAGTGGGGTTTTAAAAATATCGCCGGCGACTCCTATATCACCCTGAGTCCGCTCTTGGTTCAGGAAGGCGATACCTGGTATATCCAGGTCATGAGTGAGGAGTTTGACCCGGTCTTCGGCAAAACGGTTGTGCCCGGCGACTTCAACATCCAATACCCTCAGCCCAATGACACCGTCTCAATGAACGACTCAATGGTCTGGACCAGAAGCGGGAACTGTAAGGGTTATTTTTTATCCTTTCGCCATATTGAATCATTAGACACATTCTATTGGGACCTGGTCTATCCGAACGACTCGTTCAGCGCTAACTATGACTCTGCCCGAGTCCATATCCCGAGAATGTTTTTTCTCCTCTTAGTAACCCCACCCCGAGACTCACCACCAAAACCCTGCACCTTACGGGTGTGGGCTTTGGACACTAACTACTATCACTGGGTTGGTGCTAATGGGTTTGTTGCCGGGGGGCAACTGGTGAGTGATACGAGTTATCTGATTGGTGGGTTGGGTGTTTTTGGTTCGGCGGTAGAACGCTCGGTGCCGGTCTTTGTCCGCTCGGACACCACCGCTTCACCGGTTAAATCTCCCAAGACCGACCCCTCTCCGGCGACGGTCAAGAAAAGTGATTGAGGGGGCAAGCCCCCTCCCGAGCTTTTCATTCCCCATTTCCTTTTGACCCCGCCTGCTTTATCTTGACACCGATTAATAGACCGCTATCATAACTCTACTTATGTTTAAGAAATACACTATTATTGAGACCTGGATTGTAAATGAGGTCAAACCGGCAGAGTCAAATAGTGCTGAGCAGACCTACGACCGGTTGGAAAAGAGCCCGGGCAATCTGCCGGTGATTGATGTTCCTCAGAAGTTAAACGAAGAGCAACACTTTATTGAAGAAACCCAGATTTATGATTTTGTCCTCCATCTTGCTGGTGCGCGGAATATCCTTGATGTTGGCTGTGGCGATGGCTGGCCTTTATTACGGTTATCACCATTCTTTGAGGCGCTTACCGGAATTGACGCCTCGCCCCGCCGGGTAGCGGTAGCGAGTGCCAATGCCGAGCGGTTGGGGATAAAAAATGTTACCGTCAAACAGACCTCGGTTACCAAAATGGATTTCCCGGATGACACCTTTGATGGGGTTGTCTCCGCTTCAGCGATTGAGCAGAGCCCCGACCCGTATCAGGCGCTACGGGAGGTGTTTCGGGTCTTAAAACCTGGTGGCAAATGCCGGATTTTTTTTGAGGTAGCTGAAGATGAGGTAAAAGGTGTCACCGAGAGGGTATTTATTACTGAAACTGACGACTCTTTAGGCTATCATTATGTCCTTAAGCACGAGCGCCCACCATGGGAGAGAAACTACCTGGTGAAGTTTTCCCCCACCCCGGAGATGAAAGAGGAGTTTCAGCGGTTAAGGGGGTTGATGGAAAAACTTGGTTCGGTCCCGACCCAAGCACCGGAAATCGGTCTGGAGTTTCTGGAACGAAACCAAAAAGCAATCATTGGCGGAAGTTGGTATGAATTGGAGCACTTCACCACCGCCACGATGAAAGAGACCTTAGAGGAGATTGGCTTTGTCGATGTCCGAGCATCCCATTCTGCCAAAACATTTGCCCACTATTTCTGGCCGACGGTTAACAACCAGCGGTTTACCGACGCTCAACTGAAGAAAATCTGCGAAGGTCTGGCTCAACTAGCAATTAAAATTGAGACCCCGGCGGTCATCGGTGAAGCGGTGTTTGGGGTGAAACCTAAGTAGTTATATGGTTCAAAAAAACTTATCAGACCATCTTGCTATTGAGCTTCTTTCAAAATAGTTAAGGAGGTATCAATGAACGAAAAGTGGCGGGGTATTTTAATAATAAGTTCACTCTCATTGGCTTTGTTTTTCAGCTGTCGGCAACCGCCGGTGCCGGCGCCATTAGGCGCGACTTACTCCCAATTAGCCAAACCCGAGGTGTGGAAAGTCCCATCTAACACCCAGGCACAAATACTTGGATTGAACCCCGGTGATGTTATCTTATCTTATAATGATATTGTCATTTCTACCCTCGCTGACCTTTACCACGCCGAGTCTTTGGCCAAAGGGGCAACCGAAAAGGTAAAACTGGTAGTTCTCCGCGAGACCCAGGAACTCACCCTTGAGGCAAAACCCGAGCCTTTGCGATTTATTCCGGTTGCGATGTCCTATTCCGGCAGTCTGGCAAAGGCGCTTGAAGATATAATGAACCACTTTGGCCAACCCGGATATTATGACTGGCTCAGCGCCCTTACCGGTGAATCATTCACCTTGACCGTCCGGGAAAAAGATTGTGCCTCTTGGGGTATGGGTGGCAAAGCTGGTGAACTTCCTGAAGGAATCGCGGAATTGACCGGTCTCGCCTTTACGCCACTCTGGAACGGTGCTGATACTGATAAAACTCGGCCGATTGAAATAATCAGCGCGGGGTTGAAAAAAGGGCAAGCAATTCTGGTTTACGGTCGCTGGGCAAAACGACCTCAGCACCTCTGGGGAATTGCCACTCATTATAACCCTCTTGACTCGCTAATCTACGGCTACTCGCTTGACAGTGGTGAGGAGCAGCCTTTAACTGAAGAAATTTTATCAGTTTATGCGGTGAAGTGCCAAAAGAAGGTTCAACCTGACCCTGAGGATTTCCTATTAGCGGTGTTAGACCAGGCGTTAGCCCAAGGCTTGGCGACCAGTGATACCGGCTGGCACTCCGGGCTTGCCGCTTATGACATCTTAATAAAAGAACTCTCCCAACTCCCATCATCCTTAGAAGAAACCGCGTTTGCCACCGAGTGCTTTTACCGTTTGCTCGGAACTATTATCGCTGGCAAAGAGAGTGCCATCCAGTTCTTTATAGATATGAAGGAGACGTTCCCGGAAAATGCCGGGCTCTTTGATGAGGTCATCGGTCGACACCGAGCGATAATCGGCAAGTTGGAAGCGATTACCGCCAACCGGCTACCACTTACCAACAGAGAAAACCAAGAAAAGCTCACCCGAGTTTTAATAGAAATCCAGCAGATTGAAAACGACCTCTTGGGCATTTACGAAGAGATTATCGGCGAAATGTAGCCATTTTTCACCAGCGCTTGCCGACCGAATGAACCTGCCATTCATCCTTCTCTTTCTTTAGGTAAATCTCCATTCCCCGAGGACGGCGGAGGCGTTTTTTCCCCTGGTAATGGGGCCAGTTTATTAAACTTATTGCGGTCAGCGCCACCTCACCAAAGTTCTTTATTACCCCAAACTCACAGCAAAACGGGAGCTCGGGTAAGACTTTTTCCCGTTCAATCTGGTCGCGGCTGCGCCAGTAGAGGTAGTGGTTTGACAGAAGCAAAACGGAGTCGGTAATATAGTCTGGTTTTATTCCGACAATCGTCTCGGGTAAGGTCAATTTACCTAATCGGAGTTGCGCCCAGCCCTCGGGAGAAAGGAAAAAGTCTAACGCCTTTTTGAGAATCAATTTTAAATTAACCGTATCGCTCACCCCGTATAAAAAAGACTGGTCAAGGATGTTAGAAAGCCAGGTCAATTCCCAGCCGTCGTCAGTGTAAATCCAGTTCTGATAGACATACTGATAATCGCTCGCCCCCTGAAGATATACATAGGTTGAGGCGTGTCCACCCAAACCGCGTCGGTCAACAACCTTACTCTGAACACGGACAATTCTTTGCCCCGCTTGCCAAGCCTTTAACGCCGAGTCAAATCGGGAAAAGTCAACTTCTCGACGAAAGGCGGGCACAAAAAGCCGATAAATCTCTCTACTTTCCCCGTTAATCAAAGCCTGGGCGAACTCCTGGGCTTTCAGGTGAAGTTGATATTCTAATTTGGGGGTAACCCCGGCAACGGTGAGCAGGAGTAAAAAAAGCGACATATTAATGTTACGGGCCCGACCAGATTTGAACTGGCGCTCTTCGCCGTGACAGGGCGACGTGTTTGACCAGGCTACACTACGGGCCCACCTGGATAAATGATATTCCCCTTTAACTCTTTGTCAATAAAATGCCTTTCTTGACAGAACATAGTTTGAGTTTAGCATAGAAGAATGCTGCCCGTCCTTTTGAGAGTCGGCAATTTCCAGCTTTACTCCTACGGGGTAATGCTATTCATCTCCTTTGTCTTAGGGATTTACTTAGTTGAACAAAGGGCAAAGCGGTTTGGCGTTGACCCAAAGAAGATTACCGATTTAGCCATCTGGGTGCTTGTGGCGGTAGTCTTGGGTTCAAGACTCTTCTATGTCGCTTTCCACTGGGGCGAGTTCAAAAACAACCTGATTGATATTATTCGTTTCTGGGGTAACCCACCTGGACTTTCCGGGCTTATGTTTTATGGTGGCTTTTTGGGCGCCTTTCTCGCCGGACTGATTTTTGTCTGGGTCAACCGGTTACCATTGGTTAAACTTCTGGATTCGGTGGCACCAGCAATTGTCTTAGGCGAAGGGTTTACCCGAATTGGCTGTTTTCTCAATGGCTGTTGCTTTGGCAAGCCGACAAACTCCTGCCTCGGTGTAGTTTTCCCGCCCAATTCGCCTGCCGGTGCTCAGTTTTTCAATCAACCAATTCACCCCACCCAGCTCTACTCCTCCTTTGCTGGATTCATCCTCTTTCTAATCGCCCTTTTGTTAGAAAGGAAGAAACTTAAACCGGGAATTCTCTTTACTACCATCCTTATCCTTTATTCGCTCTTCCGTTTTGGGATTGACTTTGTCCGATTTTATGAGGATTCAGCGAACTTTTGGGGAAATCAGGTGGTATCGCTCGGACTGACACTTCTCGGCATAGTTCTCCTCATTATCTTCAGCCGCGGGCGTTAAACTGGTCATCTCGCTTCACAAATACCTTAAACTCCTTTTTCGCTCCATTGCCGATTTTGTATTTCCGCCACTCTGTTATGGCTGTAATGAAGAGATTGATTCCGGACTAATCTGCGAATCCTGCCGGCTCCTCATTTTCACCAGCGAACTTGATGTCTGCCTCCGTTGCGGTCGTCCCTGTCTGCCCGATGAGGTAATTTGCGGTAAATGTGACCTTCCTCTTACCTTAACCCGGGTTCGGGCGCTCGGGGTTTATGGACAACCATTTTCCGGGCTCATTCATGCCCTAAAGTATGCTCAGAAAACCGCCCTTGTCCCAATCTTGGGCGGTGGCTTAGCGCTTCTCTTAGAACAGGACACCCAGTTAAAAACCGCTGACGCACTATGTCCGGTTCCACTCCATCCCGCCCGGCTCAGAGAAAGGGGGTATAATCAGTCCTATCTTTTGGCGCAGGAGGTTGCCAAGTTAACTAATTTCCAATTAATTGACCCGTTAGTCCGCAAAAGAAACACCCCAAGCCAGACAAAACAGAAGGACGAAAAGAAAAGAATAGAGAATGTTCACAATGCCTTTGCGGTAAAGCCAAAAGTTCAACTGGCGGGTTTGCGACTGGTTCTCATTGATGATGTTATGACCACCGGCGCAACCCTTTCCGCGGCCGCGGGTGAGCTACTTCAAGCCGGTGCAAAGGAAGTTATGGGTTTAGTGGTCTCAGCAGGGGTTGCCCCGGTCCAGAGTCAGAAACTAAAAAGGTAATAAGGCTATCCCGCAGCGCCCGGAAAAGGGGTAGATAGGCAAGTTTCACCGCACCAGCCCGGGGCGGATTAAGACGCAATGGGTTGACCGGGGAACCGTATTTTCTCACCTCGTAGTGAAGGTGCGGACCGGTGGAAAGCCCGGTTGAACCGACATAGCCAATTGTCTGCCCCTGGATTACCGGTGCACCAGCTTTAACCCCTTTCCCAAACCTGCTCAGGTGCCCGTACCTGCTTTCAAACCCATCCCGATGTCCAACCCGGACCAACCGCCCATATCCTCCACTCCACCCGGCTGAGATTACCCGGCCATCAGCAACACAGGAAACCGGTGTCCCGGTGGGCGCGGCATAGTCAACACCCTGATGCAGACAACGAATCCGGCGAATCGGGTGAAATCGGTTGCCAAAGAACGAAGAGATGCGGGAAAAGCGTAAGGGTGATTTAAGAAAGGTTTTGCGCATTGAGAGCCCATCCTGATTATAGTAATCGGTCTTACCATCCGGGTCGGTAAAGCGAAATGCGAAAAAGTCGCCGACCGCGCCTTTATAACGGGCAGCAACGATAGGTGTATAGCCAACCAAAACCGAATCCGCATATTTCCGCGAGACCAAGATAATAAACGAATCGCCGGGCTGGGTTTCGGAGAAGAAGTCTATCTCCCAGTCAAAAATTTCGGTATAGTCCGCAACTAAGCAGGGCTTTTCACCCTTATCTATCATCGCCTGATAAAGAGAGGAGGTGATTTCGCCCTGGACCAGTGCCGGGATAATGGTAATAGGGCGGGAGATGAGCGCCACCTGGTATTCAGCAGAACCGAGAACGATTTGATAAATTGAGTCATAACTCCGGAAGTAGTGAACTTGAAAAAGGGTTTCATTCCGATAAAAAAGAATTAAACTATCACCTGGTCGCATCTGGCGAAAGTTAAACCCGAACTCTCGGAGCCGGGCGATTAACCGGTCAGCCACCCTCCTTTCAACCCCGGCGCGGTTAAAGAGAAAGGGCATAATCTCAGCCGGTTGCACCACAAAACTGCGGACGGTCGTCTCTGGTGAAAAACTGGTTACAACTGGCTCCTTAGACTTCTCCCTCTTCCGACAGTAACTCAAAAAGGCGATTACCGATAAAACGAAAATCAGCGACGAAAAAGACCTAAATCTCATAACTTCCGGGAATGATACCCTAAAAACCGCCGGTTTCAAATTTATTTTAAAACCAGCCAAAAGCAAGGAATCTCCCCGAGATGAGACTGCTTCGGGCTTGCGCCCGCGCAATGACGCCCTTCCTTTGTCATTCCGAGCCGAATCCGATTCGGCGAAGGAATCTCATTGGCGGTTGAGCAGAATGAGATTGCTTCGGTTTCTAACGAAACCTCGGAATGACGGAGAGAAGCTTGCGCCCGCGCAATGACATACGGTTCAAAAATACGGGGAGATGTGCACCCATATACACATATAAAATTTATAGGAAACTGGTCATATCAAACGATTTATCAATGTCTTATCAATTTTAAACGCCTGTCAATCGGGCTCGCCTCCGGCTCACCCGATAGCAACCCTGACTGTTGCCTTTATTTATACGCTAACCCCATCAGGCACAACCCATTAGACATTTCAGATTAATGTATTTGTTTGACTGTTTCCAGCGGTCAGTTGGTCTTCTTCTAATCGCTCAGTTTATGAGAGCCCGATGATTCTGCCGTCGTCAGCGATGTCTATCTTTAAGGCGTTGGGACGTTTACCTAAACCAGGCAGTAACTCCATCTCACCGGCTACTGGCACCAGATAGCCGGCGCCCGCTCGGATGTGGACCGCCGAGATGGTAATCTTGAAACCGGCGCAGGCGCCCAAACACTCTGGGTCATCACTTAAAGAGAGCGGCGTCTTGGCAATGCAGACCGGCAGTTTGTCGTAGCCCAGGGCGTAAATGCGTTTAATGTCTCTCTCTGCCCGTGGGGTATAAACCACCCGCTCGGCACCATAAATCTTCTTTGCCACCGCCTCTATTTTCTCCTCTACCCCGGAAGAGTAGTCGTAGATTGGACGATTTTCCCCGGGCTTTTCTTTAATCTGTTCTAAAACCGCCTGGGCGAGTTCCTCACAACCCTTTCCGCCATCAGAGTGCGGGGAACAAACCACCGCCCGGGTGCCCAGTTCATTACAGGACTTCACCACTAAGTTCAACTCGTCCGCATCGTCCCCGATAAATCGGTTTAACGCCACCACCGGCTCCAATCCGAGTGTCCGACAGTTTTCAATATGCCGCCGGAGGTTCTCCATCCCTAACCAGAGGTGCCGAAGCATCCCTTTACGGGCATCGGGCGCACCACCCTGGTGTTTTAAAGCCCTAAGGGTCGCCACCAACACACACCCATCAATCTTAAAACCGCCTAATGGTGCAACAATGTCAACAAACTTCTCAGCACCTAAGTCCGAGCCGAAACCAGCTTCAACCACCGTCCATTCGCACAAACGGAGTGCGGTATTAATTGCGATAATACTGGCGGTGCCATGGGCGATATTGGCAAATGGTCCGGTATGAATTAAAGCCGGGGTGTTTTCGGTTGTTTGAACTAAGTTGGGCTTAATCGCATCCTTTAGTAGCGCTGCCATCGCCCCGGTCGCCCCTAACTGTCGGGCGGTTATCGGCTGGTCATCAAAATTCAAAGCGACCAAAATCCTACCCAACCTCTCCTTCAAATCAGAACGGTTCTTAGCCAGTGCCAGAATCGCCATCACCTCCGAGGCAGCGGTAATCACACAACTGTCCTCACGGGCTGGTCCATTAGCCCGGCCACCTAAGCCAACAACCATCGAACGCATCACCCGGTCGTTCATATCAATTGTCCGGGGGAAGAAAATCTCCCGCTCATCAATCGCTAACGGGTTGCCAAAATGAAGCGAATTGTCCAGCATCGCCGAAAGCAGGTTGTGGGCAGAGGTAACCGCGTGAATATCACCCGTAAAATGAAGGTTAATATCCTCCATCGGTAGAACTTGAGCATAACCACCACCAGCCGCCCCACCTTTTATCCCGAACACCGGACCCAGGGATGGCTGACGCAAAACCACAATTGACTTTTTCCCCAGGCGATTGAGCGCCATTGAGAGCCCAATTGAAACGGTCGTCTTACCCTCACCAAACCTGGTCGGGGTAATTGCGGTAACTAAAATCAAGCCCTGGGTCGGTTTATCTTTAATCTGCTCCAGAAGCCGAACAGAAAGTTTTGCCTTATAGTTTCCGTTGGGCAAAATCAGGTCCATATCGGTAATACCTAAACCCTTGGCAATCTCCCAGATGGGCAGAAGTTTTATCTTTTGAGCAATCTCAATATCTGAAACCATCCTTACATCTTTCATCTATTCTCGCTCAATCAACGCCACACTTCCGAACATTGCGCTGGCGATAATCGTCGCGACGCTAAAAAAGGTAATCGCGGCAACGGTTGCCTGCCTTCGGTAAGTGCGCTGAACCTCCTTTTGAGAAAGATGGACAGCAACGGTATCATCCGGAACAACCTGGACCCATCTGGTTCCCACCCGCACCGCATCCCGCTCATAACTGGAGATAAGACCAAACCGGTCTATAGTAACCCCTCCTGGCATCGCCATCCTCCAAAACCCTTCTGGTGCCTCCTCCCGAAAGGTTAGATAAACCTGCTTAGGAGAGAACAGGCTTAAATAGTGCCTCCCCTGTAAAAGTGGGATGACCTGCCCGTCCTCCGCTATCATCACCTCCTGACCATCAAGATAAACTGCTGAAGGCAGGGTGTCTATTGAAACCACCACATACCCCTGCCCAGCTCCGCTCTCCTCAACCATAACCGATGGCAATGGTTCAGAACCCTTCCTTTCCTTTTGCTTACCGGTATCAATCGGAACCATCGGCGGAACCTCAATCTCAAACCGAGCGCCACCGGCATCAATTATATCATTGTCACCACCTGGTCCTGCCCGGAGCGGCAAAACCAGAATCCCGCTTAAAACCACTGCTAAGACCTTACCGGATAAATGGATGCTAAACATTCAATATTTTAACCGTCTCTAAGAACCGTTCAACCTCTTCTTCGGTGTTGTAAAAATGGGGGGAGACTCTCAGCCAGTTCTCCCGCACCGAGCAGATAAAACCCCTCTCCTCCAGTTGCCGTTGTAAAACCACCATATCACTCCCCGCTTTCCGACCGGTAATAATACCAGCTCGGCGCTCCCTTTCCGAAGGTGTCAGTATTTCAAACCCCAAACCTGAAAGCCCTTCCTGGAGAGTTTTGGTAAGTGAATAGACCCTCTCGCTAATTTCTGCCAATCCAAACCCCAAGAGAAGTCTTAGCGCCTCCCGCAACCCGTAAATACCTAAGTAGTTTTTTGTCCCTTCCTCAAATCGGCTGGCGGTTTTCTTGAGCGGTTTCGGAGTAAAACATTGGTTAAACCCCTCCCAGTGGCAGGAAAGCCAGCCCAGATTAAAAGGTCTCAAAGAAGGTAAAGTTCTACTATTCACATACAAAATCCCAATCCCCTGCGGTGCCAAAAGCCATTTCCCGCCACCGGCAACAACAAAATCGGCGCCAATCTTTCCAAAATTTTCCCCAATCGCGCCCAGACCCTGAATCACATCAATAATCAGATATATCTTCCCCCTTTTACAGAAATCGCTGATCTCGGCAATATCAAACTTTGCTCCGGAAAGAAAGTGAACCCAATCTAACGCCACCGCCCGGGTATCTTTGTCAACCAGCCGGAAGATACACTCCGGACCGGCGGCAAGTTCGGTGCTGGTGACAAACCGCTTTTTCACCTCGGGCAGAAGCAAGTGATAGGGGTAAGAGTTCGCGGGAAATGCGTCTGCCATCATTATCAGATTATCATCCCGCCCCCAGGGGATTGAGCCGATTGCAATGATAATCCCGCTGGAGGTGTTTTTCACAAATGCAATCTCTTCTGGCTTTACCCCCATCAACCTGGCGGCAAGTTCTCTGGTCTCTTCAACCACCTTCTCCGCTTCAAGATAAGGAACCGCTCCCTGCTCACCCGCCTTGCGGCAAAAACTACTTATCTGCCTTATCACCGGCAAAGGCAAAGGACCGTTACCGGCGTGATTAAAATAAACCAACTTCTTCACCACCGGAAACAACCGCCTAATCTTATCCAGTTTCTGGGTCGACATCAGGAGTAGATTTTGCCCGGATAAAGTCCGGTGTCAAACAGGTGCGTTTTATTAAACTACGGTTTGACAAAGGCAAAGGTGAGTTCATAATCTTATCGGAAATTGAGACGGCGTCGTTTCCAGTAGACCAGGCAGATGGAGGTAAAAGGAGTCCGGGTGGAGGATAAAATAAAGAAGGCATTACTTTTGATAGGATTAGCCCTGCTGGTGCCTAATATGGCGCTGGCGCTGCTTCGGGTGTATGCGGTTGACCCGGTCAAGGCCCAATGGTCGGAGTGGACCGATACTGTTCCGGGTCGGAACTATGTCTCTCAAATCATCACCTGCAATTTTGACAGTTAGGAGGCAGAGTTGAAAAAAGGCATTCTTTTGTTTCTTGTTCTGATGGCGGGGCTATCGGCGCGGGTGCCGGGGTTCCGCGAGTCCTGGGCGGTGCAGGAGTCACTGAGTCGAATACATCCGCGCTTCCGGGCGTCTTGGCTTAAGGAGCACGGGATTGACGACCCGTATTACTCCTCCTTCCAGAAGTCAGAAAGCAACGGGCTAAGATGTATCGGTCGCTGGCCGTGGGGTCCGAGTCGGGAGCTCTGCGGTCGGGACTCACTTTTGTTCCTCGGCTCTGGCTCTGGAGTCCGGATTCTCTCCATCACCGACTCGGTCTACCCCAAGATGCTCGGTCAAATCAACGCCCGTGGTTTGGTTAGCCAGCTCGTAGTTAAGGATACATTGCTGTTTGTTGCCTGTGGCAACTGGGGAGCACAGATATACAACATCAGCAATCCAGCAAACCCAAAAGAGCTTAGCTCGATGGATGTGGTCATCTATGATTTAGCGGTCGTTGACACATTCTGTTATACGGTTGGAAGCAAGTACGCACCTAACGACAGCCTGCGCATCTATAAAGTAGCCGACCCTATTCATCCAGTACAGGTTAGCGCAGTCCGTGACAGCGGCAATGTTCTGGCTGTTACCAACGGCTACGCATTCGTAGCCGGCAATGTAACCTCTATGAATGTCTATGATATCCAAAATCCCTCTTCACCGCAGTGGGTCAATTCCCGCAGTGGTTGGTATCTGACTTTGTTCCCAAGAAGAAAGTTGCTCTTTTGCTCAGGCGTGCAGCCCGACTACTTCTCGATTCTAGACATCAGCGACCCGCTTTCCATTAAGGAAATCGGACGCGTCAACGGTTACGGTGGCCGAGCTCTGGATGTAGACGACTACTTCGCCTACCTAAGTTGCTCCTATGAACATCAAGGTCTATACATCATGGATATCGCTGACCCCACTCATCCCCAAATGCGCGGGAATCTGAACCCTGAAGGTGACAACGAGTGGGACTCTTATATTCCGCAGCCGCTTTCCTATGGTTACTTGGCGGCGGACTACGGCGGTCTGGTGACTATTGACATGCACAATGTCAACTCACCCGTGGAAGCATTCTCGGGTTACAAGGCTCACCAGGCTGTGGATGTCCATATTGACAACTCACGATGTTATGTGGCTGAGCAGTGTGCCGGACTGCGCATCATAGATGTTTCCGACCCAACAAAACCACAAGACGTGGGCGAATATGATACTACTGGCGTCCTTGATGTCCGCTCGGCGACAGCCCGCGACTCCTTTGCATTTATTACCTACTGGGGTAACGGTCGCAGATTCCTACGTGTGTTGGATGTAACCGACCCCAGTCAGCCGGTGTTTGCTGCTGAGGAGTCATGCTTCAATCCGCCGAATGACATAGTTGTGCGGGATTCATTTGTATATCTGGCTGAGGCAAACCGCTTCGAAGTTGTCAATGTTGCCCGTCCCCGCCAGCCGGTGCTGGTAGGGAGTTGCACTGGAGATGGGGTTGCGATTGTTGTCCAGGATACATTCGCCCTCACCGCCGCTGGTGCGATACAAATTATAAACATTGCCCGTCCTGAGAGTCCGTTTGTTGTAAGTACAATAGTGGGCCATAATGCCTGCGGTTTGGCGGTCAGGGACACATTCCTGTATTTTCCATACGTGTATGATACACTGTTTGTCTATAGCATAGCCAATCCGGCTCAACCACGGATGCTTTCGGCAACTCCGACCAGCGTCTGGCCGTGGGATGTAGTGCTGGGTGAACACGCCGCGTTCGTCGGGACCACTTACGGCATTGACCTCTATGACTTGAGCAATCCAGCTCAACCGCGCCGCATCGGGGGAGTTAGTGTTCCCTATGGAGTTAGACGCCTGCATTACTCGGGGGGATTGTTGTACGCCGTGCTCTGGGAAGCGGGCGTAGCAATCCATGAGACCACCGCTATTGGAATCGCCGAGTCGCCGCGCCCCGACAGCAGATACGGACTTATCGTGCTGCCCAATCCCACCCGTAGCACCGTGACACTTACCGGGGTTGACCCTGGAGCAAATTGCGTCAGGGTGTATGATGTAACTGGCAGGTGTGTAATAACCGCCCACCTGTTAGGTAGACGAGATTCAGCCAAACTCCTGCTGGATGTCCGTGACCTGGTGGCGGGTGTATATTTCCTTGAAATTAAAGCGGGCGGCTTCCGAAAGGGCACAGTCCGATTTGTAAAACAATAGGAAGATAAAATGAACAAAGCATTGTTTTCGATAGTATTAGCTGCGCTGGTGCCTAATATGGCGTTAGCGCTGCTCCGGGCGTATAGCGTTGAACCGGTCAAGGCCGAATGGTCTGGCTGGACCCGCCGTAACGATACTGTCGCCCAAATCATCACCTGCAACTTTGATAGCCTAAAGTATGTAGAGTTGTTTGCGGGCAACATTGGTGCCGGTGGGCAGTACCGTGTTGAGGTTTGGGAGGATGGCAACGAAATAATGTGGAGCACGGGAAGCCAAAACCGGGACCATAGTTGGGTCAGGTTTGAGAACTGGAGCACACAGGTCGCCTTCACTAAAGGCAAGCAGTATGAGTTTCGGTTTACCCGCAGCGGGGTGGACAGTATTCAGTTTTATTATGACAAAACCGACCCGTATCCTTACGGCGAGTTTATCCCCGGAAATTCAAATTTCCCTGACGACACAGTGATGCCGGTCATCACCGACCTGTGTATGCGGGTGTATGGCAGGATGAATATGATAGACAGCACCTATTGGGGAATTTTGGTTAGAGCGGAGGATACCATCAAGGCACATAACCATAATGTTCACGAAAAAGCCGATTCTGCCGGCGTCCGTATGGACCGGTTGGACTTACCCTGGGATTGGGTCTGGTCCGATTCCCAAAGTAGTTTTAATTTCGCATCGTTAGACTCAATTGTAAAATACTCCCATAACACCATGCACTGCAGGATAATTGGCATCCTTGACTACTGTGCCCCATGGGCATCTACCCGTTACGACTTTTCTACCGGCTGTCCGCCGCGTAATCTGTTCCTTGATGTGTGGCACCCATCCAATTACTGGGCTCGGTATGTAGAGCGGGTAGTCAGGCATTATTACGAGACACTCGGTTTCATAGACATTTACGAGATCTGGAACGAACCTAATGACACCGCCAGATTCTGGAAACCGCCAGAATTTCACTACACCATCTCTCAGGATAGGGTGCGCGGTCTCTGCTCTCTTTATGCCCGGTTGTGCGAGGTGGCGGGCACGGTAATAGACTCAATAACCAATGGTCAAGCCACAGTTTTAATTGGCTCACTGGCGGCGATGCAGGGTTCGGTCCACACAAGAATCGCACCCGAAGAAATGCTTAATTGCTGCTACCGGCTGGCAAACAAGGATTTATGGGATGGGGTATCAATACACCCTTATCAGGATTACGGGTTTAACCCCGACCTTTTTGAGAAACAGGCGGAGACCTTACGGGGAGTAATGCGAGCAAATGGCGATTACGGCAAGCTCTGGATAACAGAGATCGGCTGGTCATCACTAAACGGTTCCGGAGCGGAAAAACAGGCTAAATGGCTGTGTGAAGCGTTTATTACTGCCAAAGGTAGTGAGGCGCGACCATCGGGCGGGTATGACCGGATGCTTTACTACTGTTTCTTGGACGACGGTGGGAAGCGCGGCTATGAGGGCGGGTTTGGTCTCATTGACACCCTCTACCAACCCAAACCAGGCTTCTACGCCTCCGGGCAAACGTCCCATCTGATAGTGGGCAAACGGCTTAACAGCAGGGTTTTACTTGGCAACGGTCAGGATGATTCGGTGCGAATATATGAGTTTGAAGAGCCGATTACTCAAAGACGCACCTGGGTAGCCTGGAGGAACCAGATAGATAGCAGTGAACCGCCACCGCTTACAGCGAAAATCCCGGTAAGGAGTGATACCTTTATTCAAATTATGTTGGCTTATAATAACAATCCGCCAAATCACATTAAGCCTGCCAAAACTGATGGCTGGGTGGAGGTTAACCTCACTTCTCGTCCGGTGTTTTTGTCCGAGCTAACTAACCCCCTGCGCCCGGATTTGAAGGTTGAAAGCACCGCGGTTTTCCCAAAAGAACCGATGGTCGGGCAACCGATGTGGCTCTCTGTTTGGATAAAAAACATCGGCAATCGGGCAACCCCTCAGGGTTTGCCTACAAAGGTAGTGTTCACCTGGAATAGCGACTCTTTCGCTCAGGTGGTTTACGACCCCGTCATTCAGCCAGATGAGGTGGTATGTATCAATTACTTTATCCCCTCATTACTGGCAGAAATGCGGGGCCCCTGCCTGATTACCACAGTAGTAAACCCCGAGCAGAAATATGTGGAACTCACCGGGCTGGATGACAACCGCGGTTATAAGCGGGTGGAGGTCCGCTAACTAATGAAGCAGATGCCTCTCACTACTGAAAGTTTAAATCCCAAATCCGATTCTTTTGTCATTGCGAGCCTCCTCCCCCTTTTGTCATTGCGAGCCCTGAAGGGGCGTGGCAATCTCATTGGCAGGAGAGAAAATGAGATTGCTTCGGTTTCTAACGAAACCTCGCAATGACGAAAAAGGGTCGCAATTACCTAGCGTAGGCGAAGGGGATGTATTTGACTAACTGAAAAAGGTTTTTAATATACCGCTGATGAAGGAATATCAAAGCACCGTTCCGAGCAAAGTGAGGCTCCGTCCCGAGCGGAGCGAGGGGGCTTCGCAGAATGAGATTGCTTCGCTCCCGTTGGTCGCTCGCAATGACGAAAAAGGGTCGCAATGACGAAAAAGGAAGCCTCGGAATGAGGAAAAACTGGTTGAAGCGAAATTGGGTTACTCCGCCCAGAGCCCGTTTGAAGAAGGGACCGGTGGTGGTGGTGGAGTGCGTTGAGGAGATTCCCTGTGACCCCTGCGCCGATGCCTGTCCAAGAGGGGCAATTTCGGTTGTGGGCGGGTTGACCGCAATCCCAAAGGTGGATTTTGAGCGGTGTAATGGGTGCGGTCTCTGTGTTGCTCGCTGCCCGGGGTTAGCGATTTTTGTGGTCAATTGGGCTTATTCCGAGAAAGAGGCGACGGTAACACTGCCTTATGAGTTGTTACCCCGTCCTGAAGTTGGGGAAAAGGTAATTGGACTTGACCGAAGTGGTAAGAGGGTTTGCACCGCCCGGGTGATTAAAGTTCTGAATAAGGAGGTTCAGGACCGGTGCACAGTTGTTACTGTGTCGGTACCCAAGGTTCTCTGGAATGATGTCCGGGCAATTATGGTGAAGGGGTAAGGGGATGGGTCTGTTTTTGGTGCTGGGTTTGTTTTTTGGTGTTACCCCCCAGATGCCTTTGTCAATTGCCACAACCGACGATGGGCTGGCAATATTTGCTAATCCAGCAGGATTGGGGAAAAACCAGGGTTTTGAGTTTTACTACCTTTATAACTTCCAGCGCTCCCAGTTTATCTCCAATAACTCGTTTGCTTTAAGTGCGGGTCCACTCGGGGTTTTTTTAGAACCGATGCCTTTGCGTTATGGTGCCGGGTTGGGGTTAAAAGCGGACAATCTCCTTCTTGGTGTCCGTTTTGTTCGGGATAGTATTGGTTATTGGTCGCTTGGCGCGATGGTCCGGTCTTGGCGCTGGCTTTCCCTGGGAGGGGTTTGGCATGATTTGAATCAAAATTGGGGGCGGGTTGGTATTGGCGCCGGTCTGAGACCGTTTGGCAATAGGGTGACATTTTTTGGCGAAGCCTATCTTAACCCTTTACAGCCTTTTATTGGATTGGAGGCGGAGCCGATTGAAGGGATTCAAGTTGCTGTGAGAGCGAAACTGGGGACGCGTGACGGTTTTTATTTCGTTGCCGGAATGACAGTCAGTCTGGGCAGACTCGGATTGGGCGGGGTCGGAGCATCGGCACCTGTTTCCGCCGGGGGAATTTTGCGGATAAGCGGAGAGACGCGGCGCTCGGTTTTGCCCGAACCGAAAAGGTATTTGAGCTTAAAACTGAGTGAGCCGGTGGTTGACCAGAAGCCGGGGTTCAGTCTGCTTGGTCCGAAGAAGGTGAGGACAACCTACGATTTACTCACACTTATCCAAAAAGCAAAAAAGGACGGTTCAATTAGCGGGATGGTGTTGAGGTTAGAAGAGGAAAATATGAGTTTTGCCCAGGCGCAGGAGGTGCGTGAGGCTTTAGTAGATTTTCAGAATAGCGGCAAGCAATTGTGGGTTTACGCCCAAGATTTGGGTATGATTGGCTACTATCTTGCCTCTGGTGCGGACCGAATAGTTCTGCACCCGATGGGCGGTGTTACTATCCCCGGGGTGGCGGTGCAATCAGCCTTTTTGAAAGGGGCGTTAGAGAAGTTGGGGATAAAGCCAGAGGCGCACCGGCAAGGCAGGTTCAAGAGTGCGGTGGAGACATTTACCGAAGAGTCATTAAGCGTGCCGAATCGGGAGCAGTTGCAGGCGCTGGTTGACGGGATTTATGAGGAGTTTATCCGGGCAACCGCGGCCGGACGGGATATTAGTGAAGAGGCGATGGAAAGTTTAGTTGGTCAGGCTTTTTTTGGTCCGGAGGCGGCAAAAGAGTTTGGGTTAATTGACACCATTTGTTATGAGGATGAACTGGATTCACTCCTCAAGAAGAGTTTTAAGAGGGAAAGAGAAATAGGGGAGAGGTGGTTGAGAAGAAGGGGGGAAGAAGACGGCTGGGTTGAGCCCGGCAAGATTGCGGTTATTTATGTGAGTGGGAGTATTGTTGCGGGTGAATCCGGAACCGATTTTCTTACCGGGGTACAGCGAGTGGGTTCTTCAACAATCTCTCGGGCGATTAAAGAGGCGGGTAAAGATAAGAGAGTTAAAGGGGTTGTTTTGCGAGTAGATTCACCTGGTGGGGATGGGGTGGCGTCGGATATAATCTGGCGGGAGATAGAGTTAGTCAAAAAGAGAAAGCCGGTAGTGGTCTCAATGGGCGGTATCGCCACCTCCGGTGGTTATTATATCTCCTGTAATGCGGATAAGATTTTTGCTCTACCCGCAACAATAACGGGTTCAATTGGTGTTTTTGACCTGAGGTTTGTTACCGAAGGTTTTTATAACAAATTGGGGATAAGAAGGCAGGTGGTGAAGAGGGGTGAGCATGCGGATGCCCTTAGTGATATTCGGGAGTGGACACCAAAGGAGGACTCAATCTTCTTTTCTCATATTGACTGGTTTTATCGCCAGTTTGTGGAAAAGGTTGCCAAAGGGAGAAATCGCTCGTTTGAGGAGATTGATTCGGTTGGTCAAGGTAGGATATGGTTGGGCAGAGATGCCAAGAGGGTGGGGCTGGTTGATTCCTTAGGCGGGTTCTTGGATGCGATTGAGTTCTGCCGGAAGAAGGCGAGGTTGGGCAAGGATTATCAAGTGGTGTTCTACCCGCAACCTAAGTTTGGTTTGATGAGTTTATTAAGAGAAAAAATAGAACAGGCTCTTTTCACACTCTGGGGACGATGAAGAGAAAAAGAGAAGGAAGAGGGGTGATTGTCTGTCGCTGTGAAGAGGTGAGTGAAGCGGAAGTAAGAGAAGCGATCAGGGCGGGTTATCACTCCCTGGAAGAGATAAAACGGGTTTTGAGAACCGGAATGGGTCATTGTGGCGGTAAAGGGTGCTTAAGAGTTATCGCCCGATTGATTGAAGAGGAGACAGGGATTCCAGTGGCAAGCCAGAAGTTTCCCCTTTCCCGACCGCCATTAAGACCGTTGCCATTAGGGCTACTCGGTTTGTATCGCAAAAATGAAAAAGAGTGCTGATGCGATTGTAATCGGCGGCGGGATAATCGGTGCCGCGACTGGGTACTACCTGGCTAAAAAGGGGTTAAAAGTCCTTCTGTTAGAACGGGACTTTCCCTGCTCTGGTTCCACCGGTCGGTGCATCGGAGGGATTAGGGCGCAGTTTACCCATGACCTGACCATCAGGGTGATGGTTTTAAGTATTAAGATGTTTTCCGAACTCCACCTGGAACTGGGCAGGAATATTGAGTGGTATCAGGGCGGGTATCTCTTTCTGGCTTTTGATGAAAACCGTAAAAAGGCGTTTCTCCAAGCGATTGAAATACAGAGAAGATATGGCTTAAAAGTTGATTTTATCTCACCCCAAGAGTGCTCCCGGATAGTACCCGGTCTCAACCCGGAAGGGTTATTAGGCGGTGCCTTCTGTCCGACCGATGGTCAGGCAAACCCGTTCAAGGTTACTTATGGTTATCTTGAGGGGATGAAAAGGTTGGGCTCAAGGGTATTAGTGCAGACCGAGGTAAAGAAAATTAAGGTTAAAAACGGTCGGGTCATTTCGGTTGTCACCGCTCAGGGGGAGGAGTTTTTTGCGCCGGTGGTCTTGAATGCCGGTGGTCCCTGGGCGAAAGAGGTGGGCAAACTTGCCGGGGTTGAGCTTCCGGTTGAGCCCGACCGGCACGAGGCGCTGGTAACCGAGGCGGTAGAAAGGTGTCTGGAGCCGATGCTGGTTGATTACCGCCCGGATGGTTGCTACTTCGTTCAACACTATGCGACCGGTCATTTTCTTGGCTGTTATACGCCGGTGCCAATAGTTCCCGGTCATCGGGTTGACGCTTCGGATGAGTTTATTACCGAGATGCCCAGAAGGATGGTGAGACTTTTACCGAAATTGGCAGGGGTGAAGGTCTTAAGGCAGTGGGCGGGTTCCTATGAGATGACCCCTGATGGCAACCCGATTTGTGGTCCAACTCCGGTTGAAGGTTTTTATGTCGCAGCCGGTATGAGCGGGCACGGTTTTATGTTTGGACCGGCATTGGGTAAACTGATGGCAGAACTGATTGTTAGTGGGAGGTCTTCAATTGATTTGACCGAGTTCCGGCTTGACCGTCCCTTTGCCAAATCTGAGGCGATGAAGTGACCGTTCAGGAGAATAGCCGGTAGCACACCTTTTTCGTCATTGCGAGCGACCAACGGAAGCAAAGCAATCTCATCTCGGGGAAGTTCCCTCGCTCCGCCCGGAACGGTGCGAAGTGGTGGTAGAGAACGCTTGACTTTTATTGAGTAGCCGGCATTATTTATTTATATAATGTATTCCTTAAAAAGGAGATGTTAATGCCGGTATTAAAGCCGGTAGTTTGGATTATTATCGGTCTAATTCTGTCCGCATTAGAGATGGTGGTTCCGGGGTTGGTGATTATCTGGTTTGGCGCCGCGGCGGTGATTACCGGGGTATTGGCGATTTTTGTCCATAACCCGTATTTTCATTACGGTGCATTCCTTTTTCTGTCCGGCTTGGGGGTTTTTCTGGCACAGTGGATTGGAAGAAAAATTACCCGACCTGAGCCCGAGCCGGTTGGCGCCCTGCGCCTCTCGGGCAAAACCGGTCTGGTCATTCAGGAGATTGCTCCGCCTGAACTCGGACGGGTAAAGGTTAACGGCGAGGAGTGGCTCGCCCAGGCAGATGAAACCATCAAAAAAGGTGTCAAGGTCCAGGTTTTGCGGGTTGAAGGAACCCGTTTGATAGTAAAGGTTTTTGAAAAGCGGGGTGAAGAATGACCGCATTTCTGATTGCCGTCTTAGTATTTATTTTTATCTGGGCGCTTTTGGGTCTGAAGATAGTTAGACCTTATCAACGCGGGGCGGTGGAAAGGCTCGGCAAGTATCAGCGATTGGTTCGGCCGGGATTAAACTTCATTATCCCGTTTTTAGAGCGGTTGATAAAGGTGGATATGCGGGAGCAGGTGGTTGATGTGCCACCCCAGGAGGTAATCACCAAGGACAACGCTACCGTCACCGTTGATGCGATTGTCTATTATGAGGTTACCGACCCGGTGAAGGTGCTTTACAATGTGGCGAACTTCCGGATGGCCACAATCAAATTGGCGCAGACTAATTTGCGCAATGTGATTGGCGATCTGACCCTGGATGAGTCACTCACCTCCCGCGAACGAATCAATGCCAAATTGCGGGATGTCTTGGACGAGGCGACCGACAAATGGGGCGCAAAGGTTACCCGGGTGGAGTTACAGCGGATTGAACCGCCAAGCGATGTTACTGAGGCGATGCATCGTCAGATGAAAGCGGAACGAGACCGAAGGGCGGTGGTCTTGGAGGCTGAGGGTGTCCGTCAGGCAGCAATCTTGAAGGCCGAAGGTGAAAAGCAAGCAAGAATTCTTGAGGCCGAGGGGCAAGCGATAGCAATTCAAAGGGTAGCGGATGCGGAAAAGTATAAACTGGTCACAGTGGCCGAAGGGGAAGGCCAGGCGATTGAACGGGTCTATTCAGCAATTCATCGAGGCAATCCCACCAAAGACCTGATTGCGATTAAGTATCTGGAGGCGCTGGCGAAGATGGCCGAGGGTAAGGCAACTAAGGTTTTTGTGCCTTATGAGGCGTCAGGAATACTTTCCGCGGTAGCGGTTATCGCTGAGGTTCTCAAAGCGAAGGAGCAGGGCGAGCGTTAAAAGTTGACCGGCAGATTCAATAATTGGCATCTTAATTCAGTATCCGAGGTAATTCGGGAGTTAGGGACCAATCCTGAGCGGGGATTAACTCACGCCGAGGCGGAAAGAAGACTGAAGGAGGTTGGACCGAATGAGTTAAAAGAGAAGGGTGGGCGGAGTCCGGCAGTAATCTTCTTTTCTCAGTTTACCTCAATTATGGTTCTCGTCCTTTTGCTCGCCGGGGTAATTTCTGTTGTTTTAGGCGAATATGTGGATGCGGGCGCAATCTTCGCGATTGTTTTGCTCAACGCCTTCTTAGGTTTTATCCAGGAATATCGGGCGGAGAGGACGATGCAAGCACTGAAGCGACTGGCGCTGCCGAAGGTGCGGGTGCGCCGGGATGGAAGAATCCAGGAGATTTCCGCCCCGGAACTGGTGCCGGGCGATATTGTATTCTTAGATACCGGGACCCATATTCCAGCTGACGGCAGGTTGATTGAGGCAATAAATCTTCGGGTCTCTGAAGCGGCTTTGACCGGAGAGTCGGAGCCGGTGGAAAAGAATAGTGGAGAGTGCAAATATGTCCCGGGCGACCCGAAAATGGACTCCCCCACCTGGGTCGGGATAAAGGAAGTTAGGGAGACAGAAGGGGCAAAGGGGGAAGAGGTGCCGCTGGCAGAACGCCGGAATATGGTTTTTATGGGGACGGCAGTGGTCGCGGGTAGAGGGGTAATGGTCGTTACTGCCACCGGGATGAGAACGGAATTAGGGAAAATTGCCGAGATGTTAGAGACGGTTAAACCGGAACCAACGCCTTTGCAGAAACGATTGGAGCGATTGGCCCGAGAACTGGCGTTAGCGGTTTTGGTAATTGCGGGAGTGGTTTTTGTTCTCGGAATTCTGCGGGGTGAGGAGTACCGGTTAATGTTTCTTATTACGATTTCAATCGCCGTGGCCGCGATTCCGGAGGGCTTACCAGCGGTGGTTACCATCGCCCTTACCCTGGGGACCAGACGAATGCTGGCGCGTAAGGCATTAATTAGAAGGCTTAATGCGGTTGAGACTCTGGGTTCAGTAACGGTAATCTGCTCGGATAAAACCGGAACTTTAACTCAAAATCAGATGACGGTAACGATGCTGGATGTCTTAGGAGACCGGCTTGATCTATCAGCCTTTGACGGAAGCCAGACCCCGATAGACATTTTCTCAAAGGAAGGCTCGGGGAAATCTTTTCTTCTACTGATTGCTGGTGGCGCTTTGTGTAACGATGCCGAAATAGGGGTAATGACCGACCCGACCGAAGGAGCGTTAATTTTGGTAGCAGAAAGGTTGCAACTCAGCCTTGATGAGTTACGCCGAGTTTTACTCAGGGTGGGTGAGGTTCCCTTCTCCAGTGAACGAAAGCGGATGAGCACGATTCACCGAATTGATGGAAAACCGAAAAGTGAACCGGCTCGGTTACTGCTTCAGCTATTGTGCGACCTCGGACTGAACGAAAAAGAGATTCTCTTCACGAAAGGGGCGGTAGATGTGCTCTTAGAAATTTCCAGTTCGGTGTTTATTGATGGCCGCTGTGAACCAATGACGCCAGAATGGCGGAAACGGATAATTAGCGCTCATAACCGCCTTACCCAAAAAGGAATGAGGGTATTGGGTGTCGCCTTTCGTCCCTTAGCAAGAGAAGAAAGTCAAACTGTTAATGAAGAACTGGAACGGAACCTGTGTTTTGCCGGGATGAGCGGGATGATTGACCCAGCAAGACCCGAGGTGAAGGAGGCAGTAGCTGTCTGTCAGGAGGCGGGAATTAAGCCAGTTATGATTACTGGTGATCACCCCTTGACCGCCATTTTTATTGCCGAAGACATCGGAATTATCGCTCCCGAGGAAAAGCCAGTATATATCACCGGTGCCGAACTCACCCAACTTACGGTTGAGGAACTTATCCCGGTTGCGGAGAAGACAAAGGTTTACGCTCGGGTGACCCCCAGAGATAAATTAAAGATTGTTCAAGCGTTACAGGCGAGAAAAGAGGTGGTAGCGATGACCGGAGACGGGGTAAATGACGCCCCGGCGCTAAAGAAAGCGGATATCGGCGTGGCTATGGGAAGGACGGGAACCGATGTCGCCAAAGAGGCAGCTGATATGGTGCTCTTGGATGACAACTTCGCTACGATAGTCTCGGCAGTGAAAGAGGGGCGGACAATCTATGAAAATATCCTAAAATTTATCCGCTACACCTTCGCCTCCAATGCCGGCGAAATCTGGACAATGCTTCTGGCACCTTTTTTCGGCATGCCTTTTCCTTTACTCCCGTTACAAATTCTCTGGGTAAATCTAATGACCGACGGCTTGCCCGGAATTGCGCTCAGTGTTGAACCACCAGAACCAGATTTGATGCAGCGCCCGCCCCGAAAGTTAAATGAAAGTCCATTTGCCCGGGGAATGGGGTTCAACATTATCTGGTCAGGGTTGGTTCTGGGCGCGGTTTCGCTATTAGCTGGCTACTGGTTATGGGGCAAAGGTGATGAACCGGGCTTTCGAACTGCGGTCTTCACAACCTTAATAATGGGGCAGTTGTTTCATTCCCTTTCCCTTCGCTCCCAGCGGTATTCGTTCTTTACTACTGGACTGCTCACCAACCCGCTCCTCCTCCTCACCTTTCTTTTAACATTTATCATTCAGCTAGGAATAATTTACCTTCCTTTCTTTCAAACCGTGTTTCACACAAAAGCGCTTTCCCTTGAGGAACTCCTTATCTGTCTTGCCCTGAGCACAGCAACCTTCCTTGCGGTGGAGATAGAAAAATTTATCCGCCGGCGAAGACGACCCAACCCCGCTCATTGCCAGCAAGCAGAGCGGGCGGGGCATAAAAAGGGAATTGAGGGTTAAAAGGTGAAATTTAGAATTAAGAAATACGAACTCATAATTCTAATTTCCATATCGGTTTTGTCCCCAGCGGAAAGTACCCCACCAGAAAATATAATTGCCAAGGTGATGTTTCAAGGGAATCGGAGTTTTTCCCGCCAAGCCCTCCTCGCAGTAATTCAGACCAGACCCAAACAAAAGATTAATGAGGCAACTCTTCTGCAAGATCTCCGGGCACTGGAGAGTTTTTACAAAAATCAAGGGTTTTTTGAAGTGAAAGTGGAAAAAGGGGTGAAAACAGTTCGGGGAAGCAAGACGGTTACCTTTTACATTAACGAAGGTCCAAGAACCAAAATCTATAAAATTAATATTGAGGGCAACCGGGATTTTCCCGCCGGGAGGTTACTCCAGATTCTGCCATTTGGCCTGGGAACATCCTGGCGGGCTAACCTAATTGAATCCGGGGTTCAAGCGTTGACCAGATTTTATCTCAACTCCGGCTATCCATTTGTAGTAATTGATGGCACATTCAAAAGAGAAGATACGCTGGCTTTTATCCATTTTGTCATTGACGAAGGACCGCTCTGCTACTTGAAAGAGATTCGGGTGCGGGGTAACCGGATGGTGCGGACAAGCACGATTATCAGGACAACCGAGTTAAGACCAGGAGAAAAATTTTCCCGACGCCGACTGGAAGAGGCACAGCGTCGACTCTATGCCACTAAACTTTTTTCCCGGGTCCTGTTTGTCATTTTAAGAGTCCAGGCGCCAGCGGTGGTTGACAGCGTTGATGTCCGGTTTGATGTTGTCGAACAGGCACAGAGCGGTGTTGCCTTTGGGTTGGGGTTTGAAACGCCCCCGACCCGGGCACTTTTTTCCTTAGAGTGGGAACATAACAATGTGGCGAATCGGGGGCATTGGCTCCTGTGGGAAGCAAGTTTTAGCCCGGATTTAACCGGGAATTACCGGGCAAGCCTTGACCTTACCTGGAAGGTGCCGTTTCTCTGGCGGACAAAAATTGACTTCTCAATACATCCATACTGCTACTGGGAAAGAATAGCGCCAGGACTTCAAAGAGAGTATGGAGTTGAAACCGGAATGAGTCGCGACCTTCTCCCCCAGTTAAGAGTTAGTCTATTCAATCGTCTACGCCTGGTTGCTGATACCGCCCAGGGGGTAACAAACTCTATTCTTTTGAGCGGAGTTTATGATTGTCGAGACAACTTTTTTGACCCACGGCGGGGTTGGTATATCCAACCCGGGATTGAACTGGCCGGGGGTCCGTTTTTGGGGAGTAACGATTTTGTCCGCGGGAGTAGTGATTTGAGGTTATATCAGGCGTTAGGGAAATGGCTCGTTTTTGCTGGACGAATAACCGCTGGACGGGTTGTGCCTTATGGACGCTCTCAGAGTGTCCCTTACTATGAGGAGTTTTATCTCGGCGGGAGAAATAATCTCCGCGGCTATCCTGACCGGGCTTTAGGACCTGATACCGCCAGTGGCGGGCGCTACGGACCGGTGGTTGTTAACGGAAGTGTGGAACTCCGGGGACCGTACCTTTTCCGCTGGGTCGGGCTGGTGGGGTTTTTTGATGCCGGACAGGTTGCCGGTCAGAACGACCTCTGGTTAAGAGGGATTGAAATGGGTGCGGGTGCGGGAATTCGGGTCAGGACACCAATTGGTCCAGTTCGTCTGGACTGGGGAAAACGGCTGAAATCGCCGCCAAAAGGGGACTGGGGGAGGTTGTATTTTGGTGTGCTCCATACTTTTTGAACCAAAAAAGGATAGTAAAGAGAAGTGAAAATAAGAAGAGTCCGATTGAATTGGCTTTTTGGCTTTTTGGGGTTTGTTGGATTCCTCGCTTTGCTCGGAACCGGGGCTTTTATTTTTAGGCAGGAACTTGGCGAATGGGTTTTAAGGCAGACGCTATTAAGGTTGGGTAAGGGGCAGATTCAATATGAGCGACTAACCGGCGATATCTTTACTCGCCCAAAACTAATCGGGGTAAAGGTGGTCTTAAATTCTGATTCGCTGCTGATTCGGGAGTTGGAGGTAAAATACGACCTTTTCGCTCTTTTGCGCCGAAGGGTGGTGTTTAAGGAGATAAGAATAACCGCACCGGCGGTGTTTATTAGCGCCGAGCGGAAGGGGAGTGAGAGGAAAAGCGCGGCGATAAACTTCCCGGAATTGACGATTGCACATTTGGAGCTCAAAGATGGCGCGGTGCATTATCAGGACAAACTGGTCATAACCTCCTTAATGTTAGATTTGAGCCTTCACTTTTCCCGGCATTCAGGGGCTATCGGGAAATTGGATTCCGGCTCTGGTCGGGTAAAATGGACAAACCGCAAGGAGTTTCTTATTCAGCGATTCGCGGGCGAGGCAAAATTGACCGCTGATTCTCTTGTCATTAGCGATTTCCAAATATTTACCGAAAAGTCACGCTTTATCGGTAACCTCCACTGGGAGTTTAAGTCCGGTGGAATTGAGGTTGGCGTCCCTACCCTCACTCTCAATTTGAAAGAACTGGCGCAGATGCCGGGCGAAGTCGCGCTCAAAGGAGATGCCCAGATTACAAAAGAAAAGCGTCAGGCGGCGATGGATTGGTCTGCGGATGGGCTTTTCTGGCGCACGACCTCATTGCCCAAACTCAACGGCGGTTTACGCCTCAGCGATTCTATCTTCACCCTCACTCTCCAAGGCGGTGATGGTGAGTTAGGATGGTTTGCCCTGCAGGGACAGGCGAACCTATCCAGTTCCTCCTTTTGGGCACAGGCAAAGGTAGAGAGTTTGGCGGTTTACCGCCTGGAAGAGAAGTTACCGGACTTTCGGATTTCCGGAGAAATCTCCGCTGCTGGGGTCATTGGCTCCTTGGCGGGATTTTTGCAACCGGAAACCATTTCTAATAAAAATGACTCGCTAAGCATCCAGATAAATGCCCGGGCAAGAGACATTGGTCTTGACACCATTTTCGCTTTAGTGAACTATACCAGAGGCCGAGCACAGCTGCGAAGTTTAATCCTAACAGGTCCAGTGGGATATTTCAATTTTATCGGGGTGGCAAAAAAGGACCTTTTGCGGGCACAGTGTGAGATGAGCCGGTTTGACCTTGAGGTAATGGGGCGGTTTCTCAACCGGAAATTAAAAGGGAAGGCAGACGGTAACCTGACGGTGTTTTTAGCTGGTGACAGTTGGGCTTTTTCCGGACTGGTCCGGGTTGAGGGGCTTGAGGCGCCACCGGTCAAGGTTGCTTCCGGAATTGTGCAGGTTTCACTGCAAGGAATCGAACCTCAGAATAATTATGCTTATTCCATCTTCGGACTGCCCCTGGGCTTTCTTAAAACCGCATCCGGACGAATTGCGGTTGGAGGCGAAGGGGTCAAATTCCCCAATTACACTTGGGATGAGGCGCAGTTTATTTGGACCGAACCGGAGTTTGATTTACAAATTGCCCGGGAAGATAAAAGAGTCCTCGCTGATGGCGGTCTATTCTTTAACGAGACGGCGATAAAATGCGCCTTAGCGCGGTTAGAGTATATCGCCAATGGTTGCACCGCGCAACTTACCGACACCTGTCTTATTACCCTATTTAAAGATTCGCTCAGGGTTGAGGATGTCCGAGCGGTAATTGCTGATGGTGAACTTTGTTTCGGGCTTATGGCGGAAAGGAACCGACCGGTGAATATAGAATTAAGCGGGAAAGATTTAAACCTTCAGAAATTACTGAATCTATTAGGATTGAATATCCAATTAGCCGGATTAGTAAATATTAATCTTAATGGCGGTGATACCTTAATTGGTAACCTCACCGCTCGGGATATTAACCTCCCTCTCTTCAGTCTAAACTTTAAGGAGGTTACCCTCCGGGTCAAAAACCATCTCTCCCGCCTCCAACCGTCTAAAGCGGAGATAGAATGCCTCCGCTTTGTCCACCAGGTTGAAACCAGTCTTGTTACCGGCACTATTGAATACCAGTTTAATAAGGGCTTTTCCCTTAACAAACTTCAACTCCAAATCTCGCTCTTTGACCCCGGGGTTTGGCTATTTGAGGTAGCAAAACCCTATATTGAAGTTGCGGAAGGAAAGGTTTACGGTCAGATGGCGGTCAACTGGTTAAATTCCACCGCTGATGGCAAAAGGAGTTTATCGCTTACCGGCAGGGCCCGGCTTACCCAGGGTTCGCTCAAAGTGCCGTCAGTAGGAACTACCGTAGAGCAGGTTGAAGCCGAGTTAACCTTAAAAGACAACCGGATAATTTTGGAGAAACTAACCGGTGGTAGTGCTAAGGGAACGGTCTCCGCATTTGGCTTCTTGGATTTGAACGAAAATTGGCAGTGTGAATCCCTCCGTTACCAGACCCTCTTTACCGGAGTAAGTGCTGTCCCGATGCCCGGTGTCTTTGCCATTGGCAGTGGCGATATCACCATCTCCCACCACAAAGGAGAACGGACATTAATCACCGGCAATACTGAAGTGACCGAAGCGCTCATTGCCTTTGGGTTCGGCGGTTCCGGTACCGGCAGTTCTACTGCTCCGGCGGTAGACTTTGACCTCCGGATTCTGGCCGAACGGGGGGTTTGGCTCAGAAACCGGGATGCGGATATTGAATTGAGTGCCGATTTGACCATTCGCCAGGTCGGCGGTGAGGGGGTCTATACTGGTGAGCTCAATACCCGTCAGGGGAGTATTTACTACCTTGACCACATCCTCCGGATTACCGAAGGTAAACTCACCTTTGACAACATCACTACCTTCAACCCGCAACTCGACCTAACCGCCGAGTTACCATTGCCGCGCCGTTCGGAAAACACGCCTACCAGGATTATTTTAAAACTAACCGGCACTTTGGCGACCCCCTCTTTCACCCTTCAGTCAGAGCCGCCCATCTGGGATGAAACCCAGATTATCAGTTACCTCAGCCTCAATGTTACAATGGAGGAACTTTCTGCCTTAGAGCAGAAGGAACTCATTAACCGACTCCTCTCCGAACGGTTATTAGGTTACTTTCAGACCCAGGTAACAAAGAGAGTTCGGGAGTTCATCGGACTAGACTACTTAGAGTTTCAGCCCCCGCTTTTGGGTCAGGAGACGAAAGTTACTGTGGGAAAATATATCAGCCCCAACCTTTATATCTCCTACACTCAGAACTTCACCGGCGAAATGCAACCCGCATTTTCCATTGAGTATTACCTCAACCGCCGAAACCAGATAATTGCCGAAAGGAAAAGCGATGGCAGGTACTCCTTCCGCTACCGTGTCAAACTCCGTTACTAAATGCCAAATTTTAAACCCCGGAAACTCTTCTGCTCGGTAGTCATCCCCAAAACCCCGCTTGATGAGTTGACCTACACATTTCTCCCTGACGCCTTTCCTACCCTCACCCCGGGTGACTGCGTCGGCGCAACATTAAGAAACCAACCGGTTCTTGGCATAGCATTTGATATTCACCAATCGCCACCGCCCAATGCCCCTCACCGCTTATCAGACATCAACTCACTATCGGTGCCTGGGGTTATGACTCCCGATATGCTTAATCTCATCCGCTGGTCCGCCCGCCACTACCTTGCCCATTTAGGGGAGGTTTTAAGCTTTGCCTTGCCAACCGGTTTGTTAGAAACACTAACCCGGGAACACAAAAAAAAGTCCGCCCCCAACCTCGCTGGGTCCACGCTCGGTCATTGCGAGCGACCAACGGGAGCGAAGCAATCTCATTCCGGGGAGTTCCCTCGCTCCACTTTTCCTTTTTCCG
>FWPV01002517.1_pt1 | contig 32702 bp, 22 predicted proteins | sample 2228371 | NCBI WGS metagenome assembly FWPV01 (sample SAMEA103939776, study PRJEB20133) | metagenome
TATAGGGGCGATACAATCACGCGCGGCCCGATTCACGTTGCCGAAAACTCCGCCGTCGCGGGCCGAAGAGTTGCAACTCTGTGCAGCCGGTTGTAACCCCGAACGCAGGCGGATTCTCTAACGAGATAATCGCTTTGCGTCTTTTCGAGCAATAGGAGCGGCGTCATGAAGATAGCGGGCGTGGCAATTTTCGTGAAGAAGGTTGTGCCTTTCCTCGTGGGGATCGTCGTCTTGGTGGTCGTGGTGCTTTGGCTGTCCGGCTTCTTCAACGAAACCGTTCCGCCCGGTCGCACCGAGTTGTCCGTCGCCAAATTCGATCCCGGTACCGAGGCCGTCGAGCCGGTGGATGTCATTCGCAAGCCGGTGGTGGAGGAGGCCGTGGGCACGGTCCGGGCGGCGGAGCGGACGACCATCTCCAGCCGCATCATGTCCACCATCCGGAAGATTCACGTGCGAGCCGGCAGCGAGGTGTCGCCCGGCGACGTGTTGATTGAACTGGATCGAGCGGCCGTGGAACGCCAGTTGAACCAAGCTCAGGCGTCCTTGGCTGCGGCGGAGGCGGCGCTGAAGCAAGCCCAGGACGACTACGATCGAGCGGTTCGTTTGCGGCAGCAAAACCCGGGCGCCTTGAGCGAGCAGCAGTTCCAGGAATTCAAGACGCGTTTGGACCAAGCCAAAGCCAACGTAGAGAAGGCACGCCAGGCCGTGGCGGAAATCGAGGTCAATTTATCCTATTGCACCATCACGGCCGCGCGGAAGGGCAAGATCGTCGATCGGCTGGCGGAGGAGGGCGACACGGTTTCGCCGGGCATGCCCCTGCTGACGCTGTACGATCCGAGTTCGCTTCGGCTCGAGGTTCCTATCATCGAAAATCTGGCCACGCAGCTTGCGATCGGCGACCGCGTCCGCGTGTACATCGACGCTTTGGACCGGGAAATCGACGGGACGGTCGACGAAAAGGTCCCGCAGGCCGATTCCGCGAGCCGCACCGTCTTGGTCAAGATCGCTTTGCCGGAGACATCCGGCTTGGTCGAAGGCATGTTCGGACGAGTCAAGCTGGAGGCGGCCGTGCGGGACCACCTGTGCATCCCCGTGGCGGCCATACGCCGCGTCGGGCAACTGGAATTCGTGGAAGTCGTCCGCGAAGACGGGACGAAGGAGCGCCGCTTGATTCAAACCGGACGCTTGGGACGGCCGGGCCACACGGAAGTGCTCAGCGGCGTTCGCGGCGGAGAAAAGGTGGCCGTGCCCAAGGGTGCGGTCGGCGCCGCGTGCGATATCACACCGGCCTCCGGTCCTTCCGCTCCGGAGCCTTCGCCGGCGGGCGAGGCCGAACCTCAACCGTGATCCATTTCGCGCACCCAAAAGATCACGGCCGCCGGTTGAGACGGATAGAGAAGCCTGTTCGCCGCATCAAGTGCTTCCAAGGGGTAAGGGCTTCGCGGGAACGTTTTCGGCCCCCGAGGTAGCCCGGGACGAACGTCGAGCCATCCTCGAACGTGCCGTTTTGCAGCAAGGAGAGATCCAGCCGTGACGGATACGACGCAAAAGGTTCCCTTTCTGACGCGAGTCGTGGACGTTTTTCTCCGCGGCGACTCCGCGATCATGCTGACCGTGGTATCGCTCCTTTTAGGGCTGGGCGCACTGGCCATCACACCGCGTGAGGAAGAGCCGCAGATCGTGGTACCGATGGCCGACGTCTTCGTCTCGGCGCCGGGGCTTTCGGCCGAACAGATCGAGCAGCAGATCACCAGCCGTTTGGAGCGAATCGTCTATCAGATCGACGGCGTGGAATACGTCTATTCCATGTCGCGTCCGGGCCAAGCCGTCATCACGGTCCGTTTCTACGTGGGCCAGAACCGCGAGGACTCGCTGGTCAAGCTGCATACCAAGATTTCGGCCTACATCGACGAGACGCCGGCAGGCGTCAATGCCTGGGTCATCAAGCCCGTCGAGATCGATGACGTCCCCATTGTTACTTTGACGCTATGGTCGCAGCGCGAGGACATCAGCGACTACGAGCTGCGCCGCTTGGCCGAGCAGACCCAAGACGAATTGAAGGCGGTGCCGCAAACCAATCGCGTGACGGTGGTGGGCGGCCGGCCGCGACAGATTCGGGTCGAAATCGATCCCATTCGATTGGCGGCGCGAAACACCTCCGCCTTACAGGTGGCGCAGGCGTTGCGGGCGGGAAACGTCAATGTCCCGGCGGGACGCTTTGAACAACAGAACACCGAGTTCGTGGTCGACGCCGGCACTTTCGTCCGCGACGCCCTGGAGTTGGAGAATCTGGTCGTCAACGTGGCGGGCGGGCGTCCCGTCTATTTGAAGGACGTGGCCGACGTCACGGACGGTCCGGCCGAGGCGACCGCTTACACCTGGATCGGCTTCGGCCCGGCGGCTGTGGAAAGCACGGCCCCCCGCGATCATGTCACGGCGGAGCAACTGAAGGCCCGCGAAGCATCCCCCCCGACGTCCGTGCATCCGGCCGTGACGATCGCCGTAGCCAAGCAAAAGGGCAGCAACGCAGTTTGGGTGGCCCAAGCGATCGAGAAACGGATGGAAGAGCTGGCCGGTCAGATTCTTCCGACCGGCGTCTATTACCGCATCACCCGCGACTACGGCGAAACCGCCGATGAAAAGGTGAACGAGTTGGTCGAGGCCCTGGTCGTAGCCGTCTTGACCGTGATCGGCCTGATCTGGTTGACGATCGGATGGCGGGCGGCGGTGGTCATCGCGTTGGCCGTACCCATCTGCTACAGCATGACTCTCTTCGTCAATTACATGTTCGGGTACACGATCAATCGCGTCACGCTGTTCGCGCTGATTCTGGCCTTGGGGCTTCTCGTGGACGATCCGATCACCGACGTGGAAAACATCGCCCGCTACTTCGCGATGAAGGTGCTGCCGCCTCGAGAGTCGGTGCTTCGCGCCGTGCAAGAGGTGCGGCCCGCCTTGGTGATGTCCACCTTGGCGATCGTGGCCAGTTTCGCCCCCATGGCCTTCATCACCGGGATGATGGGCCCCTACATGGCGCCGATGGCACTCAACGTGCCGGTCACGCTGATAGCGTCCTTGCTCGTTTCGTTGGTAATTACCCCCTGGATGGCCATGTACGCCCTGCGAGGAGCAACGCTCTCCTCGCACGAGGAAGGCGGATTCGATGTCACCCAACGGCCGGTCTATCGTTTCAGCCGCGCCCTGTTCAGCCCGATCCTACGCTATCGCGCGGCGGCCTGGGCCGTCGTGGGGCTGACGGCCCTGCTCTTCGCAGGATCGCTGCTCTTGCCGGGGTGGCGGGTCGTGCCACTCAAAATGCTCCCCTACGACAACAAGAACGAATTCCAGGTCGTGATCGACATGCCGGAAGGCACCACGCTGGAAACGACCGACGCCGTGGCGCGGCGGATCGGCGAATACCTGGCGTCGCTCCGCGAGGTCCGCGACTACCAAATCTACACCGGCCTGTCCTCTCCCATGGACTTCAATGGGTTGGTGCGGCACTACTTTCTGCGGCAGGGAAGCAACGTCGCCGACATCCGCGTCAATCTGTTGCACAAGGATCATCGCGCGCAGCAATCGCACGAGTTGATCCTGCGTATTCGCAACGACATGGCGGCCATCGCGAAAGCAACAGGCGCCAACATCAAGTTGGTGGAAGTGCCGCCGGGACCGCCCGTCATCTCGACCATCACCGCTGAAGTGTACGGCCCACCGGACGCGACGTATGACGAACTGATCGCGGCCTCCAAGCAGGTCGAGGCCCGGATGTTGCGAGAACCGGGAGTCGTGGACGTAGACGTCAGCGCGGAGGCCGATCAGCCCAAGCTGGTCTTCGTCACGGATCAACCGAAAGCCGCGCTCTCCGGTGTGGCCAAACAAGAAATCGCCCAATTACTGCAATTGGCATTGTCCGGCTATCCCGCTACCGAGCTGCAAATCCCCTCCGAGGTGAATCCCTTGCAAGTGGTTCTGCGATTGCGGCGATCGGAGCGATCATCGGAGGACGACCTGAGGTCCCTCTACATCCAGGGTCGGACGGGCCGAATGGTTCAGCTCGGCGCGCTCGGCAATTTCACGACCACGCACTCGGACGGAACGCCCATCTACGAGGACAAGACGATCTATCGCAAGAACTTGCGACGGGTGGCCTACGTCTTCGGCGAAGTCGCCGGTCGCCCCCCCGCCGACGCCATCATCGACATGGAGATGGATCGCGTCTCGCCGGCGGAGCTCGCCGCGGACCAGGCTGCCGCGCCCGCGAGGATTCGGCCGATCGAGTCGCGAACGTGGTTTCGGCCGGGCGGCGGTGATCGCTGGTCGCTGCCGGATGGATTCCAGGTGGTCTGGAACGGCGAAGGAGAATGGAAGATCACGCTCGACGTGTTTCGCGATCTCGGCATCGCGTTCGGCGCCGCCCTGATCGTGATTTTCATCCTGCTCATGTTCGAAACCCAGTCCCGCGCCCTGCCCTTGATCATCATGCTGGCCATCCCGCTCACGATGATCGGGATCATGCCGGGCTTCCTGCTGTTGAACTGGATCGTCAACCGCCCGATAGACGGGTTCGCCAACCCGGTCTTTTTCACCGCCACCGCGATGATCGGGATGATCGGCCTGGCCGGCATCGTGGTGCGGAACTCGGTGGTGCTGATCGACTTCATCCACCACGGTTTGGCCGACGGATTGGACCTCCGCGAGGCCATTGTGCGGAGCGTGGCCGTGCGATTGCGGCCGATTTTGCTGACCTCCGCGACAACCCTGCTGGGGAACTGGGTGATTACTTTGGACCCGATTTTCTCGGGCTTGGCCTGGGCCATCATCTTCGGAATCTTCGCCTCCACGCTCTTCACGCTGGTGGTGATTCCGACCGTCTATTGGTTGCTTTATGCCCGAAGCGGCGGCGCGGTCAAACCCGCCAAGCAACCCGACAATACCTGAGCCGGTTCGGATCGACCGAGGGACGGCCGCATTCCGAGACTGCCGGTGCGTGAAGACGGCGGGGAGCAGGTCGGCCGGGACATCGCGTGTCGCCGGCTGCGGGATCGGCGGCCGGATACGGCCGGCAAACGCCGGACCTTCGTCCACGTCCCTGCGACGCCGTCGTCAAAAACCTTGCCACTGCTTCCAGCGACCGTAATAGTCGCTTCGACTGCTCCATTGAGGGACCGAGCGTTCGACTCCCAGGTCGCCCCACCGGAATCGGGGCGCTCCTCGGAATACGGGATTGGCAGGCCCAGGGAGCACGTACCAAGGCTGCGGCCGTACCACCGGACCGACGCGCGGCGCAAGCCATGGTCGCGAAGAGGAACCCGACGGTAACGGTTCCGCACCTATGACCTCGCTGTGCAAGGGCAGCGTCAAAACACCCAGCAGTGTCACGCCGGCGAGCATCCGTCGCAATTTCGTCTTCAGTCGCACGAGTGGCCGTCCCTCCATGCGGCACCGGCGCGAGCATGATTTTCGGCCGGCGACGTGTCCTGCTCCTCCTTGCGGCAACGCATGCGCAAAGACGCGCTCCCTACCGTGACCGGTACCGGAAACCCGCTTCTCGGGGCGGTCCGTTCGCGTCCCAAAGGATGGAGCCGCATCGGACTACTGTATCGGAATAACCCGCACCACTCTTAAAACTCTTTTTTCTCGCCAAACCGTCCCAGTCTTCGCGATTCATTCTTCTCGCCCGGCTGTTTATGCGGCAAATTAGGCGTGAAGGCCCGGTTTTAGAACTTATACTTTCGAAAGATACCGGGAGGCATTGGCAATGAGGGCGGACTCCACAAGCCGACATGCCGGGGTTTGCGGATATCTGATTGCGGAACTTGCGCGCCTCGTGATTTCGGGCCGCCTGTGAAAGGGAATGGGGAAAGGTAGGTTCAGGGGGGGAATTCTTTGACCGACGGCTCCGCTTGCGCTGCTGGTAACGAAGAAAATCTGCGCCGACAATTGTTTGGGCGGAGGTTCATTTGGGCGACGGCCTTGATTTGGACCTGCCTGGTCGCCGCCGCTATGTTGGGGATCGCGCTGGCCGATCCCGGCCTGAACTCCCCGGCCATGACGTCGAGCTTAGGGCTGATTTGGCTTTCCGTATTCGCCGCCATCCTGCTGGTCGGACGACGGCTGTGCGAGGGGGCACGCTCCGACGCCACCCTATTCGACGCCCTCGACGTCCGCGCAGGCGAGCAGGCCGTCATGTTCGCCGATGCCGCCATGGCGATGGTCGATCGCAACGGGCGCGTGCGCACGGTGAACGACCATCTGTGCCGCATTCTGGGCCGCACGCCCGGCGAAGTGCTGGGAAGGCCGGCTTGGGATTTCGTTCCGCCCGACGCCCACGAATCCTTTCGGGAACAACTGCGGCAACGGCGGCGAGGGATTTCCGGAACGTATGAACTCCGTGTCGTGAGGCCCGACGGGGAAATCCGCGTCCTCTTGGCGGCCGTGCATCCCGTGTACGACCGTTTCGGAAAGCACGTGGGCGGTTTGGGATTGTTGAGCGATATCACGGACAAGAAGCGAGCCGAAACTGCCGTCCGCGAACATGCCGAATATTTGGAAAAGGTGAATCGGGAATTGGAAGCGGCCCGCGCGGAGGCCGAACGCGCCCTCGCCGTCCGGGATCAATTCCTCGCCAACGTGACCCATGAACTGCGGACGCCTTTGACGGCCATCTTGGGTTACGCCGAGACCTTGCTCGTCGAGGGGGATGTCTCGAAGGCTCCCCCCGTACGCATCGCTGCCATTCAGACCATTCTTCGCAACGGCCAATACCTGCTGCGGATCGTCAACGATCTCCTGGATATCGCCCGAATCGAAGCCGGTCAACTGGCGGTGGAGACGCAGACGTTCTCACCGACTCGCGTCGCCGCCGACGTACTTTCCCTCTTGCGGGTCAAGTCCGACGCCAAGGGACTTCCGCTGCTCCTGGAGGCGCGGCCGCCCCTGCCCCGGCTGATTCGCTCCGATCCGTTCCGCGTGCGGCAAATCTTAATCAATCTCGTCGGCAATGCCATCAAGTTCACGGACTCCGGCTCGGTGCGGCTGATCGTCAAGGCCGTGACGAACGACGACGGCGAGAGCCGCTTGGAGTTCGACGTCATCGACACGGGCATCGGCATCTCCTCCGACCAGCTCGAGCGCGTTTTCGAGCCGTTTTATCAGGTGGACGGCGGTTCGGCGAGGCGCTACGGCGGCACGGGGTTGGGGCTGGCCATTAGCCGCAACCTGGCACGACGACTGGGAGGCGAAATCAGCGCCGTCAGCGAAGTCGGTTTCGGAAGCAGTTTCCGCCTTACGCTGCCCGTCGGTAAACAAGCGGACCTGGAGTGGGAAACCTCGCCGACATTGGATTTGGAAGCGGCACCGGCGTCGGAACCGGAAACCGCCGTGGGAACCGAACCTCCCCCCCGGCTCTCAGCCCGAATACTCTTGGCCGAGGATGCCCCCGACACGCGGCGGCTGTTCGTGCACATCCTTCAAGGCGCGGGAGTCGAGGTGGAGACGGCGGAGAACGGCAAGGAAGCGGTTCGTGCGGCACTGCAAGCGCTCCGGGAGTCACGCCCCTTCGATTGCATCTTGATGGACATGCAGATGCCGGAGATGGACGGTTATCAAGCGGTTCACGTCCTTCGTGAGTCCGGCTATAACAGCCCCATCATCGCTTTGACGGCGAACGTCGAAGCGGGAGACCGCAGCCGCTGCCTGCAAGCGGGATGCGACGGTTTCGCCTCCAAGCCGCTGTCTAAGGACGCGCTCATTCGGCTCGTGTCCAAGTATGCCTCCGACCGCCGCGGCCTGCGATGCGTGACGGTCTCTTGATCCTGCGTTCTCCTCGCGGCACCGCTCCCGCCGCCGGATTCGGGAACTCGTGATCGGCCTGCCTCCCCTTCCGTCGCTCGCCCTCCGGCAACGTCCCTTCCCGCGCGCTTGAAAACGGCCGCTCCGACCCCTAACATCACAATTGGGCAAAGGGAAAGCCGCTACTCTTCTCAATAATCGACGCTCTTTCTTTGGTGAATGATATGACGAGCATCTTTTCGGGGCGCAGACGAATTGTTTCCTTCCGCTTGCCGGGGCTGTGTTTGGTCGCCCTTGCGATCCTGTTGCAGCTCACATCACCGCACCGGGTCCGCGCGGACGATGAAATCTTCGGCCCGCCGCGGACCTACGGCCAAGGCGAGTTGCGCTACATCGAGGGCGTGCCGATCTTCATTCTGCGGGGATCGGCCGAGCAGCGGGGACGGCAAGAGGCCGCCTTTGCCTTCAATATCGCCGAGGGCATGCTCCGCGCGCCGCGCAAATTGCTGGAGCTGATGGACTACCCCGGAGGTTGGGACGCCTTCTTGAAAAAAAGCCGACCGTATCTGGCCCGAATCCCCGCACAGCAACGCCGCGAAATCGAGGGCATGGTGTCGATGGCGGACGGCCGGGTGGTGTTCGAAGACATCGCGGCCGCCAACGTGATTCCCGATCTATACCGCTCCTTCGCCTGCTCATCCCTGGTGGTTCTGCCCGACAAAAGCGACGACGGCACGATGCGTTTCGGCCGGAACCTGGACTTCTTTTCAGTGGGCGTCCTCGATCGCCTCAGCGTGGTCAAGATCTATCTGCCCGAAGAAGGAAAGCTGCGATTCGCCTCGATCGGCTTCCCGGGCATGGTGGGGTGTCTCAGCGGGATCAACGAGGCGGGACTGGCGTTGGCGGTGCACGAGGTGCATCTGTCCTCCGACGGCTCTCCCTTCGTCGCGGACGAGGCCGTGCCTTACACCATGATGCTGAGGGAAGTGTTGGAGACGTGCCGCAACGTGGACGAAGCCGCCGAGCTGTTGCGGGCATCGGCGCGGAGCACCCGGCTGAGCATCGTGATGGCGGATCCTCGGCGAGCGCAGGTGGTGGAGTTCACGCCCACGAATCTTGCCGTCCGTGAACCCGAGGACGGTATTCTGGCCTGTACCAACCATTTCCGCATGCCGGAGTTGCGGAGTCTGACGTGGTGCTCGCGCTATCCCCGCCTGCGCGCGGCGGCAAAACTGCCGTCCGTCTCACGCTCGGATGTCATCCGCAAGCTGGACGAAGTCAACATGCGGTTCTTGACCGTGCAGTCGATGGTTTTCGAGCCGGAGAATCGGCAATTGTATTTGGCCTTGGGCAGCCCGCCCGTGACGACCGGTCCGTACCGGCCTATTGATCTGCGGCCATGGTTGGCGCATTCCGAGGGAGGAGGCGTCGCGGGGAGGCCCAACTTGCAACCGGCGGTGAGTCGCTGAGCGGCTCACAACGGCCCGGACGCGGAGACCTTGGATGGACGGAGTCCCCCACAGGCATGGGAGATCGTTCATGGATTGGTCCGATGCCGAAAACTGCATCCTTCAGGCCATTGCCGCGTTGGACGAAAACCAGCCTATTCGTGCGTTGAGCCTGGCCGAGCAAGTCGTCACGGGATATCCCGACCTGCTGATCGGCCGATTGTTGCGCGCGGACGCCTTGCTGAGGTTGGACCGCGGTAAAGAGGCCCTGGAAGAGGCGGAATACGCGGTCGGTCTGGCACCGCGAGATCTCCACGCACAAATCCTGCTGGCGCAGGCGGCGGAGGCGGCGGGGCGATTGGGCCGGGCGCAACAGGCTTGGGAGGCCGCCGTCCATCTGAGTCGCGAAAACCCCGAGATCGTGCGCGAATACGCCCGATTCATGACCGCCCATCGCGGTCCCAGACCCGCTCTGGAGGTCGCTCGCCACGCCGTCGAGCTGCTCCCCCGCGATGCCGCAGCCTGGACCATCCTGGGTCAGGCCCAGCTCCGCATGAAGCAATGGTCCGATGCCGAACGATCGCTCCAGCATGCCCTGCAAATCGACCCCAACGACGTGCAGGCGCAAGCCGCCATGGCGGTGTTTCTGCATCTTCACGGCCGGGAAGACTCGGCCCTGGCCTTGACCCGCCTACTGGAGGGACGCAAAGAGGCGGAACAGGTCGTCGAGCACATTCGACGCGATGCCAAGAAGCGGCAATTGAACCGCATCCTGGTGGAGCGGGGAATCGACCGCCTTGCACCCTGCGACAAGTCGCCGGTTTCTCGCGATATGGTGATTCTCCTCGTCCTCATCTTTCTCACCTGTCTCATCGTCCCTTGGCTGCTTTTGGCGATTTGGGGAATCGAACCGGACCGGACCCTGCTGTTTCTCACCGTGCTCATGGCGGCTATCTTCGCCCTGGTCTTCTGCCGCCAGTGGTTCTTACGACGATAAGGACCAGGCGTTCCCGACGCCATCGCTCGGCCCCGCTCCGGCTGCCTCGCGACCGCGGCGTTGCTTGCAATCCGGCTGCCGGATCGTCATCATGGTCTTGAACAACGGCCGGTGTTCTTGTGCCGGATGGCGACTTCCGAACGGACGTCCCACGATGCAGTGCCGGCCGACGTTCCATGCGCAAGGCGGGGGTTGTTGTCGGTTCTGGAGAATGGAGAAGACATCATGAGACGACGCGTGTTGAGGACTCGATTTTGGAACAGCTTCACCTTATTGGGCGTCGGCGTGGTCCTCGGCTGGGCGGCCGCGGCGACGGGGCAGCAACCGGATGTGATCCATCAACCCTACCTGCTCGACACAGGGTTGGTTTCGCGGTCGATTTCGTTCGAGAACCCTACGGGCGAGCCGGGCAAGGGCGGCCGGGCGGCAAGCAATCTGGGAGTCGGACGCAAAGGGGCGCCTGCTCGTAACATCAAGCCCGGCGAAACTCTCCAGCTTTGCGACATCGAAGGCCCGGGGACGATCCGCCACATCTGGTTGACCACGGATCGGGCGCCCGAGAATCTCCGCAGCCTTGTCCTCCGCGCCTACTGGGAAGGCCAAGAACATCCGAGCATCGAGTGTCCGCTGGGCGACTTCTTCGGGTTCGCCCACGGCAAGGTCATGCCCTACTTTTCGTCGGTCCACTCCGTCGGACCGACCGGCGGGATGAACATCTGGCTGCCCATGCCGTTCACGAAACGGGCACGAATCACCTTGACCAACGAGACTCAAGGCGAACGAGCACCCCCGATCTTCTATCAGATCGACTACACCCTGGGCGATCGGCATCCCGAAGACGTTGGGCGGTTGCACGTGTTGTTCCGCCGCGAGAACCCGACAACACTCAAGCAGGACTTCGAACTCTTGCCCAAAAGGACGAACAAGGGACGCTACGTAGGGGCCGTGATCGGCATTCGCAACTTGCATCCCGGGCAATGGTGGGGGGAAGGTGAGATCAAGGTCTACATGGACGGCGACACCGATTTCCCGACCATCTGCGGTACGGGCAGCGAAGACTACGTGGGCTTGGCTTGGGGCATCCAACAGGTCCCGTTCCTTTACCAGGGCTGTTCCCTGGATCAGAAAGATTTCGTTTCCATGTACCGCTGGCATCTCCCCGATCCCATTGCATGGCAACAGGAATGCCGCATCACCATTCAGCAAATCGCCTGGCAGAACGGCTTGCAAGAGACGCAAGACGACTGGTGCTGTGCCACATTCTGGTATGAGCCGACTCCCAGCGCGCCCTTGCCGCCCTTCCCCAGCCTGGAAGAACGGATTCGCGACATTTGGAAAGATTAGCCATGCTCGCGTCCGCTACCGCCCACCCTGCGTGGAGCGGACGTGCGGCAACCAATTGAGCCTAGGGCACGTGAAAAGCGGTGTGCTTTCCACGTGCCCGGGACGCAAGCCGAATCCCGCGGCCCGTGCAATAAGATGAACGGTCGCCCGGCGAATACCTTATCAACCGAGCCTGAGGATTCGGGCCTCCGATTGATGTCTGTTCTTCTGTCCCACAGCGGCAGGTTGCCTCTGCCAAGGGGGTGGGTATGTCGCTCATTTTCGCGATCAGTGCGGCCATTGGTGGAACGGTCTTGGTCTGCCAATTGATTCTCACCCTCATCGGATTGGGGAGCGACTTTACCGAAATAGACGGCGCCGACGGCGGTGGCGATATCGGCGGCGATATCCACGGCGACTTTTCCGGAGACGCGACCGGCACGGATTTTCACACCGATGTTGCCGGAGGCGTGGATGCCGGGGCTCCCGATTTGACGCATGCTGCCGATGTTTCGGAGATGGCCCATGCCGGTCACGGGGCCGGGCACGCGGATCACGGCGTCGGGCCTCACGCCTCCACGGTGGGGGTATTCAAAGTCGTTTCATTTCGCACGCTCATTGCCGCTCTCACGTTTTTCGGGTTATCCGGTTTGGCGGCTCAAGCGGCCGATTTGCCTCCCGTTCATGCCCTCTTGATCGCTACGGCGTGCGGGTTGGGAGCCATGTACGGAGTGTATTGGCTTATGCGGGCCATTTCCTCTTTGCGGAGCGAAGGGACCGTCCATATCGGCCAAGCCGTCGGTCGGCGAGCTATGGTTTACTTGAAGATCCCCGCTCGGCAGTCCGGCTGCGGCAAGATTCACATCAATTTGCAGAATCGGACCATGGAATACTTGGCGATGTCCGCCGAGGATGCCATTCCCGCCGGCGCCCAGGTAGTCGTGTTGAAAATCCTTGGTCCCGACACCGTGTTGGCGGCGCCCCTCGCGGCGCAGACTCAGGAGGCAAACCATGTCCAGTGATTTGCTGTTGGCTCAGACCGGCGATTTCATCGGCAGCTCCACCTTTTGGATCCTGCTGATGGTGGTGTTCGTGGTGATCTTTCTATTTCTGGGCATGGTGGCCTTGCTGAAACAATTCAAGCGTTGCCCCAGCAATCGGGTGCTGGTGATCTACGGAAAGTCGGGCCGGGGGCAGGCCGCCACGTGCGTGCACGGCGGCGCACGATTCGTCATCCCCTTGCTGCAAGACTATGCCTGGCTGAGCCTGGAGCCGATGCAGATCGAGATCCCCCTCCGCGGGGCGCTTTCGATGGAAAACATTCGGGTTAACGTGCCCAGCGTGTTCACGGTGGCGATCGGGACCTCGCCCGAGTTGATGCAGAACGCCGCCATCCGGCTCCTGGGGTTGAGCAATCAAGAGATCAAGAAACAAGCGGAGGATATCATCTTCGGGCAATTGCGGCAGGTCATCGCCTCGATGAATATCGAGGAGATCAACCGCGACCGCGAGGCATTCCTAGCGAACATTCAAAATTCGCTGGAGCCGGAGCTGAAAAAGATCGGCCTGGTGCTGATCAACGTGAACATCACGGACATCACGGACGAATCGGGCTACATCGAGGCGATCGGGCAGAAAGCGGCCTCGCAGGCGATCCAGAAGGCCCGCGGCGACGTGGCCGAAAACGAGAAAATGGGTGAAATCCGCGTCGCCGAGGCCGACCGCGAAAAGGCGATCAGCGTTGCCGAAGCGATGAAATTCCGTGAAATCGGTACGCGGCAGGCCGAGCGCGACCGCGCCGTCCGCGTTGCCGAGCTGGAAAAAGAGCAGCGCGTCGGCGAACAAGCGGCCGCCTTCGAAAAAGACTCCTTGGTGAAGGAGGCCGAACAGCAGATGCGCGTCCGTTTGGCCGACGCGGAAGCCAAGGCCATTGAGGGCGAAAACGTGGCGAAGGCCACGGTGGCGGCTTCGCAAGCGGCTCTGCAAGTGAAGCAGGCGGAGGCCTATCAACTCGGCGAGACGCGTAAACGGGAGGCGGAAGCCGCGGTGTTGGAGGCCCAACATCGCGCCTTGGCGCGCGCCGCCTTGGCCGAAGCCGAGCGCGTGGAAGCGAAGCGCCGGGCCGAGGTCGAGGCCCCCGCCAAAGCCGAAAAAGCCCGCATCATCGTCGAAGCCGAGGCCGAGGCTGAAAAACGCCGCATCGAGGCCGAAGGTGAAGCCAAGGCGGTCTTTTCCCGGTTGGAGGCGGAGGCCCGCGGGCAGTACGAAATCTTGGCCAAGAAAGCCGAGGGTCTGCGGCAGATCATCGAGGCATGCGGCGGCGCCGACCAGGCCTTCCAAATGCTGTTGCTGGAGCATTTCGACGCCTTGGTGAACGCCTCGGCTCAAGCGATCTCGAACATCAAGTTCGACAAGATCGTGGTCTGGGACGGCGGGCAAGCCGCGGACGGCACCTCCGCCACGACCCGTTGGGTACACGATCTGGCAAGGGTCCTCCCCCCCATGATGCAAGTTATGAAGGATGTGGCCGGGGTGGAGATTCCCGAGACCTTGGCCGCCGTGGGCGAAGCCGCAGCCAAGGCGGTCCCAGTCCCGCCGGCCGCCTCGGGAAAAACCGAGGGGTAGTCGCGGCAATCCATCCGCAGTCTTCCCCGGCCGAGCTGGGCATTCGCGGCCGCCTTCACGGGCGGCCGCTGCTCGTGTTCCCTCGCCAAGCGTAGGTGACCGGGCCTCAGGGCCGCGGGAGCCTCCCCGTCTCCTTTCCTTGTGACGCCCGCGGAAAATGTTAAACTGAAGGGGTTCACAAGGGCGCGGGGTCGAGTGAAGCCGATCGCGGGCCTCGCCCCACTCTTGCGTCTCGTTTCCAACTTCCACCGGGCGTGGGACCCATGGGACCGATCTCGTCGCGCGGTGTTCCGATTGACGGGGCCTCCCGATCCGGCCGCATGCCGGTCGGCCACGGAAAGCAGCTTAGAATCCACGGCTTGCCATGAGTGATCCTTACTTTCAAGACTTGTTCGCCGAGCGCATCGGCGGCGCCGGGTACGGCAAGGGGACGGACATCTACAAATTCGAGAAAATCAAGCGGGCGAAACGCAAAGTCCTGGCGGAACATCCCGAACGCCGCTTGATCGACTTCGGCATCGGGGAAAACGACGAGCCGGCGGACGAGTCGGTCCGCCGCGTGATGGCTGAGGAGATCCATAAGCCGGAAAACCGCGGCTATGCCGATAATGGCATCGCCGCCTTCCGCGAGGCGGTCGCTCGATTCATGAAACGGGAGTTCGACGTCGAACTCGACCCGCAGACGGAAATCAATCACTGCATCGGTTCCAAGACGGCCTTGGCGATGCTCCCCGCGGCCTTCATCAATCCGGGCGACGTTACCCTGATGACCGTGCCCGGCTATCCCGTGGCGGGTACGCACACGCGTTACTACGGCGGGCAGGTGTACAAGCTTCCGCTTCTGCCGGAGAACGGGTTCTTTCCCGATTTGGACTCCATTCCCGGCGACGTGTTGCGCCGCACCAAGATGCTGGTGATCAATTATCCCAATAGCCCCACCGGCAGGACGGCCACGCCGGATTTCTTCCGCCGCGTGGTGGATTTCGCTCGCGACAACCGGTTGGTAGTGGTACAAGACGCAGCCCATGGGATGCTCACTTACGATGGCCCCCCGCTGAGTTTTCTCCAGACGCCGGGTGCGCGGGAGGTCGGCGTCGAGGTGCATTCGCTCTCCAAGGGCTGGCACATGATCGGCTGGCGTTTGGGTTGGGTTTGCGGGCACCCCAAGATCGTGCAAGCCTTCGCCGACATCAAGGATAACAGCGATTCGGGGCAATTCATCGCCATCCAGAAGGCGGGGATCGCCGCCCTCGACAACCCCGACATTCCGCGGCGCGTTCGTGCCAAGTATCATCGCCGGCTGGCCAAGTTGGTGACTGTGCTGCGAAAATGCGGCTTCCGCTGCGAAATGCCGGGCGGAACGTATTTCCTATACACTCCGGCGCCCTTGGTCGTCGCCGGCAAGCGGTTCGCCAATGCCGAAGAGGTTTCCCAATTCCTGATCACCGAACATTCCATCGTCACCGTGCCGTGGGACGATGCAGGGGCCTATCTGAGGTTTTCCGTAACCTATCAGGCCGAAAACGAGGCCGACGAAGACGCCTTGATGGCCGAGACCGAACGGCGATTGGCGGCGATTCGCCCCCAATTCGATTGAGGGTGGGCGAACGCGGCTTTCCACCGGCAAAAGGCACGCGACATGATCGAAGACGTTCGCTATTTCGTGTTCGACGTGGAGAGTGTGGCCGACCCGAAACTGGTGGCGAAGCTCCGGTATCCGACCGAAGACATCTCGCCCGAGCAGGCCGTGGCACGCTACCGCAGCGAGCTGATCGAAAAATACGACAGCGACTTCATCCCCTACACGTTCCAAGTCCCGGTGTCGGTTGCCATCGCCAAGGTGGCCGCCGATTTCCGGCTACTCGACCTGGTCGTGCTGGATGAACCTCAATTTCGCCCCCACGTTATCACGGAGCACTTTTGGCGGGGTTGGGAGAAGTACGGACAGCCGACGTTGGTCACATTCAACGGCCGGGCGTTCGACATCCCGCTTCTTGAGCTTGCCGCCTTTCGCTTCGGGGTGAGCGTGCCGGGTTGGTTCCGCAGCAGCGCTGCGCGCGGAGGCGGGCAGCCGCGCAACCGATACAACACCCAGTCGCACCTGGATCTGTGCGAGCTGCTGACCAATTTCGGCTCCACCCGCTTTGTCGGCGGCTTGAACCTGGCGGCAAATCTACTCGGCAAACCGGGGAAAATGGAAGTCGCCGGCTACATGGTCCAGGACCTGTTCGATGCCGGACAGCTCGAACAAATCAACGCCTACTGCCGTTGCGACGTTCTGGATACCTATTTCATCTTTCTCCGCACGCGGGTCCTGGTGGGCGAGTTGGCCCTGGAAAACGAACGCGAGATCGTAGCTCAAACACGCGAGTGGATCGAGAAGCGGTCTCAACGCGACTCCGCTTGCCGGCTCTATCTTGAGCATTGGGGAGATTGGCCCAATCCTTGGCAAGCCTAGCCGAACGACGCCGAACCGAGATTCCTCGGACGGCAACACGGCGTACGGCGGGCCGCCTCCGGCCGATACCCGCCGGGAAATCACACCGCCGGTTTTCGGCAAACCCAGGTCCAGTGTCGATCGCTGGTGGCTTGGACGCAGTCCTTGTTCAAACCGAAGGAAGAAACGATCTCGCGCACTTCCTCCACGGTGAGCGCGGCATGCAAGGAATCGGCGAACATCTTCTTCTGGTGCGGGGTGGCGTTGCCGGCATATCGTTCCACCAAAGCATGCCATGTCGCGGCGTCGGGCGGCCGAAACAGGTCGCGGAAGAACACGATGCCGCCCGGCCGAAGGACGCGCCACGCCTCCCGAAAGAGATGCTCCGGTTCCGCCAAATGATGCACGATGCTGTTCGAAATCACTTGCGGAAAGGCTTCGTGGGGAAAGGGCAGCCGCTTGCCGTCCGCCCGAACCGGCACGATACGGCCGCCGGCCCCCTTGCGCGCGATATTCCGCCGCGCGACGCGGAGCATTTCGCCCGCGGAATCCACGGCCACGACGCGAACATCGGGCAAGTGCGCGCATAGCACAAGGGGGATGAGAGCGGTTCCCGTGCCCAAATCGAGCGTCCAATCGGCCGATGCCCCGGCCGCCATGAAGTCCCGCACGAAGCGATCGTTCACCTCGCCGTGATCCATGGCGTCGTATTCTTCCGCCTCCACGACGCCGTCCATGGCCTCCGTTTCTAAAATGCGTTGCAACATGGGACGGCCCTCGCGGATCACCTTGCGTCACCGAGCTGCGATCGAGGGGATGCGTGGAATCGCCGATTGTCGAGCCGCGGCCTCTCCGTTCTCCGTGCGCTGCCCCATCGAGAAAAAAAGCCGAGCCGCAACCTCCCAACGCCGCGACGCTTCCTTACGTCGCCGGCCACCTGGGGCTTGGGGAGCATACGGCTCGGCCCGTCCGTCGTTTTCATGATGACAGAACGTGCAATCTCCGTTTTTGATTGTGGCGACGAACGACAAATCCGGCAAGCCCGCTCCGTGATCGCGATGTCATCTCCCCGCGTCGTCGTCCGCGAGCTTGCCGCGCGACGCATTTGCTTGACGGACTACTTGGGGAACATGGTCTCGCGAACTTCGTCGAGATCGACTCCCAGGACGTCTTTCGCCACGGCCTTGAGCACCGCGTCATCGCCTTGCACGTGGAGGGTTCGATGGCAGTGCTCCAAGCGACCGCCCGTGGGCAAAGCGGCCGCCGGAGAGAGCGATTCGATTTCGTAGAACGGCCCCAAGCCGGGCTTGTCCGGTCCGGCCGGTCCATCGTTATAGCTGTTGGCGACGTCGCCCACGTAAGGCTCTTTTTGCGGCAATTCCCACATATTGTTCATGTAAGGATGGGCGGTGGGATCGTCCGGCATGGTGAAATGCACCAAGGTCAGCACGCCGTTGACGAAGTCGATCGAACCGGCGACGTTTCTCGCCCGTTTCTGCGACGTACCGATCTTGGATCGGTAGTTCCCGTCGCCGAGGAACAGAATGGCGTTGGGAAGTACCTTCAGCCGCTCCGGAGGAACGGCCCCGAAATAGTCGGATTTGACGACCGGACCCAATTCGCTTTCGTCGCCGGGGCGGTAAGGAACGATGACGACCGTTTGCGGGCCGGCGTTGAACATCCCCAGGATCCAAATGGACATCAGTCCGCCGTCGCGCGTCCACTGCGGCCCAAGGTTGATCACACGATTGACGGTCTCGTAACCGACGACCTTGACGCCGGGCTGTTGCAACTGCGCAGCGGCGCTTTGCCCGAACAACTGCGTCATGTCTTCACCGTTCAGCAGGCGGACGTCGCGGACCACATCCAGCTCGAACTCCGTACCCGAGGCGTTCACGAGTTTCATCCGCCGGGTCATGCGATAGAAGGGGTCGTTGGGGCCGGAAATCACCCGCCAGGCGCCTTCGTTCAGCGCCGGCGGAGTAAACCAGTTGTCCAGATTCTGTTCCGCCCCCTTGGCGAACCAAAGGCTGAATTGGCCGCCCTCCGGAGACAACCAAAATCGGTCCTCGCCGCCGTAGTTGTTGAAGTGCGGATTGGGTTGACCGGCATCGATGAAGTCCGAATTGATGAAACCGAAACTCAATCCTTCCAAACCGCCGCACGTCGAGGTCATGACGCGGCCTTGCCATTCCGGGCAAACCAAGACTCTCGCACCGTGTTCATCCGTCAGCTCCAAGACCTTGGTGTGTCGGATCAGATAATCCCGTGCTTGGGCATAGCTCATGGTTTCCCCTTTCGTCGGCTCCTCGGCGACGGACCGTGCGGCGATCGCCCAAGAGAGAACTCCCGCCAATCCCAAGGCGGCTGCAATTCGAAGGCCGGTGTTCATCATATCCCTCCAAGCCAAAGGACTCGCGAATCGAGAACGTCACGAGACGTCCGAAAACGGAACAAGGTCAATCGCTTCCCAAGGACAGATCCGCAAAAGATAACCTGTCTCCGGCGGTCTCGGCAAGCGGATGCACAAACGACAACCGATACACCGCTCTTCCATCACGCGACAAACACGGCGGACGAACCCGCATGCGTCGTCGTATCGATCGAGCACAATGCACCCGACGGGACACACGGCAAGGCACGCCTCGCAGCCCGTGCACAAATCGGGGTCGATTCGAGCGACAAGCGGAGGTCGCAACCGCCGCATCGCGCGAGAGGCGGGCGAATCGTTTCGGTGCTGCGGCGACGCATGCATCTTGCGTAGGCCCCGGTCGGCCGCGGCTCCCGGATTCGGGACGCTCGCAATCATAGTGGACAAGGCTCGTTCTTTCTCGTCGCCCCGTGCCCGCGGCTCCCTCGCGTTCCGCCTCCTCACGTTCCCTCAACCTTCACACTGCGCGACATTATAGCCTCCGCGAACCGATGCGCTAAGTATTCGACGCCGGATCGCGCGCAGCCCCTCTCGGTTCGCAACACTCGCCGAAGGGAACGCTGCTCTGATCGGGCGAGGTTCTCGCAGCCGGACGGGCCGAGCGTGCTTGACAAGGCATCTCGCAAGGCTCAAGATCAGCAAAGTTGAATTTAACCGAGATCGCGTAGCGTTGCGCGGACATTCCATCGGGCGCGGGCGTCTTCGCGATGGTCTCGGCGGCTCCTGGAGAAAGAAATCGCTCGATGAGTCCGTCCCAACGCACACCGACCCGGCTGATTTGCGTCGCGTCCGCCGTGACGGCGGCGTTGACCGCGAACTTGCTCCATGCCGTCGAAGAGCCTTGGCAAGCGGAGATTCAGGCTTTGTTATCGGCTGATCGGGCGGGCACCGGACAGTCGCGGGCCGCGGCGGCGTTCGACCGGGTCGTTGCGGCGGGTTTACCCGCTTTGTCGCCGCTCCTCACCAACGCGAAGCAGGCCAACCCCGTGGCGCTGAATTGGATGCTCGCGGCGGGGGATCGCATTCTAGCGGAAGCAGCTCGCGCCGGTACGCCGCTGCCGCGCGATGAACTGGAGGCGTTCGCCAAGGACCGTTCCCAGCGCGACAAGGCCCGATATCTCGCTTGGGATTGGTTGCGGCGCATCGACCCCTCGGCGGCGCGGCGGATCGCCGAGAACATGCTGGATGATCCGGCCGGACCGTTACGCCGAGAGGCAGTCGCGTTGCGGCTTGAGGCGTTGCCCGACGCCGCCGCTCTCCGCGCCGTCCCGAACGACGATCCACGCCGGGCGCAATGGCGAGAAGCGCTCTACGCCCTCTTCCACGCCGCGCGAGACCGCGATCAAGTGCGGAGAATCACCGACCGCCTCCGCGCGTTGGGCGAGTCGCCGGACCTGATCGAGCACTACGGCTATGTCCCGGCGTGGTATGTCGTCGGGCCCTTCGATAATATGGGGGACGCCGGTTTCGACCGTGCTTTTCCGCCCGAGGAAAGACCCGGTGCGCCCGTCTTGTCGGCCTCCTTTCCCGGCAAACACGGCGTCGTTACGTGGCGGGAATTCGTTTCCGAGGACGACGTCGGGTTGATCGACCTGAATGCGGCAATTGGCGAAGAAAAAGGAGTGCTGGCTTACGCGGCGGCGCGAGTCACCGTCGATACGACGCAAGACGCCCAAATCCGCGTTTCCACACCCAACGCCTTCAAACTATGGGTCAACGGCGAGGCGGCGGCAAGCTATCACGTCTATCATTCCGGATTCGAACCCGACCAATACACGGTGCCATGCCGATTGAAGCAAGGCGAAAACGTGATCTTCATCAAAGTCTGTCAGAATGAACAGACACAGGATTGGGCCAAGCCCTGGGCCTTTTACCTCCGCGTTTGCGATGCCTTGGGCGGCGGGGTGATACGGCCGGAAGCGCCCTCCCCCGTAAATCGCGAGTAAGCCGCAAGTGGATACGAGGTTGTTTCGGCGATGAATCTTTCTTGCAGCACTTTTCGGAGCGGGAGCCGAATCGGCGAGGCCGTCGTCGCGGCGCTCCTCGCCGCCGCCGCTTCCGCGGGGTCCGCGAGCGACTGGCGGCACTTTCGCGGCAGCGATCAGACGGCCGTCCTACGACCCGGCGAGGATATCCCGCCCGTCCGGCCCCACGATCAACCGGCTTGGAAGGTGGAGTTGCCGGGTCCCGGACCGTCCTCACCGATCATCGTTGCCGGACGCGTGCTGCTGACCTCCGCCGTCGAACCGAACCAAGACGAACTGCGGCTCTCGTGCCTGGACTCCGAATCGGGCGCGAAGCTCTGGGAGACGCGCTTCTGGGCGACGGGTTCCACGGTCTGCAACGCGTTCGGCGGCATCGCCGCCTCCACGCCCTCCTCCGACGGCCGCGTCGTCGTCGTCCAATACTCGTCGAACGATTTGGCCTGCTTCGACCTCGACGGACGGCCGCGCTGGTTTCGCCCCCTGGGGTTGGAACGCCCCTTCCTGCGGAACGACGTGGGCATGGCCTCCTCACCGCGGATCGTGGGCGATGTCGTCGTCGTTCAAGCGGAGAGTCTTCTCGACGCGGTCGTGATGGGGCTGAGCTTGCAAGACGGCCGAACGCTCTGGCAGATCGATCGTCCCAAGCAGGCGATGTGGTCTTCGCCCGTGGTCCTGCCCGCCGGCGAAGCGGCCGCGCCGGGTTCCGACGCCGGGCCTTGGGTGCTGGTGCAATCGCGGGAAGACCTCGCGCTGATCGACCCCAAGACGGGTCGCAAGGCGGCCGCATACCCGCATTGGTGCGATACCGTGCCCACCGCCGCCGTCTGGGGTTCCCAAGCGGCGCTTCCCGCCGCGGGCATTCATCTGCTGGACTTGGACGCTGCGGCTCCGGCACTCGATGTGCGGTGGGTTTCCGACCGGGTGCGAGTCGCGAATAGCAGCCCCGTCCTCTGCCGTAACCGCCTGTACGCCGTGAAGCCGCCGAATATCTTGGTGTGTGCGGATGCCGCCGACGGTAGGGTGCTGAGCCAGATGCGGCTGGGCGGCTCCTTTTGGGCCTCGCCCGTCATCGTAGGGCGAACGCTCTACGTACCTGCTTATGAGGGCACGCTCTACGTGGTTTCCCTGGACGACGACGGCGTGCCGGCGCAGCGCGAAGAAATCGAGTTGGAGCCGCAAGTCCTCGCTAGTCCGGCCGTCGATGAATCGGGCCTGTACGTCCGCACGCGATCCTTCCTCTGGAAGTTTGCATTCGGCCCGGAGTGAGTAAGAGACGGATCACCGCCTGGAGCCGCCCCACGACGGCGGCGAGGCAAGGCTGAGGCCGTCCGATGGCGCCGCAGTCTCGGAACCATACATCGCCGCGGAGCGAGTAAACACCGCTCCCGGACCTTGGGGTATCTCCCTGGGAGAACACATGTCACAATCGGAAGCATATCGAGTACCGACTTGCGGCCCGGTAATCGGCTCTATCCGCCCGCCGGGTTCCAAAAGCATCACGAACCGTGCGCTGATTTGTGCGGCCTTGGCCGAGGGCGAGTCCGAGTTGACCGGCGCCCTGGATAGCGAGGATACCCAGGTCATGGCTGCGGCCTTGAATCGCCTGGGGATCGCGGTCGATCGGCCGACCGGTTCCGACGTGTTGCGCGTATCGGGTTGCGGCGGACGAATTCCCGCCGCTTCCGCCGAGCTTGATCTGGCCAACAGCGGCACCAGTATTCGTTTTCTCACGGCGGTCTGCTGTTTGGGGTCGGGAACATTTCGCCTGGACGGCGTGCCGCGGATGCGCGAGCGCCCGATCGAGGACCTGCTGGCAACCCTGCGGCAATTGGGTGCCGACGCCCGCTCGGAATTGGGAAACGGCTGCCCGCCCGTCCTGGTGCTGGCCCAAGGTTTGCCCGGCGGCACCGCCGAGATTGCGGGCGCCATTTCGAGCCAATTCCTCAGCGGCGTTCTCATGGCCGCCCCTTATTCACGAGAGGATGTACATCTGCACGTCACGGGCGACCTGGTCTCCAAACCCTACGTGCACATGACGCTTGCCGTGATGCGGAGTTTCGGCGTCTCCGTCTCGTGTCAAGACTACCGCACATTCACGATCCCGGCGGGCCGGCATTATCGCGCCCTTCGCTACGCCGTGGAACCGGACGCTTCGGCTGCCGGATACTTCTTCGCCGCGGCGGCCGTCACCCGCGGCCGGGTGACGGTGGAAGGCCTTTCCCGCCGCAGTCTGCAAGGAGATGTCGCCTTCTGCGACTGCCTGGAGCGGATGGGATGCCGGGTCACTTTCGGCGACGATTCCATTACCGTTGAGGGCGGGCCGCTCCGAGGCATCGACGTGGATATGAACGCCATCAGCGACACCGCTCAAACCCTGGCCGTGACCGCACTCTTCGCCGAGGGACCGACCACCATCCGCGGGATCGGGCACATCCGCCACAAGGAGACGGATCGTATTCGCGCGCTGGCCGTGGAATTGAGAAAGCTTGGAGCCGATGTGGAAGAGACGGAAGACGGATTGGTGATTCGCCCTCGCTCGCTTCGCCCCGCCGTCATCGAAACCTACCGCGACCACCGGATGGCCATGAGCTTCGCAATCGCCGGCCTCAAGCTACCGGGCATCGTGATCCTCGATCCCGGCTGTACCGCGAAGACCTATCCACGATTCTTCCAAGATCTGGAACGACTGCTCGAAGCAAGCTCGCACGAACGGCGGGAGTAACCGACTTTCGGGCGGATGCCGCCCAAGCCGACTGGGTTGGTTGGGAGGACATCAAGAGTCTATTGCAAGCTATTGCTGAGGCGGGCGACCCGTGAGGGCTTCGCATCTCGGCCCTCGACGGAGCCCATGATGAACAGGCTGTACCGCCCCCGCGAGAAGACGACGAACGCTCCGGTCTCACTCGTCGTGCAGCGGCGGGCGACTTCCACTCACCGGTGGTCGGGCGGTGCGAACGGCCACGGCGAGGACAAATTCGCCCCCATTCGATGGACAAGATTTTGCGTGTGGGACCCGAACGGGAAATCTTCCATTGTGTCTTCCCGCGCGAACCCGTCCGTGGCCATGAAGGTGGCTCGGCAATGGTGGCAAGTCACGACTTTGCCCAAGTGCTCGATCCGGATCTGGACCTTGCGACCGCAGGTTGGGCATCCCTGGACGAAAAAGAGCGCGTGCGTCATCCTTCGCACCTCCTCCGTAATTGGAAAAGTCATTCCACACAGTTGATGGTAGTATTGCCGGAACTGTAGTTCAATACCGCCCGAAAGAGTGGTTCTGTTTTCCCAAACCGCCCTTCATTCCCATTTCAAAAAAGACTTCGCAAATAATGACGGTTTTGAGGGCGGGATAGGTTCGCCCAGTCGCGCGATCCGCTCCGTCATCTCGATCAAGCGGACCCAACGACTCATTGAAAATGGCCTCTCGATTCCTCGATAAGTGAGATACGCTACGCCGACCGGGATAGGATCGCGCGAAAGTCCTCAGGATGACGTGCGAAAATGGAGCAACCTTACGGAATAATCATCCTTTCCGTCCTTTTTCAACCAGCCGGCCCGAGGCCCTCGCTCGCGTCCGTTGGCGCAACGCGAGTCGCTCCCCTATAATGGGTATTCTTGTTGCCATTTCTCCAGCGAGACGGCAGAACTGTCGCATCGCCGGCATGAAGGACACAAACAACCAGCGGTCGGCATGCCCGTCTGAGTTACGGCACCGGCGTAGAGCTGCCGACCTCCGAAACAGGGAAGGATACAAAGGATGCGATCACGACCGCGAACCAAGTTCGTACTGAAACTTAAAAAACGAGTCTGTCCGCGCTGCGGCACCAAACTCAACACGCAGCGTACCCGTTGCAAACGGTGTGCCCAGGTCGTTCCCCGACCGGGAAGATGAAAGGCGTCGCCGGGCTCTCGGCCGGGCGTTTATCGTCGGGTGAACCGGATTTCGGGCGGTAATGCCGGCGGCCCGGCGAGGATTCGTCGTCACCGGACGCCGTTCTTCCGAAGGTTGACAGCACCGCTCGACGGCGAGACGCAACCCACACGGCGGACGGTCTGCGGCGGCAAACCGCTTTCGGGTGCGTTCTCGGCTGGTTAGAATCGGGGCGATGCGAAACCGAATCTTGCACCTTGCGGACCTTCATCTCGGGGCGGCGGCGGATTCTGATTTGCCGGAACTCTCGGCTCAAAAGCTGCGAGATTGTCGCGACGGAATCCTGGATCGCCTGGCCGACTATCTTGGGCAACCCGATTGCCCCATCGGCTTGGTGATCATCGTCGGCGACTTGTTTGATCGGCACGACCCGCCGCAAGAGTTGGAGACGCGGGTGAGACGGGCAATCGCCGTGGCGGCGAGGAGCGTGCCGGTAATCACCGTACCGGGCAACCACGACGAACTGAGTTACCGCGACTGCCCCTATCGCCGGGGTGACTGGCCCGGCGTCTCGGTCCGAAATACCAGCCCCGAGGTCGTGTGGCACGGATCGATCGAGCCGAACGGCTACCTAGTGGTCGTTTCGGCCGCCTACGAGGCCGGAAAAGCCCGACCCGGGACGGTATTGCAATTTCCACCGGTGCATGAGCTTCGGGCAAGCCGTGCTTTTCCCGACCATGCCCGTTTTCTGGCCGCAGTTCACGGTACCGTAACGGACTACTTCAGCGAACGCGTCGTGGAGGGCGAGCGCTGTTTTCGCGTTTCCCACCGTCAAGTCGCCGAAGCCGGCTACGATTATCTGGCGCTGGGACACATTCATCGGCCGCATCGTTGGCGCATCGGCTCTTGCGACGCCGTCTATCCCGGTCCCGTCGTGGGGCCGGTCGCATCGGATCCCGGCACGGGGACGTGGGTGTGCGTGCGGGTCGCCGTTTCCTCGTTGATCGCCGAAACGGGGCCGGCACCGCCGGCGGTCGTACCCGCCCGATGGAACGTCGTGGAAGATCAAGTCACGGCGGAGGAAACCGTCTCCTCCGTGCTGGAAAGGATCATACGGCGGGTCGCGGCGAAGGCGCAGCACCCGGCGGTTGTCCGACTCCACGGTCGCACGTCCTTCTCTGAACTCCACGATGAACTGAGACGCCGACTTGCCGACGCGGGTCTGTCCGCCGTCATCCAAGACGACGCACTGGAAGCCGTCCCGGAAGCGGATGTGGATCAGCTTGCCCGCGAGGAGTCGTTGACCGGGTGCTTCGTCCGCAAGTGGCGGGCATGGGTCGCAGCCGAGAAACCTGCCGAATCCTTGGCCTCGGCCGTGCTCTTGGAAGGCCTGCACGCGCTGGGGTGGAAAGAGGGGGGCGGAGGCTGATGATCCGCATCCGTATCGCGGCGGTGGAAATCTGCAACTGCGGCCCGTGGCTTGGGGCTTGGCGGTTGGAGATTCCCGACGCGCCGATCGCGGTCCTATGCCGGCCGAACGAACAAGGGAAAAGCACGCTGCTGGCGGCCGTTCCGGCGGTATTTTGGGGGGAAGGCTCGCCGGCCAAGAATTGGTTCGCCGCCGATCAAGAATACGCCGCCGCCGTGGAGTTCGAACGCGAGTTGCACGATCCGTCGGGCCGACTTCTAAGCAAGTCCTCCTACCGCGCCGTCCGCCATTTCGAGACGGATCGTGTGTCGCTGGCCGAGCTGCGCGACGGGGCATGGCAGACGGTCCCCGAGCTTCGGGACAAGCCGCAACTGCGGCACAAGGCACGCGGTCGCACCGCCGACAATGCCGCCTGGCTCGAGGTGCTCGCCGATCGCTGGGTCCCGGTGTCGCCGCAAAGCTTCCGCCATATTGCCGTGCTCTCGCAACCGGCCGATTGGCAAGTGGACGCGGCGATCGTCCAGAATCTGATCTCGGGTAGCGGCAACGCCACGGCCGAAGAGGCACGCGCGCGGTTGCTGGAACGCTTTCGCGAGATTTCCCGCTTCAGCAAGCAGGCCGGGCTTTCGACGGCCGATGCCCGGAATGACGGCGCCTTGGAAGCGGCGACGGCCCGGCGGGAATCTCTGCAAAGAACCCTTCAGGATGCACAAGAAACGCTCGAGGTTGCACAGAACCTTCGAGAAGAGTTGGAAAAGCTCGAGCAGAGCATCACGGATTGCGCCGAAGAGACGCGCAAGGCCGAGGCCCAAAAGGCCCTCGTGGACGAATTGCGCGGACTGCGACGCCGACTGGATACGGCGGAACGTGATCTGAGACGATTCACCGCAGCGCATCACGAATGCGAACAGGCGGCAAAGAAGCTGGCGGATCTGCAAGAGCGACTGGCCGTTCAACCGAGTGTTCTCGCGCATGCGGAACTTCCGCTGCTTGCCGCCGCCAAGCAGGCGATCGAAAAAGCCCGGTCGCTCGCGGCGGAGAGGATTCCCGAGGATCAGCTCCGGGAAAGGCTCGCGGAGATCGACAAGGATTATGCCTCGGTCAAAGACTGGCCGGAGGACGCGGCGGAGCAGATCGCCGAATTGCATCGCCGGGAGCAGGCCGCGAATCAGGCCGAGGCGGCGCTGATGGAGGCGGAACGGGCGGTTGCGAACATGGCCCCGGTACCGGACTCGCCCAAAAGGCACCGCCTCATCGCGGCGGTCGCAGGCGGGGGATTCTTGCTGGGGCTGGTCGCGGGCGGGTTGGTCGGAGGTTGGGTTTGGGGTTTCCTGGGGGGCATCATTTTGGCCGCCGCGGCCGCGGTGTTTCTCGGTTTGACCTATCGACCGACCCGAGAAAATCCCGGGCGTGCCGAAGCCGAGGCGCGGCGCCGCGTGGCCCAGGATTCGTGCCGAGCAGCGCGGGATCGCCTGAGGGAAATCCAAGATGCCGTCGCGGGCTGGGCCGGCTCTTGCGAGGCGGCGCCATGGACGCAGCTCCTACAGACCTGGACGTTGTATCGTGAAGAGCTGCGCCGACTCAGCGAGGAATCCGCCCGTCAAGCGCGCCTGCGCGAAGCGATTTCCCTCGATCGCCTGCCCGAGGCGGCCGCCGGCCTGCTGCGAACGTTGGCTGAGAAGCGCGGCCCGGACTCGCAAATCGTCGAGCTTGATACCGCCTTGCTCACGCACGCTCTGGAAGTTCTCGAGGGTGCCGTCGATCTGCGGCGCAAGATTCAGGCGGCCGAGGATGCCTTCCGAAACCTACTTCAGTCCCACGCCGTCCGAAATCCGGAGGAATTGGCGGAGCGGCTCCGCGACGCAGAGCGCGAACGCAACGCCGCCTTGCTGCGGCTGGATCAATTGAAAGAGGGTTCCGCTTTCGCCGAGGAACTGGCGCGGGCCGGCAGCGCGGAGCTGGACGACGCGGCGACCCAAGCGGCGGAGCGATCGGCCGCTTTGCAGCGGCACGCCGATGAATTGCGGATTCGGCGCAACGAACTCGAACGCGAGCTGGCCCGGCGGGAGGGCGGCAAGGTCGTGAACGTGGCGCAGTGCGAATGGGAGCTGCGCGAAACGGAGGCCGCGATCGCACGCCTGGAGCGGCGCCGCGACGCGATTCGGATCGCATCGGAACTGCTGCGCGACGCTCAGGACGAATTCTCTTCGCAACACCGCGAGGCCATGCAACGCTCCTTGAACGAGTTGATGCGTTCCTGGACGGAACAAGACTACGCCGAGTTTACCCTGGATCAGGGCTTTCGTTTGTCGGTACGCATTGCGGCGGCCGACTCGCAACCGGACCCGAAGCTGATCGACCGGCTAAGCCAAGGCGCCCGGGATCAACTGGCCCTGGCGGTGCGGACGGCCGTCCTTGATCGCTTGGCCGGTGATACCGTATTGCCGCTGTTGCTGGACGACCCTTTCCTCACGTGGGATGATCGGCGGCGAGAGCGTTTTCGCCGCGGGTTGAGCCGCAGCGCTTTGGATCGCCAAATCATCCTGCTGACGCACGACCCTTCTTTTTCGGCCTGGGGAGAGGAGATCGTGGTCCGCCGTATCGAGCGGACTTGACATCGACATGCGTCGCCGGTTCTCCCGCGGCCTCGACCCTTGCCGGGCGTTTGCCTTGCCGGATAGAATGCCGGCTGCCCTGGAGGAATGGCTCCGCGCAGTCGCCGCGACCGGCACGCGCGGCCGACGAGGCCCGTTCGCAAGCTACGGTCTTTGATGCGAGAACCCGCCCATGGCCACGCGACGTCGATTTTTGCAAACCGGGTTGGCGGCAACCGCCGCGGCCTGCCTCGGTCGATACCGTCCAGGAATCCTTGCCGAGGTACCGAGCGCGAAGCCCTCATCCGAAGACGAGATCCCCATCGTGGATACGCATCAGCATCTGTGGGATCTTACCCAAGTGCGGTTGGCTTGGCTGGCAGGCGCGCCGGCCCTGAATCGCAGCTTTTTGCCGAGCGACTATTCGGAAGCGGTGCAAGGTCTGCCGGTCAAGCAGGCGGTTTACATGGAAGTGGCGGTGGTGGAGGAAGACCTTGTCCGCGAGGCGGAATATGTGATCGAGTTGTGCCGCCGAGGCGAGGGTCCCACGGCGGCGGCGGTCATCGGCGGCAGCCCCGCAGCCCCGGACTTCGCCGAATATCTGGATCGCTTCCGCGGAAACCCGTACGTCAAGGGGATCCGTCATATCCCGCCGAATACGAAGGAAGGCCGCGCCATGTTCTTCTCCCCGGCCTTTTCCCGCGGACTGGCACTCTTGGGAGAACGCGGTTGGTCGTTCGACATCTGCGTGCCTCCGGACTGGCTGGAGGAGTCGGCTGAGATCGTCGCGTGCTGCCCGGCCACGCGATTCATCGTCGATCATTGCGGCAACGCCGACCCCCATCAGTTTCGCGCGGCCCGCGAGGGAGTAGCCGAGGCCGCCGCCTATTGCCGAAAGTGGCGGGCCGGAATGCAGGCCTTGGCCGCACATCCGCAGGTGTTCTGCAAGATCTCCGGAATCATCTCGCGGATGGACCCGGGCGAATGGACGGCCGACGACTTCGCTCCCGTCGTGAACGCGTGCATCGACATCTTCGGCGAGGATCGCGTGATGTTCGCCGGGGATTGGCCCGTCTGCACCAAGGGGGGAAGTTTGCGCGCTTGGATTCGGGCGTTGCAAACCATCGTGGCGGACAGGCCGATCGCGTTTCGCCGCAAGCTGTTCGGTGAAAACGCCGTGCGATTCTACGGTTTGTCGTAGGCGGCCCGATCGAACGGCGATGGGAACGGAGGGCCGCTCTCCGGTCTCGGGATTCTAGGATGAGAGAGCTATGCCGATGCATTGCCTGCGTTACAAGAGCGTCGCGTTCTCGGCGGTGGCGGCCTTTTTCTTAGCCCACGGGAACGGTCTGCGGCTTCCGGCGAGCCGGGCCGATTCCGCCTGGCGGCAGCCGGACCCTCAAGACGTGCGTCTGGAGGGCGGAGAGATCGGTCGCCGCGTCGCCGTCACCATCGAGGGAAACATCTTGAAGTTGAACACCGAGGACGATTTTCTCCGGCCTTTCAAGCTGCGGACTGCCGAGGGCGGCTACGTGGGGTTGGGAAAACTGATCGACAGCGTCGTCCGTTTCGCCGCCCATACGCAGGACCCGCGTCTGATCGAGTTGAAACGAAAGCTCATCGCGGAGATCATCGCCACGCAGGAAGCCGACGGCTACATCGGAATCATGAAGCCGGAGGCCAGGATGTGGAGCCTGTGGGACGTACATGAGATGTCGTACCTGGCGTACGGCCTGACCTCCGACCATTGCTTCTTTAGAGACGTCGCCTCGTTGACGGCGGCTCAACGGCTGGCGGATTACATCATGAACCGCTGGCGGGCGGAGCCGGACGGAAAGCCCGGCGGCGGCAGCATCACCGTGTACATGGCGGTGACCGGATTGGAAAATGCCTTCTTGGCTTTGAGCGAACAATCCGGCGACCTCAAATATCGCGACTTCGTCGTGGAATTCCGCAAATTGCCGGAATGGGATGCCCGCATCGTCATCGGCAGGTACGGCCCGATCGAAGGGCATATCTATGCCTATCTGTGCCGCTCCATCGGCCAATTGCGTTTGAGCGACTCCTTCGAGGACGAGCGGCTGTGGGGTCCCGGCCGCGCCGCCTTGGACTTCTTGCTCCACGGCGAGGGCATGGTGATCACGGGCGAGTGCGGCGACCACGAATGCTGGCACGATACGCAGTCCGGAACGATCAACCTGGGAGAAACGTGCGCCACGGCGTATCTGATCCGTTTTCTGGATGAAGTGCTGCGACGAACCGGAGACAGTCTTTACGGCGACGTGATGGAGCGCGCGATCTACAATGCCCTGTTCGCGGCGCAGTCGCCGGACGGGCGAAGAATCCGCTATTACACGCCGTTCGACGGTTCGCGCTCGTATCACGCCGGAGACACCTATTGCTGCCCTTGCAACTATCGCCGCATCGTGGCCGAGCTGCCGAGCATGGTCAGCTACGCTACCCCGGACGGCATCGCGGTCAATCTCTACACGCCGTCCGTCGTTACGCACCATTTGTCGGACGGGGCGACCGTGACCGTGCGGCAAGAGACGGAGTATCCGCAAAAGGACACGGTGCGATTCACGATCGCGTTGGAGCAACCGCGGGAGATGACGTTGAAACTCCGCATCCCGAAATTCTGCGAAAACGCCGTGATCCACGCTCCCTGGTTGGAAAAGCCGCTGGAAAGGCCGGGCGGCGATTGGGCGGAAATCCGTCGCGTCTGGCAGCCCGGCGAGACGTTCGAAGTGACGTTGCCCATGAGCCTGCAATACGTCAAGGGGCGGCGATCGCAACTCGGGCGCGTCGCCGTGAGGTACGGACCGATCGTCTTCTGTCTCAATCGCGCGGCCCACCCCGAATTGAAGGACGTGGACCTGCGGTTGCTGACGCTCCAGCCGGAATCGTTGGAAGGCCCGTTCCCCAGCGACAGGGTTCGCCCCGGCGGACTTGCCTGCCGAGTCAAGGCATGGGGACCGGGCGATTGGTATCCTCACAGCGCTCCGCGCTTCACGCTGACTTTGTCCGAGTTTCCCGATCCCCAGGGCGAGGCGGTTTACTTCCACGTGCCGGACCCCAAGGACGCACGTTTCGCGGACGATGAACTGATCGTCCCGACGGGTGGGGCGGCGGACGGCCGTTAACGGAATGCCCCCAACTAGGCCGGATCGCTAGCCGGTCGGGTTTTCGATCCACCGGAGATAGCAGGTCGAGCAAAGATAGAAACTCAGCCGCCGATAGACTTGATCCATGGCCTCCTGGGCCGAGACGTGCTCCAACTCCTGGAGGACTTCGCGAAAAGCCTGGTTCAAATCACCGCCGAGCTCGCGGGGATCCAAGGAGGGCGGGGTCGGATCGGCCATGGCCTCCACGCGGATGAGGTAGGCGGTCCCGCTCCCCAACCGCAGTTCCGCGCCGCAGCGGTGGCAAGAGATGGGGCAGAGGAAGGAGTCCGGCTCGCTCATGCCCGCCATCATAGTGGAACGTCCGCGGCAAGGGCAATCCGTCGGCGGTCCGCCTGGGCCGTGAGACCGCTCCGCCTCTTTCTTCCGCGGAATCGGCTACGCCGGGCCGCTTCACCGTTCACCAAAGACCGGTTCACGCGATCTATCGAGTTCCCCGGGCTCGCCCTATAATAACGCATGGCGTTCGCGTTTCGAGTCGGCTTCCGGCAAGAGGACGCCGCGGGAGCGAAACGCGGATCGCCGTTGCCGTAAGCTTGATCACATGATCGGTGGACGGGCGACCCCTATCCGTTACGGACCGATGGAG
>FWPV01003923.1_pt1 | contig 32700 bp, 29 predicted proteins | sample 2228371 | NCBI WGS metagenome assembly FWPV01 (sample SAMEA103939776, study PRJEB20133) | metagenome
GCTTCGCTCTTGCAGGCCTGGGCATGGTGGTGGGCGTGCTGACATTCTGGCGCGGTCTCGGACGCCTCGGCGCCGCCGGGCTGCATCCGGTCGAGCCGCCCTCGCCGGAAATCGGACTCCAGTGGCGGCGCAGCTTCCGCAACGCCGTGCTCGGCTCCATTCTGATCGGCGCCGCGCTGTTCCTCCTCCACCTGTCCGGCGCCATCACCATCAGCATCCAGTTCCTCGTCAATTCGGCCGGACTCGTGCTGGCGCTCACAACGCTCGGCCTGTTCGCGTGGATGTTTTTCGGCGGCGGCTGGACGCCCGCCGAGCGGCGCCGTCTGGCCGTCATCGCCGTGCTGTTCTGCGGCTCTTCGCTCTTCTGGGCTGCGTTCGAGCAGGCCGGCTCGTCGCTCAACCTGTTCGCCAAGAACTACACCAACAATGTCCTGTTCGGCTTCGCATTTCCCGCCAGCTGGTACCAGTCTCTGAACGCCGCGTTCATCATCTGCTTCGCCGCCGTGTTCGCGTGGATCTGGATCCGGCTCGGCGACCGTCAGCCAACCTCGGTGGCCAAGTTCGCCCTCGCCATGGTCTGCGCCGCGGGCGGTTTCCTGCTCATGATGGAGGCCAGCCGCCGCTCCGCGTCGGGCGTTCTGGTCAGCCCGCTGTGGCTGGTGGGCACGTATCTGCTCCACACGTTCGGCGAGCTGTTCCTGAGCCCCGTCGGCCTCAGCGCGATGACGCGGCTCGCGCCCGCGCGGGTGGCAGGCCTCATGATGGGCGTGTGGTTCCTGTCGCTCTCCATGGGCAATTACCTGGCCGGCAGGCTGGCTTCCTTCTACGGCCATCTGCCGCCTTTCGATCTGTTCCGCACGCTCGCCGTGATCACCCTGGGCGCGTCTGTCGTGCTCTTCCTGCTCGTACGGCCCATCGCGCGGCTGGAGGCCGCGGACGGCGCGGCCCCCTCCGGATCGTAAAATGGAGCCAATGGCCGCTGAGCACGAGAAACACAAGACGGGAGAAGACAAGGCGCGCGAGGTTCCTTTCGAGAAATCCCTCGCGGAACTGCAGCAGATCATCAACGAGCTCGAACAGCCCGGCGTCCCGCTGGAGCGCGCCCTCGAGCTGTTCGAGAAGGGCGTCCAGCTCTCTGAAGCCTGCCGGCGGCAGCTGGTGGAGGCGGAGACGCGCATCGAGATGCTTCTGAAGCGCGGACAGAAGGTCATCCCGCAACCCTTCGGCCAGGAACAAAAATGACGTCTTCTGTTTTGCCCCTCGCCGGATACCTGGCCGCGCAGGTCCAGCGCATCGACGCCGCCCTCGACCGCCTTCTGCCCCCCGAGTCCGAACCCCCGGAAACCATCCACCGGGCCATGCGCTATTCGGTTTTCGCCGGCGGCAAGCGCATCCGCCCCATCCTCTGCATGGAAGCGGGGCGCGCCGTGGCGGGCAGGGACGTGGATGGAATCGAAGAGGTCGCCTGCTCCCTCGAACTCATCCATACGTACTCGCTCATCCACGACGACCTGCCCGCCCTCGACAACGACGACCTGCGCCGCGGGCGGCCCACGTCCCACAAGGTGTTCGGCGAGGCGATGGCGATCCTCGCCGGCGACGCGCTGTTGACATACGCCTTCGAGGTGCTCGGCCGCGCCGCTTCCTCCCGTCTCGTCGTCGAGCTGGCCAGCGCCGCCGGCACCGTCGGCGGCATGATCGCCGGACAGGTGCACGACATCGAGGGAGAGAACCAGCCGCCCACGGCGGAGCTGCTCGAGCGCATCCACCGCGCCAAGACCGGCGCCCTGCTGCGCTGCTCCATCCGCCTCGGCGCCATGCACGCCGGCGCGGGTCCGGAACAGCTGGACGCGCTCTCGCGCTTCGGCGAACACATCGGACTCGCGTTCCAGATTGTCGACGACATCCTCGATGTCACGCAGACTTCCGAACAGCTCGGCAAGACCGCTGGCAAGGACGCCGCGCAGCACAAGATCACATTCCCGGCCGTCTATGGGCTGGAGGTCTCGCGCCGCATGGCCGCCGAACAGCGCGCCCTGGCGCATCAGGCTCTGGCGCCGTTCGGCGACGCCGGCCTGCGGCTCCGTCAGCTCGCCGACCTGATCGTCGACCGCTCCTCCTGATTCCCGTGCCCCGCCGCCGGATTGACCTTCTTCTCGTGGAACGATCCCTGGCGCCCTCGCGCGAGAAGGCCCGCGCCCTGCTGCTGGCTGGCGCGGTTCGTGTTGCGGGCCAGACGGTGGACAAGCCCGGCGCCTTGGTCGACGAAACCGCGCCCATCGAAGTCGCCGCGCCCTTCCCCTGGGTCAGCCGCGGCGCGCTGAAGCTGATCGCCGCTCTCGACCACTGGCGGATCGATCCCGCCGGACGGGTCTGCCTCGACGTTGGCTGTTCCACGGGAGGCTTTACCGAGGTTTTGCTGGCCCGCGGCGCGCTGCGCGTGCATGCCGTCGATGTCGGCAAAGGACAGCTCCACTACCGCCTGCGGTCGGATCCGCGGGTCGCGCTCCACGAAGGCGTCAACGCGCGGTTCCTCAGCCGCGATATCATCGGCGAAGACGTTGGATTCGCCGTCTGCGACGTGAGCTTCATCTCCGCGACACTTGTGCTGCCCCCGATCGCTTCCGTGCTCGCCCCGCCCCGCGAGTTCGTGGTTCTTGTCAAGCCGCAGTTTGAAGCCGGCCGGGACCAGGTGGGCAAGGGCGGCATCGTCCGCGATCCGGCCGTGCATGCCGCCGCCGTCGGGCGGGTCCGCGCGGCTGCGGAGCAGCTCGGGTTCGTCACGGATGTCATCGAAAGCCCCGTCACCGGCGCCGAGGGCAACAAGGAGTTCCTGTTGTATGGATTCGATCCGCACGGTCGGCATCATCGCCAAGCCTGACGTGCCTCACGCCGCCGGGCTGCTGGCTTCGCTGCTCGACTGGCTCGGGCAACAGGGGGTGGCCTGCCGCCTCGATCCCGTCGCCGCCGCCTATGTCGGCGGCAGCGTTGCGTCCGTGCCCCGGGAGGAGCTCGCCGAAGGCTGCCAGCTCATCATCGTGCTGGGCGGCGATGGCACCCTGCTGGCAGCCGCGCGCGCCATCGCGGGGCGCGACATCCCGCTGTTTGCGGTCAACCTCGGCGGATTGGGCTTCCTCACCACCATCTCCACCAGCGAGCTGTTTCCTGAACTCGAGCGCACGCTGCGCGGCGAGAGCCGCATCGCCCGCCGCCGCCTGCTGTCCTGCGAGGTCCAGCGCGGCGGCGCCATCGTGTCCCGCTACACCGCCCTCAACGACATGGTGGTTACCAAGGCGCACATCGCCCGCATGATCGACCTCGTGGCCTATGTCGACGCCCACCTCGTCTGCCGCTACAAGGCCGACGGCCTCATCGTCTCCACGCCCACCGGCTCCACGGCGTATTCGCTGAGCGCCGGCGGTCCGATCATTTTTCCCAGCGTCGGCGCCTTCTGCATCACTCCGATCTGTCCGCACACGCTCACCAACCGTCCCGTCATCGTGCCCGATGCCAGCGTGATCCGCGTCGTCAATTCCGCCGCGGACAACGACGCCTACCTCACCATCGACGGGCAGGTCGGCGAACCTCTTCTTCGCGACGATTGCATCGTCTGCCGCGCGTCCCCGCACTCCCTTTCTCTCGTGCGGCCGCCGCGCATGCTCTTCTTTGACGTCCTGCGTCAAAAACTCAAATGGGGAGAAAGATAAGCGTGAAGAAAATCTCGCTCACTTCGTGGATCTTCATTGCCATGGCCGCCGGCATCGCCATCGGCCATTTCTTCCCCGAATTCGGCAAAGACACTGCGTTCCTGGGGACCATCTTCCTCAGGCTGATCAAGTCCATCATCGCCCCGTTGCTGTTCGCCACCCTCGTCGTCGGCATCGCCGGTTCGGGCAGCGCCAAAGCCATGGGCCGCATCGGGCTCAAGGCGCTGATCTACTTCAACGTGACCACCATCGGCGCACTCGCCCTGGCGCTGCTGTCGGTCAACTACTTCAAGCCCGGCGTCGGCGTGTCGCTGGAAGGCGCTGGCAAAGCCGAACTGCCCGAGGCCAAGGCGAGCCTCGTGGGCGTGCTTGTCAACGCCGTGCCCACCAGCGTCTTCGACGCCATGGCGCGCAACGAGGTTCTGCAGCTGGTCGTGTTCACCGTGCTGTTCGGCATGGCCTGCATCGCCATGGGCGAGCGCGCTGAACCCGTGATCCGGTTCTGCCGCTCGCTGTCCGACGTCATGTTCGAATACACGCGCTACGTCATGTATCTCGCGCCCGTGGGCGTCGGCGCGGCCATCGCCAGCGTCGTCGGCGCCAAGGGCATCGGCGTGCTGCTCGGGCTCGGCAAGCTGATCGGCGCTCTCTACATCGCGCTGATCGGCTACATCGTGCTCGTCATGGGGCCTGCCGCGCTGCTGTTCCGCATCCCTGTGCTCCGCTTCCTGCGCGCCGCCAAGGACCCCTACATCCTTGCCTTCTCTACGGCTTCCAGCGAAGCCGCCTTCCCCATGGCGATGCGCAACATGGAGCGGTTCGGCGTGCCGCGCCACATCGTCAGCTTCGTCCTGCCCACCGGCTACAGCTTCAATCTCGACGGAAGCACGCTCTACCTCGCCATGGCTTCCGTCTTTGTCGCCCAGGCTGCCGGCGTCGAGATGAGCCTGACGCAGCAGCTGACGATGCTCGCCACCCTGATGCTGACGTCGAAAGGCGTGGCGGCGGTGCCGCGCGCCTCGCTTGTCATCCTCGCCGCAACGCTTTCGACCTTCAATCTCCCGCTCGAAGGCGTCGCGCTCATCCTCGGCGTGGACACCCTGATGGACATGGGCCGAACCTCAGTCAACCTGCTGGGCAACTGTCTCGCCACCGCCGCCGTCGCCCGCTGGGAGGGCTACGACCTCATTCCGCAGGAAGAGAAGTCCTCGGAAAAGGCGGTTGTGGACGAATCGGCCGCGGCGCAGCCGCAGGAGCAGTAATCCGCCATGATGCTTGGAGCCGTCACCTACAACGTCCTCAAAGACTGGGACCTCGAGACCGTCATCACAAAGCTGGAACAGGCCGGTTTCGAGGCCGTCGAACTGCGCACGACGCACGCCCACGGCGTCGAGCCCTCCCTTTCGCCGCAGGAGCGCGCCCGCGTCCGCGCGCGGTTCGAGAAGTCCCGCGTCCGCCTGCTGAGTTACGGCTCGACCTGCGAGTACCACAGCCCGGATGCAAACGTCCGGCGCAAGAACATCGAGGAGACGAAAATGTGGGTCGACCTCGCCCACGACACCGGCGCTTGGGGCGTGAAGGTGCGCCCCAATGCCCTTCCGAAAGACGTCCCGCCGCAGGTGACGGTGGGCCGGATTGCGGAAGCCCTGCGCGAGGCCGGCGACTATGCCGCCGGCCGCGGCGTCGAAATCTGGCTTGAAGTGCACGGCTCCGGCACCTCGGCGCCGCCCGTGTGCGCCGACATCATGCGGGCCGCGAATCATCAGGCCGTTGGCCTGTGCTGGAACTCGAATCCCGGCGAAGTGCAGAACGGTTCCATCCGCGCCGCCTTCGATCTGCTGCGCCCCTGGATCCGCAACGTGCACATCAACGAACTGGCCGACGAGCGCTACCCCTGGCGCGAGCTGTTCACCCTGCTTCGCAAGTCCGGATATGAACGCTACACGCTGATGGAAGTGGCCGAGAGCCGCGAGCCGGAGCGCTTCATGCGCTACTACCGCGCCCTGTGGAAGGAGCTGACACGCCCATGATGCTCTCGCGCCGCCGCCTCCCTCTTCTCCTCCTCTGCTCTCTTCTCGCGGCTCAGCCGCCCTCGCCAGAGCAGCACTTCGGCCACCGCATGGGCGCGGACCGCACTGTGCTCGACTGGGACAGGGTGGTCTCCTATTTCCGGCTGCTCGAGGAAAAATCACCGCGCGTCAAATTTCTGGAATACGGCAAATCCACAGAAGGCCGTCCCATGATCGCGGCCGTGATTTCCGCTCCGGAAACCCTGCGCAACCTGGAAAAATATCTGGACATCCAGCGCCGCCTCGCCGATCCCCGCGTCACGTCCCCGGACGAAGCCGCCCGCCTGGCCGGGGAAGGGAAGACCGTCGTTCTGATCACCTGCAGCGTCCACGCCACCGAGGTGGCGTCCACGCATACGGCCATCGAGCTGGCCCACCGTCTCGCCACGGCTCAGGATGCGCGCGCCCTGCGCGCTCTCGACAACGTCATCCTGGTGCTGGCGCCCTCGATCAACCCCGACGGTCTCGACCTAGTCTCGGCCTGGTACCGCCGCACGCTGGACACTCCTTTTGAAGGGACCAGTCCCCCGGAGCTGTATCAGAAATACGTCGGCCATGACAATAACCGCGACTGGTATTTCTTCACCCAGGCGGAAAACCGGGCCGTCATCGAAAAATTGCACAATGTTTTCCGGCCGCAAGTTGTCTATGACGTCCACCAGATGGGCATGTTCGGCGCGCGCATGTTCGTCCCGCCGTGGCTGGATCCCATCGAGCCCAACATCGATCCCCTGATCGCCCAGCTCTGCAACATGGTGGGAATGAACATGGCCGCCGATCTGACGGCAGCCGGCCGCAAGGGCGTCGTTGTCAACGCCATCTACGACTACTGGACCCCGGCTCGCCATTACCAGAGCTACCACGGCGGACTGCGCATCCTGAGCGAGTCGGCCAGCGTCCGCATCGCCACCCCGGTGGACATCGATCCCGCCAAGATCGCCACTCAGGGCACCGGGTACTCGCCGCGCGAAAGCTCGTGGAATCACCTCGAACCGTGGCTCGGCGGCAGATGGACGCTGCGCGACATCGTGACGGATCAGCTCATCGCCATGGAGAGCCTTCTGGAAACCGCCGCCGTGCGCCGCGAGATGTTCCTCCGGGGTTTTTATGACATCCAGCGCCGCGCCGCCACGCGCACCTCTCCCTATGCCTTTGTGATCCCCGCCCAGCAGGCGGATCCCGGCGCAGCGCGCCGCCTGCTGGAGACGATGGACTTCGCCATGGTGGAAGTGGAACGGGCTGGCGCTCCGTTCCGGGCCAACGGCAGGGAGTTTCCCGCTGGATCCTACGTCATCCGGATGCAGCAGCCGTATTCCTCGTTCGCGAAGACTCTGCTCGAGCGGCAGCGTTATCCCGACCTGCGGCAGTACCCGGGCGGACCTCCCAAACGGCCTTATGACGTCACCGCGCACACGCTTCCGCTTCTGCTTGGCGTGGAGGTGGAGACGGTCGAGGCAGCCTTCGAAGCGAAGCTTGAACGCACGCGCGAGTTCCGCTTCCCTGCGCGGGGGCTGGCCGCGTCCGACAGCGACTCCTGGCGCACGGTGACGGCCGCCTGGCGCGAGAACCGCCCCGTTTTCCGCCATGCACGAACCGGAGAATTCGCCATCGGCGCGGCGCCCTCCAGCGAGTTCCTTCCGCTGAAAGAGCCGCGGATCGCTCTCTACAAGCCGTTCGTGCCTTCCATGGACGAAGGCTGGACCCGCTGGATTCTCGAGCACTTCGGCTGGCGGTATGCATCGGTTCTCAACGCGGACATCCGCGCCGGCCGCCTGCGCGAGCGCTTCGATGTCATCGTGTTCGCCGACATGGGCGCGGGCGTCATTGAAAACGGCCACGGGCGCAACTCGATGCCGGAGGAGTTCACCGGCGGCCTCGGACCCGAGGGCGCGGCCGCTCTGAAGGAATTCCTCGCGGAAGGGGGCCGCATCCTGTTTTTCAACCGCTCCGGCGAGTACGCTGTCCGCCAGCTTGGCCTGCCCGTGCGCAACGCCGTTGCGGGCGTTCCTCAACGGGACTTCTACTGCCCCGGTTCGCTGCTCAGAGTCCGCGTGGATGCGGGCTCGCCGCTCGCTCTCGGGCTGCCGCCCGAGTTCACGGTGTGGAACGAAACCAGCCCGGCGTGGGAAGCCGACAACGGCGCCGCCTCCGCCGTGCTGCGCTATCCCGCGCAGAACGTGCTCGCCTCCGGCTGGCTTCTGGGAGAACAGCATTTGGCCGGCAAGCCGGCTCTGCTCGACGTCCCCGCCGGCAGGGGCCGCGCCATCCTGTTCGGCTTCCGCCCGCAGTACCGAGGCCAGTCCTGGCTGACGCTCAAGCTGTTCTTCAACGCGCTGGCGATGTGATCTCCGGTCCGGATCAGTCCAGCCGGATCTCGTTGGCCTGAAGCGTCGAGCCCAACGCCTGCTGCAGCTGCGCCACGGCGCGGTTCAGCAGCAGCTCGGCCGCCACCACGCGGCGGCGCGAATCAAGAAGCTCGTTCTGCCGCGCCAGCACCAGAAAGTTCGTGCTCTCGCCGGTCTGGAAAAGCCGGATCTCGCTCTCGAGCTTTTCCCTCGCGGCGCGTTCGCTGGCCCGCGCTGCATCAATGCGCAGCCGGGCGGCCTCCAGATTCTGCAGCGCCGTCCGCACGCTGGCGGCGATGCCCTGTTCGATCTGCGTCTTCGTCAGTTTCAGCCGCCGCTCCTGGATCACCGCCTGGTCGAGCTGGCCCTGAGCGGCGCGGTTGCGGGGATTCCACTCGAACGAAATGCCCGCCGCCACGGTCTGGAACGTGCCGCTCGTCAGGTTGGAGAGCGTGTTTCCGTAGCCGCCGATCAGCGCTGCCGGAACCGTGCCGCCGGGTTGCACCGCGGGCAGCGGAGGCAGCCCGTTCAGGTCCGACAACCGGTTCACCCGTTCAAACAGCGGGCCGAAAAAGTTGCCAAATCCGCCTCCCGTATTCGGCGCCAGCACGCCCGCCAGACCGGTATTGAAATAGTTGGCCACGAGCATCACCTGCGGCTTCAGGGCGGAACTGGCCAGCTGGATCTGCGTGCGGTTCTGATCCACGCTCAGCTCCAGCGAACGAAGCTCCAGCCGCTGGCGGAAGGCCATGTCCAGCGCCTCTTCCACCGTAATCGCCGGCGGCGGCAGCGCGCGCGCTTCCACGGGCAGCAGACGCTCGCTCCAGAGTGGGTCCGACGGGTTGGGCGTCAGAATCGCCTTCAGCTGGTTTTCCGCGGCTGCCAGCACGGTCAGCGTGTTCTGGAACGAGTCGATCCTCCGCTGCAGCTCCGCCTCCGACGCGGCGCTCTCCACCTGCGCCAGCGTGCCCGCTTCGATGAAACGCAGATTGCGCTCGTGCTGCTCGCGCGCCAGCCGCACGCCGTCAGCCGCCACGGTCGCATCTTCGATGGCGGCAGTCAAATCCCAGTACGCCGACTGCGTCCGCGTGACGACATCGATCACCTTCAGCTCGAACGCGGCGCGCTGCTGGTCGCGTTGCTTCAGACGGATGCGCAGCTGAGCCCGGTCCGGATCGACGTCGCGGAACCGCAGCAGCGGCACCGTGAAGCCCGCGCCCAGCCGCGACGTCAGAAACGGCGTCAGCGCGGTAAACGGATTGTTGGTCGACTGCCGCTGGTTTTCAAAGTCGATATGCCACGAGAAGCCCGAGAACGGCGTCTTCCCGCGCACGTAAAAGTTGTGGTTCAGGTAGCGCTCGCTCAGCCGCCCCTCGGGCGCCGCCAGCGTGTTCGCCACCGGCAGGTTGCGCGTATCGAACGACGGGTTGTACTGCACCAGCGGATCGAACGCCCCGCGGGCGCTCTTGATCAGGGCCGCCGCGGTGTCCAGATAGGTCCGTTCGACCTCGATTTCCAGATTGTTTTTCAGAGCCAGTTCCAGCGCCTGCTTCAGGGTCAGCTCGCGCAGAGTATCGGACACGCCCACCCGCGGTGCGTGCAGCACCTGCTGCCGCGCGGCGCGCAGCGCTTCATCGGCGGGCATCGCTGCCGTCTGGGCTGAAAGAACCGAGGGCGCGAGCAGCATGGCCAGCGCAAGCATCGCCGCCGTTGTGGGCGACGGTTTGGGAACGCGCGCAAACAGCCGCCGCCACAGCCGCGAGTGCGCCACGTCGTCGAACAGCGTGTACGCCACCGGCGTCACCAGCAGCGTCAGCAGCAGCGCCAGCGACTGTCCGCCGATGACGACGATGGCCACCGTGCGCCGCGTGCCCGAGCCCGCGCCCGTGCCCAGCGCCAGCGGGATCATGCCCGCCACCAGCGCCGCCGTGGTCATCAGAATCGGGCGCAGCCGGTCCTCGCAGCCCTGGATCACCGCTTCGAACCGCGGCATCCCCTCCCGCCGCAGTGCCTTGATGTGGTCGATCTGCAGAATCGAGTTCTTCTTCACGATTCCGAACAGCACGAGAATGCCCAGCGACGTGTACACGATCGAGAAATTCTCGCGCGCCAGAAACAGGCTCAGCAGCGCGAACGGCGCCGAAAGCGGCAGCGACAGCAGAATCGTCACCGGGTCGATGAAGCTCTCGTAGTTGGAAGCCAGGATCATGTACATGAACACCACGGACAGCAGAAACGCAATCACGAAGTTCTGCACTGCGCGCCCCAGCTCGCGCGACCGTCCCACCGTGCCATAGGTGTAGCCAGGCGGCAGGTTCAGGGATTCCATGTGCTGGTTGGCGATGTTGATCAGGTCGCCGAGGGCGAGATTCTTCGACAGGTTGCCCACGATCATGACGCGCCGCTGGCGGTTGTACCGGTCGATCGAAGTGGGTCCCGTGCCCTGTTCGAGCGATGCGACATTCGACAGCGCCACGTTGCCCAGGGACGCCGACGGCACGTAGAGCCGCTCCAGGGCGCGCGGGGAATTGCGGAACTCGCGCGAAACGCGCAGCATCACGTCGTAGCGGTCCTCGCCTTCCTTGTACGTTGTGGCCTGATCGTCGCCGCCCACCAGCACGCGCATGGCGCTGGCGATCTGCGCGACATTGACGTTGAGGTCGGCAGCCTTGTCGCGGTGAATCACCACGCGCACTTCAGGCTTGCCGCTCTCGTAGGTCAGATCCATGTCCGCGACGCCCTGCACCTGACGCAGCCGGTCCATCAGCGAGTTGGCGTACTGCTCCAGCCGGTTCAGGTCCGGCCCCTGGATCGAGAACATGAAGTCGCTGTTCGGCGCGCCAGCGATCAGCGACGGCAACTGCACGGTGACCGTCAGGTCTTTGTACTTGGCCAGCTTCTCGCGGGCCATGTCCATCAGCTGCCGCTGGGAATTCTTGCGCTCCTTCGGATCCACCAGCTCCACCAGCACCGACCCGCGGTCCACCTGACGCTGAACGTCGGCGCCGATCGACGTGAACAGCGCCCTCACGCCGGGCAATTCCCTCAGGTCTTCTTCGATCAGCGCCATCACCTGCGAAGTGCCTTCCAGCGAGCTGCCCACCGGCATCCGCACGTTCACCTCGAACTGCGACTGGTCGTCCACAGGGAGGAAATCCACGCCCATGGCCCGCATCATCGGCACGGTCGACAGCATCACCGCCAGAGCCCCCAGCGCCACAGCCCAGCGGTGGTTCAGCGACCAGACCAGCATCTTCTTGTATGGCGAGGCGAAGATCGCATCGAAGAACCCCGCCTTCGTCGACTGCTTGTGATCCCCCAGCTTCAGGAACCGCGAGCAGAGCATCGGGGTCAGCGTGAACGAAACCAGGAGCGACACGCCAACAGCGAAAGCCGCCGTGTAGCCGAACGACGACATGAAGCGGCCGACGATGCCCGGCATGATGGCGATGGGGATGAAGATGATGATCAGCGACAGCGTTGTGGCCAGCACCGCCAGGCCGATCTCTTTCGTGCCGATTGCCGCTGCCTCCATCGCCGGCAGGCCTTTTTCCTCCATGTTGCGGAAGATGTTCTCCAGCACCACGATCGCGTCGTCGATCACGATGCCAACCATCAGCGTCAGCGCCAGCATCGTGATCTGGTTCAGGCTGAAGCCCATCCACTGCATCAGCGAAAACGTGGAGATGATCGACGTCGGAATCGCAATGGCTGCGATCAGCGTCGACCGCCAGTTGCGGATGAACACGAGCACGATGATCGCCGCGAAGAACCCGCCGAGGATGAGGTGTTCCAGCACGGCGTTATAAGCCGCCTGGATGAAGCCGGACTGGTCCCGCGTGTACGTGATCTCGAAATCCGGCGGCAGCGACGGGCGCAGCTGGTCGATGCGCTGCTTGATCGCGGCGATCACGTCCAGCGAGTTCGTGCCCGCCTGCTTGCGCACAGCCAGAGCGACAGCAGGCTTCCCGTTCAGCCTGGCGATCGAGCGCGGCTCTTCATACGTGTCGTACACTTCCCCGATGTCGGACACGCGCACGGGAGACCCGTTGATCGTGCCGACGATGATCCGCGCAAAGTCCATCGGCTGCGAGACCCGGCCCAGCGTGCGCAGCGTCAGTTCGCGGTTCCCTTCATCGATCCGGCCGCCGGGAATCTCGATGTTCTGCGCCGCCAGCGCCATCCGCACCTGCTCGATATTCAGGTTGTAGGCGGCCAGCCTCTCCGGATTGAGAAGCACCTGGATCTGGCGCTTCCTCTCGCCCACGAAGCGCACCTGCCCCACGCCGCTGATCGTCTCGATATTCTTCTTGATCTGGTCGTCGACGATCTTCGTCACCTCTCGCAGATCGCGGTCTGCGCTGACAACAACGTTCAGAATCGGCGAAGCGTCGGTCGCCAGCTTCTCCACAACAGGCGTGCGCGCGTCGCGCGGCAGCTGGCCCAGCACTGTGCTGACCTTGTCGCGCACTTCCTGCGCCGCAATTTCCGGGTCCTTCTCCAGAACGAACCCGATCGTGATGATCGAAATGCCCTCAGCCGACGTCGAGTTCAGCTCGTCGATGCCGGAGATCGTGTTGACGGCCTCTTCCAGTGTCTTCGTGACCTGCGATTCCACTTCCTCCGGCGACGCTCCAGGCAGCACCGTCGTGATCGAAACGTAGGGGAACTCGACCTTTGGGAAGAAGTCGACGCCCAGCTTGCGGTAAGAATCCAGCCCGATCACCACCAGCGCCAGAATCAGCATGGTGGCGAACACCGGCCGGCGGATACAGATTTCTGCCAGTTTCTGCATGAATCCGAACCTCGAGAGGAGACGCCTTTACTGCCGCACAGTTACCGCTGCGCCATCGCTCAGAAGCGGCACGCTCGACACCGCGACCATTGTTCCGGCTTCGATGATCCCCGGCGGAATCTCCACCTGTCCGTTGCTGCCCAGGATCTCCGGAATGCGGTGCTCCACTGCCTTGCCGTTCTGGATGCTGAAGAACTTATTCAGCCCCGCCACCGTGTACACCGCAGCGCGGGGAATCGAAACCACGCGGAAAGCCGGATCGGTCACCAGCCGCACCTGCACGAACGAGCCCGGCTTCAGTCTCTCGTCGCGGGACTCGATGAGCGCCTCGGCCGTCAGCGTCCTTGCGCGCGGATCCAGCGACGGATTCAGCGTGCGGATCGTGGCCCGGAAATCGGCCCCCGGCGCCGCGCTGGTCGTAAACACCAGCGTCGAACCGATCCGCGCCAGCGCCACCGCGGGCTCGGGAATCTCCACCCGCAGCCGCAGCGGCCACGGCTTCACCAGCGTGTAGATCGGCGCATTGTCACGAATATATTGCCCCTCGGCCACGTGCCTCGTCTGCACGACCCCGTCCATCGGCGCGATCACGGTGGCATCCCGCAGCCGCTTCTCGGCCAGCGCCACCTCCGCCCGGAGCGAGCGGATCAGCGCCAGCTGCGTCCGCAGATCATCCAGCGTCGCCTCGTATGCGGCTTTGCGCGCCAGATACGCCTTTTCGATTTCGTTGAAGCGCTCCTGCGCGATGTCGCCGGTCTTCACCAGCTTCTTCGCGTTCTCGTACTTCGAAAGGGCGTCTTCCATCTGCGCTTTCGCCTGCCGCATCATCGGGGTGGAATCGGGTTCTTTCATGGTTTCCCGGTCCATCCCCACCCGCGCCATCGCCTGATCCAGCGCAGCCCGCGCGCGCTCCAGTTGCAGGGTCAGCTCCTGCCTGTCCAGCTCCGCCATCACCTGCCCCTTGCGCACCGCCTGGCCGAAGTCGAAGTGCAGCTTCGCCACCCGGCCGGGCACTTCGCAGGACACCACCGTCGAGTCGTCCGGCAGTAACGAGCCGGTCACCATGATGGCCCGTTCCACCGTCCGCTCCTGCGCGACGGCGGTCCGGACGGCGACCGGCGCCGCCGGCCTTGAAGCGGCGTTCGCCGTTGTTTCTTTGCGGCCGCCGCACCCGCCGAGAGCCAGCATGGCGGCCGTCAGACCGGAAACCATCCACAACATCCGATAACTATTCATGGCCCTTTTCTTCTGAGTTCCTGTTTGTTGCGATTCCGTTCAGAAAAATGTCCACCAGTTTTTCCACCGTCGTTGCATCCGGGGGCGGCGCGCACCGCCGGGGAAAAAGCAGCTGCATGAAGCCGAAATGGCTCACCATAAAGATGAACGCCCGTGCCAGAAGCTCTGGCGATTCCTGCCGGATCGCGCCGGCCGCGATCCGCTTTTCCAGGTGTTTTTCCACCCAGCGGATGAAATCGAGCGTGGCCTTTTCGAACCACAGGTCCGCCAGCTCGTGCCCCTCCAGTGCGCTGAACACCAGCAGCCGCACCCGGTCCGGGTCTTCTGCGTGGTACGCCAGAATGCTCTCGCCCAGCCACTGCAGAAATTCGCGGTCGGTCGCCTCCGGCTCCAGCTGCTTCGCCCTCTCGTCAAACCGCCGGTGCGCCTGTTCGATCAGCTGATCGACGATCGCCGTGTACAGATCCCGCTTCGTGGCGAAGTGCTGATACAGCACCGGCTCGCTCACCCCCGCCGCCGCCGCCAGCTCCCGCGTGGTCGTGCCCCGGAAGCCATGCATCGCGAAACGCCGGATCGCCGCCTGGACGATGGCGGCGCGCCGCTCGCTTCCGCTCATGCGGGCTTTCGCCTTCCCGCTGTTGGCTGCTCCCTGGCTAGCGTCCGCTAACATGATCAGACACTAAGATAGCAGAAACTAGCTTCTGGATGGATTAATTTTGCGTGTAAAATTTTCCCCCGTCAGTCCCGCACGACTGCCTTCAAACCGCCCAGCCCCCTGGCGCGCCGAAGATCATCCACGTTTTCAAAGAGTTCGATCAGTTCCTCGAACACCGACTCGTCGTTTTCCCGCAGCGAGTCCGGCTCGCGGAACAGCACCAGGCATCCCGCCTTCGACCGCGGCGCGAGATCCAGAAGCGCCGCGCGCAGGGAAGGGAGGCTGTGGTCGTAGCAGGTGCTCTCCGGCAACAGACGGCCAAATGCTGCCAGCAGCGAAGAAAGATCGAAGACGGGGCCCGCCTCCTCCAGATCCAGCACGTGGTAGCCCTCGGCGGCAGCCGCGGCGGGCAGTTCCTCCCACAACTGCTCGGGCAGCGTTGGGTCGAGCCAGATCACGGGCGTGGAAGGCTCCTGCAGTCTCAGCATCAGCTGTTCGAGTGATAAGCTCATGGGGAAGCAGCGCACCGCCGCGCGGGGTTTGAAAGGAATTGTATGACGAGACGGACTCTTTTGGCTAGCGGGACGCTCGTTCTGGCGCGCGCCAGCGCCACCCGGATGAAGATTCAGCTCGACTGCGGCTCGATCGGCGTCAAAGCCTCCCTGCCCGAGGCCGTCGAGTATGCCGCGCGGTTCGGGTTCGAGGCCGTCACTGCGGATTCCGCGTGGCTGTCCTCCGCCGATGCATCCCAGCGCGCCCGGCTTCTGGACCGGATGAAACAGGCGGGCCTCGTCTGGGGGCAGGCTGGTCTGCCGGTCGAGTTCCGCCGCGGCGAAGAGGAGTTTCAGCAGGGACTCCGCGGCCTGCCTGAGCGCGCACGGGCGCTTCAGCAGGCGGGCGCCAGCCGTGTCACGACATGGATCTCCCCCGCAAGCGATGATCTGACCTACATCGAGAACTTCCGCCTCCACGTCCGCCGCCTGCGCGCCGTGGCCGGTGTTCTGGAGGATCACGGCTGCCGCTTCGGGCTGGAGTACGTGGGCCCGAAAACCTCCTGGTCTGCCCGGCGCTTCCCGTTCGTCCACACAATGCGCGAGGCGCGCGAGCTCATCGCCGAAATCGGCCGCCCGAATGTCGGCCTCGTGCTCGACAGCTGGCACTGGTACACCGCCGGCGAATCCGTGGACGACCTCCGGTCGCTCGCTGCCGCCGACATCATTTCCATCGATCTGAACGACGCGCCCGCGGGCCGCTCGCGCGATGAACAGAAAGATCTGGAACGCGAACTGCCCCTCGCTACCGGCGTCATTCCCCTCGCGGATTTTCTGAAAACTCTCAACGAACTCGGCTGCGATGCCCCTGCGCGCTGCGAACCCTTCAACGCCGCCCTGCGGGCCATGCCCCCGGAGCAGGCTCTCGCCGCTACCGCCGCAGCCATGAAAAAGGCCTTCGCCCTGATCTGACAAAGGGGGCGCGATCCCCGGGCGGCTCGGCAGACACCGCCCCCGGTCACCGCCGGCTCGGCTGCACAGGCCACACCTGGATCGGTCCCGGGCTGACCGTCTCGAACGGTCCCGGCGTAGGCTTCGCTCCGCGCCGTCTTCCGAAATAGTCGCGATCCAGCCGGAACGGTTTGCCGTCGACATCGGCGAATTGCGCCGCTGAAACTTTGGCCCTCCCCAGCAGTCCGCTGTTCACCAGTGCCGTGTCCGCTTGCGCCAGCACGGCTGCATCCGCTCCGCCGAGCGTGAGCAGCACCCGCGCTCCATCTTCCTTCAACGCAGCACCCAGCTCTGCCCCCGCTGCGGCGCTGCCTTTCTCCTGCGCCATCGGGCGCGCGCCGCGGAAATACACATTGCCCCCGGCGTAACTGGGCTGCTCCAGCCGGTCGTACATCCACAGCCCGAAGCCCACTACCCGGTCTGGCCTCGGTTTGAACTCTTCCTCTCTGCCGCAGAACAGATTGTTGAAGAACCGGTTGTCTCCGCCCCGGATTTCCACCACGCCCGCCACCTTCGTCGAGTGCGGCGGATGAAAGGGCGTCTGTCTCGCCGGCTCCGGACGGCTCTCGATCGCTCCCGCGAACACGTTGTGCACGTAAGCGCCACCCTCGCTCCAGTCCCGCAGGCTCAGCGGCGAGAGCATCAGGTTGTTTTCCACGAGAAAAGGCCCGTGATTGACCTCCACGAACAGATCGTCGGACGTGTTGTCGTACAGCAGATTCCGGCTCACCCGCGTCCCCTGCGCCATCCAGTCAAGCCAGAGGCCCCGGCCCGCATTGTGGATCCGGTTGGCCTCGATCAGGACATCGATCGCCGCGTGCAGTTTGATCCCAGCCATTTCCGCGCCCCTGAACAGCCTGCGCTCCCAGACGGAGTAAATATGATTGCCGTAAATACGGCTGTGAATCGCCCCGAGTGAACCTGCAATTCCTGCCTGTTCGCAACGGAAAATGACGTTATTCCGGACGATATGCGAGCCGATTGTCTCTCGGCTCCAGCCCGCTTTCAAAGCCCTTTCGATCACCTCGTTGTAGTGGATGGCTCCGTCCTTGGAAGGATCGTGCGTCCACACGTTGTGTCCCGTCGCCCGGTCCTTGCCCAGCGTGATGCAGGAGCAGCGGGAGTCGCTGATCACGTTATCTTCGATGATCCATCCCTTGCTCCAGTGCGTTCCGATCAGTCCGATCTGCTCCGCCGTGGGCGCAGCCCACTGCGTGGCCGCGTGCATCATGCGGAATCCCCGCACCGTAATGAAGTTCCTGCCTGGTTCCGACGGATAAAAGCAGCTCTCCCGGACGTTGATCTCCACGGTCTCCTCGTTCGGATTCCTGCCGCCGAAATTCGCCCAGATCGTGGTCTCCGTTTCGCCCGCCTCGGCATACCAGGAGCGCAGCGCTCCCTCCGGGCGCCTCGCCTCCGTGAAAGGCTTCGGATTCCGCACATCCTCCAGAGACGCCGCCTCCCACAGCGGCTCGCCGTTCAGATAGACCTCGCCCGTGTGATGCTTCCGTCCCCGGTCTTCGAACCAGTCGCCCACGATCACGTCGCGGTACGGGTTGTAGGAGCCGAAAAACGTCTCCGGAAGCGTCACCTTCCACACGTTCCCGCCGTCATGCACCCACCCCTTCACGACTTCCGAGCCCCGGATCTCCACGCGCTCCCCGGGCGCTGCCCTGTACGTGATGCGTTTCTTCTCGGAAGTCCCGCCTCGCGGCGGATTCACCCGCTCGCGGTACACGCCCTCGTGCACGGTGATCGTATCGCCCGGTTGCGCGCGCCGTGCCGCTTCCGAAATCGTGCGCAGCGGCTTTGCCCGGGAACCCGGATTGCGGTCGTCGCCCTGCGGTGAAACATGGTACTCGGCGCCGGCTGCCGCAGCGGCGCAGAAAGACGCCAGCAGAACAAGTGGAATCAGGCCATGCAGCATGGCCCCATCATAGTGCGCCCGGCATCCGGTCAGGCGCTCGTGCGTCCGGCTTTCTCCGCCGCCTGCGGATACACCTTCCGGATCGCCGCCACGATGTCCCTCGTGTCCGCCTCGCTGAATTTCGGATCCAGCAACACGCCGCTGAACCGGTTCAGGACATCCAGGGTCCGCGGGCAGGACGCCGCTCCGTAGCGGATCTCCGGTCCGCGCCCCACCTTGTACGTCGGCCAATCCGGATGCACCGTGAGCTTCTTCTCCGCGTACGGCTGCACCGGCAGCACAACCGACCCCGACGGCGGCGACGCCGGCACATTCTCCGCCCTCATCGCCTTCAGAAAAAGATCGCGGGCTTCCTTCGACCCGAGATCCAGAAACACGCCCACGCCCAGCTCGCCTGCCGGATCGGGCAGCAGTCGCGTTTTCAGTCCCGGCAGATCCGCAATTCCCTCGTACACCCGCCGCGCCACCGCCCGGATGTCGCCCACGATCCGGTCCAGCTTCCGCACCTGGCTCAGCAGCACCGCGCCCGTGAACTCCGTCATCCGGAAGTTCGACCCCGGCACGCTTTCCGCTACGCTCTGCCCGAGCCAGTCTTCGTGCACCTTCCGCAGCGTTCCCACGTCATGGAACCGCACCGCCCTCTCGAACAGCAGCGGATCGTTCGTGTAGACCATCCCGCCTTCGCCCGCACTGATCGTCTTGTTCACCTGCAGGCTGGCAGCAGCGATATCGCCCATCGAGCCCAGCCGCTTGCCTTTGTAAGATGCACCGACCGCCTGCGAAACGTCCTCGAGCACCTTCAGCCCGCGTTTCTTCGCAATCGGCATCAGCCGGTCCATGTCCGCCGGATTGCCCTGCAGGTGCACGATCATCATCACTTTCGTGCGCGGGCTGATGGCTGCCTCCACGCGCGCCGGATCCAGGTTGAAGCTCTCGTCGATCTCGGCGCACACAGGCAGCGCCCCATGGCGGACAACCGCGTGAAAGCAGGAATGCCACGTCCACGCGGGCACGATGACCTCATCCCCAGGTCCCACTCCCAGCGCCGCCAGCGCCGCCTCCAGCGCCGTCGTGCCGGAATTCACCGCCAGCGCGTACTTGACGCCCATTTTTGCCGCAAATTCCCGCTCCAGAGTCGCCACTTTGTCGGGCTGCTGATTTTCGAAATTCCAGAACCGGAACGGACTCCGCGTCTCCCACACCTGCTTCAGAAACGTCCATTCCGTTTCGTCGTAATACAGCGGCCCGAAATGCCGCGCGCGCAGCGGGGTCTTCCGCACCGGCGCGCCCCCTTCCAGCGCCAGTCCTGCCGGCGCCGCCAGAAACGACCTCCTCGTCCATTGCATGGCCTGCCTCCCTCTTCACTCAGGCAGCGTGCCCGACCACCGCCGCAGCGTACGGTGGAACCGGTGGATCCATCCCGTGCCCTTCAGCCACATCAGAGGGCATTCGTCATCCACCACCACCACGCCTTCCAGCTGCGGACCTTTCTGCCGGAACCACACCGCCGCCGCCCCAGCCTGCTTCGCTTCCTGGCCGACCCGCCCGTACAGCGCCGGACTCGTCAGGATCATCGCCGCCTCCGGTGGCGGGTCGACATCGGCCATCCGCTTCGCGCACCGGATGCCGTCGATCTCGTCCGCCTCCGGATGCACCGGAACGGCGTCGTAGCCCCTCCGCCGGAGCTCGCGGAAAACCATTCGGCCGTAACTCGCCGTCTTCCGCGAGACGCCCGCAACGGCGATGCGCTTTAGCGCCAGGAACGCTTCAATGTCTCGTCTTGTCGTCATCACCAGCCACGCCTACCCTATCACGCCCTGCCGCGCGGCGGAACCCCGTGCGGCCGCCCGCGGCAGTCCCGCCCTCAGGGAATTGGGATAATAAGGTCATGAACAGAGCGAGCTGGGCCGAACAGCGGTTGTGTGATCCCGTGCGGACGCAGATGCACTACGCCCGCAAGGGCATGATTACCGAAGAGATGCAATATGTCGCGCAGCGCGAGGGGCTCGATCCGGAACTCGTCCGCAGCGAAGTCGCCCGCGGGCGCATGGTCATCCCGGCCAACATCCGCCATACCCGCCTCGAGCCGATGGCCATCGGCATCGCCGCCCGCTGCAAGATCAACGCCAACATCGGCAACTCGGCCACGACATCCAATATCGCGGAAGAAATCGAGAAGCTCCACTACGCCGTCCGCTACGGCGCCGACACGGTGATGGATCTCTCCACTGGCGGCGACATCGCCGCCATCCGCAAGGCGATCATCGCCGAGTCTCCCGTTCCCGTCGGCACGGTGCCCATCTATGAAGCCGTCGCCCGCGTCCGCCGGGTCGAAGATCTCACTGCCGATCTCGTGCTCGAGGTCATCGAAGAACAGGCCGAGCAGGGCGTCGACTACATGACCATCCACGCCGGCGTCCTCGTGCAATATATCCCCCTCACGACGAAACGCATTTGCGGCATTGTCAGCCGCGGCGGCTCCATCATGGCCGAGTGGATGGTGAAAAATCACAAGCAGAACTTCCTCTACGAAAGATTCGAGGATATCTGTAAGATTTTCCAGAAATATGACGTGACATTTTCGCTCGGCGACGGCCTCCGCCCCGGCGCCCTCGCCGACGCCAGCGACGAGGCCCAGTTCGCCGAGCTGCGCACGCTCGGTGAACTCACGAAAATCGCCTGGAACTACGACGTGCAGGTGATGATCGAAGGCCCCGGCCACGTCCCCATGGACCAGATCCAGCGTCAGGTGGAAGAGGAGATGAAGTGGTGCCACGAGGCGCCTTTCTACACCCTTGGTCCCCTCGTCACCGACATCGCCCCCGGCTACGATCACATCACCAGCGCCATCGGCGCCGCCATGATCGGCTGGTACGGCGCCTCCATGCTCTGCTACGTCACTCCGAAAGAGCACCTCGGACTGCCGAACAAGGAAGACGTCAAGCAGGGCATCATCGCCTACAAGATCGCTGCTCACGCCGCCGACGTCGCCCGCGGACGCAAGGGCGCCCGCGACTGGGACGACGAGCTCAGCCGCGCCCGCTACCGTTTCGACTGGAACCGCCAGTTCGAACTCGCCATCGATCCCGAAACCGCCCGCGCCTATCACGACGAGACTCTGCCTGACTCCGGCTTCAAGGATGCGCACTTCTGCTCCATGTGCGGCCCGAAATTCTGCGCCTACAACATCAGTCAGAAGGTCGAGCAGTTCACGCACGAGCAGGCTCTGGAAGTTCTCGGCCAGAAGCCGCAGGTCTGAGCCGCGCGCCTGAAGGAACAACGTGGCCTCTTACTCCAGCATCCTGATCCGGGCCGCCAACTGGGTCGGCGATGCGGTGCTCAGCCTGCCCGCGGTGCAGGCCGTGAAACAACGTTTCCCCCGCGCCCGCATCGCCATCCTCGCCCGGCCTTGGGTGGCGGACATCTACCGGTTCGGGGATTTCGCCGACGAAATCATTCTCTACCGGAAATGTTCCGGCTGGGACGCCGTCCGCGAGCGGCTCCGCGTCGCCGGAGAACTCCGCCGCCGCCGCTTCGAGTGCGCCCTGCTCCTGCAGAACGCCTTCGACGCCGCCCTCGTCACGGCTCTGGCCCGCATTCCGGTCCGCATCGGATACGCGCGCGACGGCCGCCGCTGGCTTCTCACGCATCCGGTCGAAACGCCCCGCCCCGGCCAGATCCCGCGCCACGAAAGCTTCTACTATCTCGAACTGCTCCGCCGCGCCGGCTGGCTCGACTCTCTCCCCGCCCGCCCGGAGCCCCGGCTCAGCGGCGTCATCCGCCAGCCCGAACCGGTCATCGGCGTCAGCCCCGGCGCCGCCTTCGGCTCGGCCAAACGCTGGCTGCCGGATCGGTTCGCCGCCGCCGCTGCCGCTCTTGCCCGCCGCCACGGCGCTTCTGTCGCCGTCTTCGGCTCGTCCTCGGAGCGGGACCTCTGCGAAACAGTCGCGTCGCAGATCCGCGCCTCCGGCGTCGAGGCGCGCAACCTCGCCGGTTCGACCACGCTCGACGAATTCATCCGCGCCGCCGCCCGTTGCATGCTGTTCCTGACGAACGATTCCGGCGCCATGCATATCGCCGCCGCCCTTGGCGTCCCCACGGTTGCCGTCTTCGGTTCCACCGATCCCGAGGCCACCTCTCCACTGGGTTCCCGCGTCCGCCTGGTCCGCGAACCTGTCGAGTGCAGCCCGTGCCTGCTCCGCGAGTGCCCCATCGATCACCGCTGCATGACGCGCGTCAGTCCGGAGCGCGTGGTCGAGGAAGCGCTCGCCCTGCTCTCAGCCTCGTAAGCCGCGGCGCCCCGGATGCTACAACGATAGAGATGGACACGCGCCGCAAGATCGTCCGCGACGCCTCCGCCTGGCAGGCGCCCGCCGGCGCCGTCCTTGCAGCCGGCCCCTTCGATCCGCTTCTGTCATGGCACGCCGCTCAGCTGGAACGACTCAAACAGGACGCCCCGGCGCTTGTCGTCTTCATCACGGAGCCGCCCGATCCTCTCCTGCCCGCGCAGGCGCGCGCCGAGCTCGTCGCTGCGCTGCGCTGCGTGGACGCGGTTCTGTTCGCCCAGGCGCCCCCGCCGGGCGCCATCGATCTCACGGCGGATCACATCGAATGGCGCGAGCAGCTGATCAACCGCATCGCCGCGTCTGCCGGCTCGGAATCCTAGCCTCATGAAGCAGGTTCTCGTCATCCGCCTCGGCGCCATGGGCGACATCCTGCACGCTCTGCCCGCCGCCGCTTCCCTTCGCGCCTCTGCCGGTGTCCGCATCGCCTGGATCGTCAAGCCTCAGTTCCGCGAGCTGCTTGACGGCAGCGGCATCGCAGACGAGATCCTCGAATTCCGCCGCCGCGGCATCCGGCCTTTGCTCGCCACGCTCCGCAGTCTCCGCCGGCACCGCTTCGATTGCGCCGTCGATTTTCAGGGCCTGATCCAGTCCGCTCTCGTCGCCCGCCTGTCCCGCGCCCGCCGCGTCATTGGTTTCGAGCGGGCCCTGTTGCGCGAGCCTCTGGCCGCGCTGTTTTATCATGATCGGGTGCAGTCCCCTGCCGCGCATGTCGTCGACAGGTATCTCGACCTCGCCGCCGCTGCAGGCGCTGCCCGGAGGCTCATACAGTTCCCGCTCCCGCCGGGCCGCGAGGAAGGACGCCTGCCGCAGGACCGTTTTCTCCTTGCCTCGCCGTTTGCAGGCTGGGGATCCAAGCAATGGCCGCTGGAGCACTGGCTCGCCCTCGCGGAGCTCATCCATGCTGAACTGCAGCTTCCTCTGGTGTTCAATGTCAGCCCTGCCCAGGCGGCAGCGTTCGGGACGCACAAGAACATCCATCTCCACGTCTCCTCCGTTTCCGGCCTGATCTACGCCACCCGCCGCGCCGCCGCCGTCATCGGCGTCGACAGCGGTCCCATGCACCTCGCCGCTGCGTTGGACCGCCCCGGCGTCGCCATCTACGGGCCGACGGACCCGCAGCGCAACGGTCCGTATTCACGCCGCATCCGCGTCCTCCGCGATCCTGCCGCCCGCACAAGCTACGCGCGTTCTGCGGAGCCCGATCCGTCCATGCGCGCCATCTCTCCCCGTCAGGTCCTGGATGCGTTGCGGGAGGTGCTCTGATGGCGCTCTTCCCCAAGCGCTTCGCCGATGCCGTCCAGAAATGGCGCGTCCCCAGCGGCATCGCCCTCGCCGTGCTGTTCGCCCTTCTCGCCGATCCCGTTCTGCCCACGCTGCTGCTGGGGTTGCCCTTCTGCGTCCTCGGTCTTGCCATCCGCGCCTGGGCCGCCGGACACCTGCGGAAGAACGAAACCCTCACGGTCAGCGGTCCGTACGCCTTCGTGCGCAATCCGCTTTACATCGGCTCGCTCCTCGTGGCACTGGGCTGCGTGATCGCCGCCGCCCGCGCGGAGCTCGCCCTTCTCGCCGGTCTCTATTTCCTCGTCGTCTATCTGCCCGTCGTCGAGCTGGAAGAACAGCATCTGGCGGAATTGTTTCCGGCGTTCCGTGAATACTCCTCCCGCGTCCGCGCCTTCCTGCCGACTCTTCCCGAGCGCCTTCCGCCGGAATCCTTCTCGTTCGATCTCTACCGCCGCAACCGCGAGCAGCGCGCTCTCTATGGCTTCGCCGCCGTCTATGCCTTCCTGATCCTCAAGTCTCTGTGGCGCTCGATGTGAGATTCTGGCCTTGATGAAACTCACGTTTTACGGCGCCACGCAGACGGTCACCGGCTCCATGCACGAGCTGACCGCAGGAGGCCAGCGCATCCTCCTCGATTGCGGTCTGTACCAGGGCCGCCGCAAGGAAGCGCGGGAGCGCAACGCGAACTTCCCCTTCGCCGCCTCGCGCATCCATTCGGTTCTGCTGTCCCATGCCCACATCGACCATTCGGGCAACATTCCGACTCTCGTGAAAAGCGGTTTCGAAGGGCCCGTCTACGCCACTCCTGCCACGGTCGACCTCTGCCACTCGATGCTGCCCGATTCGGCCCATCTGCAGGAGAAGGACGCCCTCTTCCTCGCCAAGCGCAAGCATCGCCGTAAACTGCTCGGCATGGAAGACGAGCTGGAAATCGTCGAGCCGCTTTACTCCCAGGCGGACGCCGAGCGCGCCCTGAAACAATTCCGCTCCGCTCTGGATGGCGATCCCGCCGAGATCGCGCCGGGCGTGACCTTCCAGTTCATCGAGGCCGGCCACATCCTCGGCTCGGCATGGATTCTCATTGAAGTCCGCGACAACGGCCGCCGCACGCGCATCGCTTTCTCGGGTGACATCGGCCGCCCAAACCTGCCCATCATCCGCGATCCCGAGCCTCTGCGCGAAGTCGACTACCTGATTCTCGAGTCCACTTACGGCGACCGTCTCCACAAGGATCTCGAAGCCGTCAAAGAGAAGCTCGCCGAGGCCGTGCGCCGCGCCGCCGCCCGCGGCGGCAAGATCATCGCGCCCGCCTTTGCTGTCGGCCGCACCCAGCAGCTCGTCCTGCTTCTGCATCAGCTGATCGAGGAAAAACAGATTCCCTCCATTCCGGTTTTTGTCGACAGCCCGCTTGCCGTCGACGTCACAGAGGTCTTCCGCCGCCATGTCTACCTCTTCGATGACGAGACCGCGCATTTCCTTCGCAACGGCGAAGACCCCTTCGGCTTCCGCATGCTCCGCTACGTCCGCGAGGCCAGCGAGTCCAAGGCGCTGAATGACCTCAGAGGCCCCGCCCTCATCATCTCAGCCGCCGGCATGTGCGAAGCCGGCCGCATCCTCCATCACCTCCGCAACAACATCGAAGACCCCCGCAACATGGTCCTCGTCACCGGCTTCATGGCCGAGCATACCCTGGGCCGCAAGATCGTCGAGAAGTGGCCGGAAGTGCCCATCTTTGGCGAGCCCGTCCGCCTGCGCGCCGAGGTCGTCAAGATCAACGAGCTGTCCGGCCACGCCGACCAGCACGAGCTGCTCAACTGGATGAAGCCCGCCGCCCGCGCGCTGAAAGGCGTCTTTCTCGTCCACGGCGAGCCGGCCCAGGCTGCGTCACTCAAACAGGCCATCCACGAGCGTTACGGCATCGAGGCCGTCATCCCCTCGCGCGGCGATTCATTCGACCTGAACTGAACCGCCCCTCTACGACGGCCATTCGAGCGTCCCCACGAGCGACGACGCGCGTTCCACGCCTTCTTCGCGCAGAAACTCGTCCAGCTCCGCCGCGATCCGCACGGGCGCTGTCGGGTCCGCCATCGTCGCCGTTCCCACCTCGACCGCGCTCGCTCCCGCGATCAGAAACTCCGCCGCGTCTTCTCCGGTGAGAATCCCCCCCAGCCCGATCACCGGAATTTTCACGGCCCGCGCCGCCTCGCGCACCAGCCGCAGCGCCAGCGGCTTGATCGCCGGTCCGGAAACTCCGCCGTAGCCCGCGCCCAGCCTCGGCCGCCTCGTCCGCGCATCAATGGCGAGTCCCAGAAACGTGTTCACCAGCGAGACCGCCGCCGCCCCGCTCTCTTCCGCCGCGCGCGCCATCTCGTCGATCCGCGCCACGTTCGGCGAAAGCTTCACGATCACCGGCCGGCGCGCCGCCCGCACCGCCGCGCCCGCCACCTCGGCCAGCAGCCGCGGATCGGAGGAAAAAAACATTCCTCCGTGTTTTGTATTGGGGCAGGAGACGTTCAGCTCGTAGGCGTCCACCCCTTCCGCGTCCTCCAGCACACGGATGACTTCGCAGTAGTCCTCCACCTCGTAGCCGAACACGTTGGCGATCACCCGCGTGCCGCATCCCCGCAGCAGCGGCAGCTTCTCCCGCACGAACGCCCGTACGCCGACATTCTGCAGCCCCACCGAGTTGATCATCCCGCCGTGCGTCTCCCACAGCCGCGGCGGCGGATTGCCGCGGATCGGCTCGCGCGACAGCCCCTTCACCACGAATCCGCCCAGCTTGCGCAGCGGCACAATCGGCGCCATCTCCACGCCATAGCCGAACGTGCCCGACGCGGCGATCACAGGGTTCGAGAATTCCAGCCCGAACAGCGTCGTGCGCAACCTCGGCGACAGCGGATCACCGGCCATTGCCACCAGTGTAACCGCCCCGGCGGTCTCTACTTCCCTTTCAGTTTCGGCAGCAGCTCCTGCAGGTATGTCCCGCCGTCAGGCTTCTCCGTGGCCAGCAGCCGCATCGTCGCCCGCGCGTCGTCCAGAGCGCGGTGCGCGCTGCCCGGCGCGATCTTGTGCGCCGCCAGCAGCGATTGCAGCCCTTTCGAGAGAAATCCCTTCCGTCTCCAGGCGATGCCGTCCATCGAGCACAGCCACGTCATCCGCTTCGTCTCCGGAAACAGGCGCTCCACGAAACCCCTGTCGAACGCCGCATTGTGCGCGATCAGATAGTGCGCTTTTCCGAGAATCCCCCGGATGCGCGCCTCGTCCAGCTTCTGCCCGCGCACGTCCTCGTCGCGGATGCCGTGCTTCGCCGTCGCGTCCGGTGGAATCGGACGGCCGGGATCGCGGAATCCGCAGTACGCGTCCAGTTCCTCAAGCACCTTTCCGCTGACGGGATCGAACGAGAACAGCACGATGGCCAGCTCCACCACGGCTTCCGTGGCCGGGCTCAGCCCCGTCGTCTCGACGTCGATCACCGCCGCGCGCAGAATCATGCTTCGTTCATCCTGGCCAGCTCGTCCAGGTCCAGGCGCCCGGTGTAGATCGCCATCCCCAGAGCGCAGTCGATCCCCATCGCCGTCAGCGCCCGGATCTCCTCCATCGTCGTGATCCCGCCCGCCGCCGTGATCGGCAGCGGGGTCGCCCGGCGCAGCCGCGCGAACCACTCCAGATCCGTGCCCTGCATCATGCCCTCCTTGTCGACATACGTCGCCAGGAAGCCGGAACAATACGGCTCAAGATCGTTTAAAACATCCTCGGCCGATTTGTCGAGCTGCTCCGTCCACCCCTTCACTGTGATCCTGCCGCCCTTGGAGTCGATCGCCGCCATTACCCGCTCCCGTCCTGCCGCCTGCGAGATCGCCTCGAGCGTCGGCAGATGAAACGCGGCCGTACCGACGATCACCTTCGCCGCGCCCGCTTCCACCAGCCGGCGCGCCCGCTCCGGCGTCCGCACGCCTCCGCCCGCCCGGATTCGCGCCCGCGACGCCAGCATTTCCACAATCTCCGTGTTGTCGCCCCGCCCCATGGCCGCGTCCAGATCGATCACCTGAATCTCCGGGAACCGCCGGAACCGTTCCAGCATCTCCAGCGGCGGCGCGCCCTCCAGCGCCTTCTCGCGCCCCTGCACGAGCTGCACCACCTTGCCGTCCATCAGATCAATGCACGGAATGATCATCAAAGCACCCTCACCGGAATCCCGGCGCGCCTCAGCTCTTCCTTGAGCTGTCCCACCGTGTACGTCCCGTAGTGGAAGATCGACGCCGCCAGCGCGGCGTCCGCTTCGCCTTCCGTCAAAACCTCGATGAAATGTTCCGGCCTGCCTCCGCCGCCGGAAGCGATCACCGGAATCCGCGTCGCCCGGCTCACGGCGCGCGTCAGCTCGCAGTCGAAGCCCTGCTGCACGCCGTCCGTGTCCATCGACGTCAGCAGGATCTCGCCCGCCCCCAGCTCTTCGCCGCGGGCCGCCCACTCCACCGCATCGATCCCTTCATCGACGCGCCCCCCGCGCGTATACACGTTCCAGCCGCCGCGCCCGTTGCGCCGCGCGTCGATCGCCAGCACGCACGCCTGCGATCCGAACTCGCGGCTGATCTCCGTGATCAGCTCCGGCCGCCGCACCGCCGCCGTGTTCACGCTCACCTTGTCCGCGCCGCTGTGCAGGATGCGCCGCGCGTCCTCGACGCTCCGGATGCCGCCTCCCACCGTCAGCGGGATGAATACCTCGCGCGCGGTGCGCGCCACCACGCCGGCCATGATCTCGCGCTCGTCGCTCGAGGCCGTGATGTCCAGAAACACCAGCTCGTCGGCGCCCTGCTCGTTGTAGCGCGCCGCCAGCTCCACAGGATCGCCGGCATCGCGAAGCCCCACGAAGTTCACGCCCTTCACCACGCGTCCGCCCGTCACGTCCAGGCAGGGAATGATGCGTCTTGCCAGCATGCTCTACTCTCCCGCGCCCGCCAGGCTCAGAAAATTCTTCATCACGCGCAGCCCCGCCGGACCGGACTTCTCGGGATGAAACTGCACGCCGAACACGTTGCCGCTCTCGAGCAGGGCGCAGAACTCCACCGCATACTCGCACAGCGCCGCTGCGTGCGCGCCCACGGGGCAGTAATAGCTGTTGGCGAAGTAGAAATACGGCGCCTCGCCCAGCCCTTCCAGCAGCCGGGAAGCCCGGACCGCCCTGACCGTATTCCAGCCCATATGCGGGCAGCGCACCCCGGCGGGAAACCGCTTCACGGCGCCCGGAAACAATCCCAGCCCTTTCTGTTCCGGAGCTTCTTCGCTTGCCTCGAACATCGCCTGCAGCCCCAGGCAGATGCCCAGCAGCGGCGCGCCGGAACGCGCCTTTGCGGCCAGAGCCTCCCGCAGGCGCAGCCGGTCCAGCGCCTCCATCATCTGCCCGAAATGCCCCACCCCCGGCAGGATCACCGCCCGCGCCGCTTCCACAGCCGCGGCGTCCTGCGTCACCTCGTACTGCGCTCCCAGCGCCTCCAGCGTGTTGGTCACCGAGCGCAGATTCCCCGCGCCGTAATTGACGACGGTGATCATAGCAACCCCTTCGTGCTCGGCAACTGATCCTTCAGCCGCGCGTCCTTCGAGCACGCATAGCGCATTGCGCGCGCAAAACACTTGAACACGGCTTCCACCTTGTGATGATTCGAGCGCCCGTACAGCACCTTCGCATGCAGGTTCGCTCCGGCGTGCACCGTGAAGCCGTGGAAGAAGTCCTCGAGCAGCTCCGCCTGCAGATCGCCCACCAGCCGCGTCCGCACCTTGTCCTCGTACACGAGATACGGCCGTCCGCCCAGATCCACCGCCACCACCGCCAGCGTCTCGTCCATCGGCAGCACAAAGTAGCCCGCGCGGTTGATGCCCTTGCGGTCGCCCAGCGCCTTGCTGAACAGTTGTCCGAGCACGATCCCAACGTCTTCCACCGTGTGATGCTGATCGACGTCCAGATCCCCCGCGGCATGAAGCGTGAGGTCGAACCCGCCGTGCTTGGCGAACAGCTCCAGCATGTGGTCCAGAAACCGCACGCCCGTGCGCACATCGTAACGCCCGCGCCCTTCGATCTTCAGCGAGCCGCGGATCTGCGTCTCGCGCGTGATCCGCTCGATCGATGCCGTTCTCACCGCGGAAGCACTCCTTCCAGTTCGTTGACGTTTTCGATCACCGCCACCGCGCCAGCCGCGCGCAGCGCTTCCACCAGCCTCTCCCGCATGGGCGCGCCCGCGGCAGCGACGCCGATGAACGGCACGCCCGCGGCGCGCGCGCTGCCCGCATCGTCGACAGTGTCGCCCAGAAACGCGGCAATTTCCGCGCCCGTGCGCCGCGCGATTTCGTACAGCCCGTCCGGCGCGGGCTTGCCGTTGTCGATGTCATCCGTCGTGATGGTGACCTCGAACAGCGGTCCGCGCACGAAACGGTTCAGCGTCGCCTCCAGCTCCCGCCGGTTGCGCCCGGTGAAAATCGCCAGCCGGTAGCGCGCGGCCAGCCTCTCCAGCAGCCCGTCCTGCGGCACCCACCACTCGCGCGCGATCAGTCCGTCGTTGTTCCGGCCGAAGAAGATCTCGTTGAAGTAATCGACCACCGTCTCGTACTTCAGATCCACGCCCAGCTCGCGGCAGTAGTGATGGCACAGCACCCAGTCGTTGTTGTAGCCGCCGCGGTTCTTCCACTCCTGCACGGACTCCGCCGTCACCGTCACGCCCGTGAAGTGGCGGATCGTCTCGATGATCGCCGCCCGGTAGCTGGCCGTCACGTCCACCAGCACGCCGTCCATGTCGAACACGATCACCGGCCGGCTCATCGCCACACCTCGTCCAGCTCCGCAAAGAACCGCTCCACCTGCTGCGGCGTTCCGGCGGTGACGCGCACGGTGCCAGCCAGCTCATACGAGCGGTCGCGCACCAGCACGCCGCGCGCCCGCAGCGCATCGCGGATCTCGATCGAGCGCGGTCCCGCCTCGAACAGCACGAAATTCCCCTGCGACCGCCAGTACCGGATGCCGCGCCGCTCGAATCCCTGATACAGCAACTCTCTCGCCTCCAGTGCCTGCCTCACGTAGTTCGCCAGATACTCGCGGTCCTCAACCGCCGCCCGCACCGCGATCGCCGCTACTGTGTTCACTGAATACGGCGACTGCGACTTGCGCAGATACGCCACGTTCCCCGCCTGCGAAAACAGCACGCCCGCGCGCAGCGCCGCCAGTCCGTGCGCCTTGGAGAACGTCCGGCTCACGAACAGGTTTGCGTATTGCCCGATCAGCCCCAGTGCCGTCACCCCGTAGAAGTCGTAATACGCTTCATCGATCAGCACGGCAGCGCCGGGCGCTGCTTCCACAATCCGCACAACGTCGCCGATGCCGATGGCGGTGCCCGTCGGATTGTTCGGATTCGAGATCAGCACCGCGCGTGTCGCCGGCGTGACCGCCGCGATCAGCTCCTCCACGGGAAACGCCAGATCGCCCGCGCGGTAAGGAATCTCCCGTACGCGCGCCCCCGCCACTTCCGCATAGAAACGGTACATCGCATAGGACGGGTGCAGCACCAGCACCTCGTCGCCTTCGCCCACATACGTGTGGACCAGAACCTGGATCGCTTCGTCGGTGCCGTTCGTGAAAGCGAACTGCGTCTCCGGCACCTGGAAGAACTCGCTCAGCGCGCGCCGCGTGGCTTCATACTCTGGATAGATCGAAAGCTGCTCCTGGCTGAGCTTCTCAATCAGCGCCGCAAGCACGCGCGGCGAGCAGCCCAGCGTGTTCTCGTTGAAGTCCAGCCGCAGCTTTCCCTCGCGCCCCGAACTCGGCGGCGAGTAAGGCGCCATGTCGAGAATCGCTTTGCGCGGCATCAGCATCGCCTGCCGCCTTTCTTCTCGAACCGCACCTCCACGCTCCGCGCGTGCGCCTCCAGCCCTTCGGCGCGCGCAAGCGCCGTGATGGACGGCGCCAGCCGGCGCAGCGCCTGCCCGCTCAGCTCCTGCACCGAAATCACCTTCACGAAATCCGCCGCCGACAGCCCGCCGCGCAGCCGCGCCGCGCCGGACGTCGGCAGCACGTGGTTCGGTCCCGAAGCATAGTCGCCCGCCGCCTCAGGGCTCCACGGACCCACAAACACGCTGCCCGCGTGCCGCACCTTCTCGAGCAGCGAAGCATCGGGAATCGACAGATGCTCGGGCGCGAAACGGTTCGACAGTTCGACCGCTTCCTCGAGGCTCGACACCACGAGAATCGCCGAGTTGCGCTTCAGCGCGGTGCGCGCCGTGGCTGCCGTGGGCAGCGTCTCCAATTGCGCTGCCACCTCTTTCGCCACGGCTTCGGCCAGCCGCCGCGACGGTGTCAGCAGAATCGCGGACGCGTCATCGTCGTGCTCCGCCTGCGCCAGCATGTCAGCCGCGATGGCGCGCGGATCGCCGTCCGCGGCGATCAGCAGGATCTCGCTCGGCCCGGCAATAAAATCGATTCCAACTTCTCCGGCCAGCAGTTTCTTGGCTGCGGCCACATAGATGTTGCCCGGTCCCACGATGCGGTCCGCGCGCGGCACGGTTTTCGTCCCGTACGCGAATGCCGCAATCGCATGCGCTCCGCCCATCTGAAACACGTGCGTCGCCCCCAGCAGATGGGCCGCGCCGAGAATCTCCGGCGCCGGCTTCGGCGTGCAAACAAGAATCGTCTCAACGCCTGCCACCCGCGCCGGAACCACGGTCATCACCACCGTCGACGGCAGCGGATAGCGGCCCGAGGGGATATAGGCCGCCGCGGCGTCCAGCGGCCGCACGATCTGGCTCAGCTTCAGTCCCGGCGCCGGCGCGATCCTGCGTGGCTGCGGCAACTGCATGCG
>FWPV01003156.1_pt1 | contig 32676 bp, 23 predicted proteins | sample 2228371 | NCBI WGS metagenome assembly FWPV01 (sample SAMEA103939776, study PRJEB20133) | metagenome
GGACAGCATCAGGCCACTTGCGCAAAATCGAACCTCGCTTATATCATGAGGTTACGGTGAGCATGCCATTATTGAGAAGGAGTGGAGCTATGCGACGTTCACTTGCTGTGGCCCTGGCCGTGGTGGTGATCCTGGCTTTCGGAGCAGCCACCGCCACAGCACAACAAGGCGAAAGAACCCACGTGGTAAGACCCGGGGAGAACCTGTACCGCATTTCTCTTCAGTACGGGACGACGATCAGCGCGATCGTCCAGGCCAACGGCATCGTCAACCCCAATCTGATCTTTGTTGGACAGGTTCTTAAGATCCCCGGCACAACCGGCGGTGGTACCCCGACCGCGACACCGGTCCCGGGTGGCGATAGCGGCCAGACGTCGATTCACATTGTTCAGCGCGGTGAAAATCTATACCGCATTGCGCTCCGCTATGGCACCACCATCCGCACCCTGGTCACGCTCAACAATATCGCCAACCCTAACCTGATCTTCGTCGGGCAACGGCTGACTATCCCTGGGAGTGGCGGCACCGTTCCAACACCGACACCGGTACCGGGCGGGGATACTGGCGGCACAACCCCGAATGTCGCCTTTGCCTATGGTATTCAGGTCCATCTGCCTAACCAGAATCAGGCCGCGGTCGCCGCACGTGTGACCGAGCTGGGTATGACCTGGGTCAAGCAGCAGATCGAGTGGAAAGTCTACGAGCCAGTTCAGGGCCAGATCAACTGGGCAGCGCTTGACGAGATGGTCAATACGCTGGAATCGATCAACGTCAAGATCCTCTTCAGCGTGGTCAAGGCGCCCGCCTGGGCCCGTGACTCGACCCAGGAAGATGGCCCACCCGCCAACTTCCAGACCTACGCTAACTTTGTTGGTGCGCTGGCCGAGCGTTACCGTGGCCGCGTGGACGCCTATGAGATCTGGAATGAGCAGAACCTGCGTCGCGAGTGGAACAGCAGCAGCCATCCGATCAGCGCCGCACAGTATATGGAACTGCTCCGCCTGGCCTACAATGCCATCAAAGCCAAAGACCCTGCGGCGATTGTCGTCGCCGGCGGTCTGGCTCCCACTGGCTTCAACGATGGCGTGAATGCCATCGATGACCGTGTCTACCTGCGGGCAATGTACGCCAACGGCCTCGCCCGATACTCAGACGCCCTGGGTGCCCATCCCAACGGCTGGGCTAATCCGCCTGCTTCGGTTTGCTGCAATAACACGCCCGGCGTGCCTACCCATGACGACCATCCTAGCTTCTTCTTCCTGCAGACGCTGCGCGATTACCGCAATATCATGGTCGCCAATGGAGACTCGCAGACCTTCATCTGGGCAACCGAGTTCGGCTGGGGCACCAATGCTGACATCGGCGGCACCCCGCCTGCTGGCTATGAATTTGTGGCCTACACCGACCTCAATGAACAGGCCCAATACATTGTCCAATCCTACGATATCGCTCGCAACCTGAACTACGTCGGCCCCATGTTCCTCTGGAACCTCAACTTCTGTGAGGCCGCCGGGGCGAATTCCGAGCAGTGCCTCTGGTCGCTGATCGGCCCCTCCGGCCCGCGCCCGGCCTATGCAGCACTCAAGGCCATGAGCAAGTAGCAAACAGGTTCTGTGCCTGTCAACACAGACGCCCACCCTTGCCGGGTGGGCGTTTTCATTGCCGGGAGAGGGATGTCGGCCTCACCTCTGCCAAAGATTGACTCAATCAGGGAGCATGTTCGTCGGCAGCGGAATCGAAAAGGTAGCAGTCACTGCAGGAGTTGAGGTTGCGGTCGGCAGAGCTGTGTTGGTTGGCACCGGCGTGCGCGTGGGTTGCCGGGTGGCAGTTGGCCGGGTGGGTGTCGCTGAGGGTGTGACCGTCAGTGTAGGCGTCCCTGTGGAGGTTGACGTCCACGTCGGTGTCGCTGTCGGCGTCAGGGTACGCGTTGCTGTGGGCGTCACTGACGGCCTCGCTGTTGGCGTGGTTGTCGGGGGTATGGTACTTGTCGCCGTCAGCGTTGCTGTAGCGGTCGGCGTATCGGTTAGGGTTGACGTAGCGGTCATGGTGGGCGCCAGAGTCTGGGTCGCCGTTGAGGTCGCAGTTGGCGTGGCAGTCGGCCTGGGGGTATTTGTGATCGTCGGCGTGGGGGTAGCCGCGCCCGTAATCAGCGCCGCCCTGATCGCCAGCGTGCGGGCAACAGGCAGCAGATCGAAAGCAAGCCGTCCGCCATCCTCCGGTCCTACCAGCACCCTCTCCTCGCCGATCACCTGCCCACTGAATGGATCCCAGTACTCGACGCGATACTCACCCTCCGCCATCCCATCAACCACCGCGCGGAAGATCCGCTCGACAGGCAATGCACTATCGACCGTCTGCCAGGTATAGGCGCGATTCTGGAACCAGGCCAGCAACACACCAGCCTCGCTATCCGCCAGCGCCAGCGCCCGCAGCGGCGGCACATAATGGGCAATGGTGACATGAGCCACCTGCAACCAGTCATCGCCATCGTTGCGCAGTTCAAGCTCATGCCGTCCCGCAGCCAGCGGGACGCTCACGGTAGCACCGGTTGTCCCTGCTGCCAGTTCCACCTCGACTGCGGTGCGTCCATCAAGGCCCACAACCAGCTGCGCCCTGGCCTGACGGGAGACGCTGCCAATGCCAACCGTCAGCATCGTGTCCACCGGCGCAACCAGGAGATACCGGTGTGACTCCCACCGCTGGTTGTTGAACGTCCGTCCGTAGAGAAAGCCGGACAGCAACCCAACACCGGGGATTGGACCGTCTGCTGTCAGCGTGTGCGGCCCCAGTTCGGGCAGATCGGCGACCAGAAAACGCCGGTCATAGCCATCCACCCGCAGAGGCGAATAATCTGCCGGATTGTCTGATAGCAGCTGCAGCTGTACCGGCTCCAGACGCAACCCCTGCCAGGGAATACCCGCTGCAAACTGCGCCAGCGGACGGTAAATCCCGGTGAGGCCAAGCGGATCAAGATAGGTGTCCCACCACCAGGATGCTCCCGGCCCGGCTGCCCCGGCCAGCATACTGGCCCACAGCGTATCACGGACGTGCACACCGGCAGGGTCTTCCTCGGCAGGCTCAACCCAGGGACTGAGCGAGAATTCCGTGAGCATCACCGGTCGGGTTGTGCGCTGGCGTGCATCAGCGATCAGGCGGCTAATGCCCAACACCTGGTCAACCGGCTCGACCAGTGGGCGCCGCTGGTAGAACCGCACCTGTCCGAAGTCAATCCCGGACGCATCCAGCAGTTCCAGCGGCGCTTCCGCCGAGCCAACCGTAATCAGATGGTCGTAGGGATCGATCTCCCGCAGGTACGCCGCCATCTCCTCCAGCCATGGCACAACAATTTCGGGGCTATAGCCCAGCACCCGGTCGGCATCGCTCAACAAATCCCAGGCCAGGATATGCGTGCTGTATCCCCAGCGGGCCACCAGATAGCGCAGCCGCTGCCGGAACAGTTCCCGCGCCCGACCCTCTGTGAAAAACTGCGTTGTGCTGGAAAGCGGCCCGCCATTGACCACATTGTAGGGATTGCGGCTCCAGTCGGCGCTGGTATCCGCCCGTCGGGGTTGGGCCGGAGGCAGCACCGGCACGCCGCCATAGTTGGCCAGCGCCTGATGCCACAACACCACAACATCCAGGTATATCCCTGCTTCTTCCGCCGTCTGCAGGATCGTATCAAGCCGCCAGAAGTCATCCTGCGCCGCGGTGTAATCCCCTACCGGCGGCTGCCATTCAAAGCCAATGAACCAGGGCGTGTCCACATACAGCCGCGCGTAGGTGCCACCATTGGCTGCCAGATCGCCCAGCCAGCGGTTGTAGCCGAAGACTCCCCCCGCACCATCCCACGACCAGGCCAGATTATGGCCGATCGGGAAATAAGCGCTCTCGTCATCAAAGCGGAAGTAACGGTCATTCCCCGCCACCCGCACGAATCCGTGCCCCGTTCCTGGCTCAACCTCGAAGCTCCCTGAGCCAAGCGCTGTTGCCGGGCCGCCCTGCCGCCGCACCTGGAAGCGATACGTCCACTGGCCCGCCATATCCGGTGCAAAGCGGATTCGCCAGCCTGCTTCGCCCACCGGCTCCAGGACCTCAATCGCGCAGTCTTCCTCACAGGTCTGGCGCATCGGCTGCATCCAGAAGGCCGGCATCACCAGTTCGCGTCCATCGGGTGCGGTGAACACCCCGAAGACATCGGCTTCGTCGGGATCGTAGGGATTGTCAGGGGTAAAGGGGATTTCGACCGCCCATTCGAGACGATCGTAAACACGCACCGGCTCACCACCGGTTCCACCAGCAGGTGGCGGTGTGACCACTGCCGCAGGTACCGCTGAAGGTTCCTGAGCGGCCAGGGACCCCGGCGCCAGGCATAACATAACCAGGATGCCCAGGATAACCGCGGCAGTCATTGACAGAGAGAATCGCATGCGCCAGCCGTTCATGCCGTCAGTGTAGCGCGGGGCTGGATAGCGCACAACCGCTAGGCCGATGGTTCCGCTGTCTGCGGCTTACAGTAGCGATCCCACCACCCGACGATCCGCTGCAGGCGATCGATGATGTGCGTCGGTTCGCCAGAACGCGATAGTTCATGTCCTTCCCGCGGGTAGCGAACCATCTGCACGGTGCGGCCCAGCCGCTTAAGTGTCGTGAACAATTGCTCGCCTTCTGAGATCGGCACCCGGAAGTCATTCTCGCTATGCAGAATGAGCAGCGGCGTCGTGATTTGCTCCGCGTAAGCCAGCGGGGATAGCCGCCAGAATGCACCCGGATCCTCCCAGGGTTCGGCACCGACATTTGACGCCATAAACAGCGGGATATCCGTAGTGCCATGAAAGGCGAGCAGATGGTATACACCGCGCTGGACAACAGCGGCTTTGAATCGCTGATCGTGGCCGATGATCCAGGCCGTCAGGTATCCGCCGTATGAGCCGCCGGTGATTGCCAGCCGGTCGGGATCGGCCAGCCCACGCGCAACCACCTGATCGACGCCAGCCAGCACATCCATCATCGGGCCGTCCCCCCAGTCGCCGAGGTTAGCCAGCATAAACACCTCATCATAGCCGGTCGAACCACGCGGATTGCAGAAGAACACGACATATCCGCTGGCTGCATGGTGTTGCCATTCCAGCCACATGGTTGGCTCTGCTGGCCCCCACATCCCCTGCGGCCCGCCATGGATATTCACCGCCAGCGGGTAGCTCCTGCCCTCCTCGTAATCCGGCGGCTTGATGATCCAGCCCTCAACCGGCGTGCCATCCGGAGCAAAGTAGCGCACCGCCTCTGCTGGCGCAACCTTGACTGACTCCAGAAATGCCTGATTGAGGGCGGTCAAACGTTGCACGCCACCATCCCCAGCCCAGACATAGACTTCATGATATCCGTCAGGCGTGAAGGCTGTCGCGGCAACCAGGCCACCAGAAGCCGGATGGAAGCCAGTCACCGCTGCGCCGCGAAACGCCAGCAACGCCGCCTGCCCGCCCGTAACGCCGATGCGGTACAGGGGCACACTCCCCGCATCCTGAGCCGTGAAGAACAACGACCGGCTGTCACCCGCCCACTCCACCGCCACCACGTTACGATCAGGCATTCCCTCGAGCAGCTGGAGATCGCCTCCATTGGCCGGCAGGAGCGCCAGGCGAGAGAACCGGTTTGTAGGCAGGCTATCCGGTTGTACCAGGCAGGCCAGCCACTGGCCATCCGGCGAGGGTTTGAAGTCACTGCATGACCAGCCCTCACCAATAAGTTGTACCTGTTCCTTGCTCGCGACATCAATGCGGATCACGGCATTGAACATCCAGGGGGCATCATGTTCCGGCTTGCGGCTGGCGATGCAGTACATGGCCACGCCATCGGCTGACCAGCAGGGCGCCTCATAGTCGCGCAGTTCGCCAGTCAGGCGGCGAGGACGACGCTTGCCATCCGCATCGGCCATGGTCGGGATCACGTACACCTGCACGTAGCGACCATCCCAGAAGGTTGTGCCACTGCGGTACGGCAGACGCTCCACCAGTCGCGGATCAACGCGCTTCTTTTCATCTTCCTCGCCTGGTCTGGCCTTCTCCTGTTCCTCCAGATCAGCCGGGGGCAAACCTTCGCCTTCTTCTTCTTTCTGCCACTCATCCGGTCGCATCGGAGAGAGGAAGGCGATCGACTGCCCGTCAGGCGACCATGCCGGCGCTGTCGCCCCATTGGGCATGTAAGTCAGTTGTACGGCTTCGCCACCGTCTGCGGCAATGAGATAAATCTGTGGCTTGCCGCTGCGGGTGGACACAAAAGCCAGAACCTGGCCATCCGGACTCCAGCGTGGTGCTGTATCAGCCGCCTCACCGCTGGTGAACTGGCGCAACCGACTGCCATCGCTCCGGACCAGCCAGATAGATTGACGTGCTTTGTTCTGGTGGCGATCCCGGATCAGGCGTACAAAGGCGATCTGCTGACCATCCGGACTGACCTGCGGATCCTGCACAGCAACCATCCGATAAAGGTCTTCCACCTGGATCAACCGCTGTTCGTCGGGCATGATCACGCCTCTCCCTCTGCTTCCGGCCCAAATCGAATATGCACCTCATCAACCTCGTTGTAACTGAGATGGAGGAAAAATGGCGGGTCGCCGGGCCGCAGCGCCAATACACGTGGTAGGACAACCGGCAAATCCTCCACCAGATCGTAGCGCAAGACATCCGCCTGGGGAACCCATTCCAGCGTGCCTTCGCTTGAATTCACAAAGTCACGGGAGAGCGCTTCCGCCCGGAAAATCAGCAGCAGAATACCCGTTTCCTTCCCGGCATCAATGTGTGACACGCCACAGAAGAGCGGTTGGCGCACTTCCAGCCCGGTCTCCTCCCGGATTTCCCGGATCGCGCTGCTGAGCGGATCCTCGTCGCGCTCGATATGCCCCCCGACACCATTGTACTTGTTGGGGAACACCCGGCGGTGCGGACCGCGCTTTAGAAGCAGAACATCCTGGCCGTGCGTCACAAAGGATAGCGTGCGGGGAATCGTCAACCAGCGTCCGCCGGTTGCGTCAGCGCCCTGATCATTAGCCCCCATCAACACCTCCTCTATGCTGATGCGACACCCTCGCGCTGGAAGTATAGCGCCCTTATGGCCCGCTTAGCACTTTTCGACCGCGTCCGGTTCCAGAATCCACCAAGAACAGAGAAGTTCCTTTTGCCCGCTCACGTGCCACAGAGGGGTGTACGCTGCCGTTTGGTATACTGGGCGCTTGGTGGTTAGGCTAACATGGTATACTCACTTTGTTATCGCACTGTACGTATGTCAGCGTCGATTCCGCTGGAGTAGCACTTTCTACCCGGCAACCATACTCGTGGCGCTGTGCGTGCCATGTCCCGGAGAGTTCGGAATGTCAGGGCCCAGACGTGAAACCTTCCCTCAATCTTCATTTCCTGACCTGCGCATCCTGCCGGTTGACAGCCTGCTTCCCCACGAAGAGCACGATGACCAGCGCGCCCGACCGCTGATCGAACGGCTCAAGCAGGCCACCCACTGGCTTAACCCGCCCGTTGTCGCCCCGATCTACAGCAGCGGTCTGTACGTCGTCCTGGATGGCGCCAACCGGCACTTTGCCCTCAAGACCCTCGGCTATGAGCACATTCTTGTCCAGGTCGTCAACTACGAGAGTGAAGCGGTTGTGCTGGAAACCTGGCACCACGCTGTGCGCGCCCTGACCGTGAACCAGTTCCTTCCCGCCCTCCATGCCATTGACGGTGTGAGCGTCCATGAGATGTCCCTGCTCAATGCCCGCGCTGCTCTGGCCGCGCGGGAGATTCTCAGCTATGTCGTAATGCGCGACTCCCGGGTGTTTGCGCTCATCCAGACCGGTGACAGCACCAGCCGCACCGCCATGCTGCGCCGCGTTGTCGATTCCTATCGTGACCGCAGCAAGATCAGCCGCATCACCCACGACGAAATCAACCACATCAGGGATATCTATCCGGATGTTATCGCCCTGGTCGTGTTCCCCCGTTACGACCCGGCAGAGATCATGGTCGCCGCCCGCGACAGTGAACTGTTGCCGCCGGGGATCACCCGCCACATCATCTCTGGGCGGGCGCTACGCCTGAATTACCCCTTACAGGAACTGCGCTACGCTAATGTCTCCCTGGAGGAAAAGAATCGTCAGCTCAAGGCCTGGATTCAGGAGCGCCTGGACGCAAAGCGTATCCGTTACTATGCTGAACCTACCTTCGTCTTTGATGAGTAACCTTCAGGGATGACCGTGACCGGACTTCGTGACGCACTCCGCAATGCAACACTCTTTTCGGACAACCGCCTCTACTGCCTGGTACACCTTCCGCCGCGGGCCATCACCGCTGCGGCAGCTATCCTGGCAGAGGTCGGCGAGCCATTCAGTGCGGTTATTGTGGACAAGGACGAGGTAACCCTGATACTGGACAAAACCAGCCTGGAGGACTTCGCCTACCGACTGCCCGACCATCAGGCGACCTGTAACTACCGCCTGCTGACCTTTGATGTTCCACTGGAACATGATCTGGTCGGCTTTCTCAGCGTGATCAGCAGCCGCCTGGCTGGAGAGGGAATCCCGATCATGGCCCTGTCCGCCTACCAGCGTGATCACCTGCTCATCCCCGCCAGCCACTTTGACCGCGCTGTAGCAGCTATCCAGGCGCTTCAGACTGAAGCCGCCAGCTGATCCGGTGGCACAACAGTCTCGGCACTTACCAGGATGCTCTGCAAACCTTGCGATTTCAGCCGTCGTCTCAGAGGCAACCGCCATGACCAATATCTTCTTTTTTGAGAGCGATGAGTCGCTCCGCCCCCCTTCCGAAGTCGAGATCACGACCCTGAGCGCCGAGCCATACCCCGATGGCACCCGCGTCCGGCTGACCCTCAGGATCACGCCTTTCCAGCAGCGTCCCAACCTGGAAATCTATGCGCGCAAAGTTGGCGGTCCGATTGTCGCGGAGATGAGCGTAATCGAGTCGATGACACCCACCCTGGAATTCACCCTTCACCTGCGTGGTATTGCTGAGACAGCGGGCGACTATATCCTGCGGGCGGAGCTGTACTACGCTGATCGCGCCAACCCTCAGCACAGCCGCGAGATTACCTTCTCTATCCCTGCCCCGTCTTGAAAGTGGCAGAGGCGCCTCAGAAGGCTGGTTGAGGACACTGGCAAACGCCAGTATACTCGTGGAGTGGCGCTGACCTGACACGCGGATCGAATAAGGCACTGTAACCCCTGTGGCCAGAAAGACACTTGGCAAATACGAAATCCTGGAGCGGTTAGGGCGCGGCGGTATGGCCGAGGTCTTCCGTGGCTACCATCCTGCCCTGGATCGCTACGTTGCCATCAAGCTCCTGCACACCTTCCTGGCTGACGATCCGGAGTTCAAGTCCCGCTTTGAGCGTGAGGCGCAGAACGTCGCCCGGCTGAAGCATCCCGGCATCGTCCAGGTCTATGACTTCGAATACGACGAGGTCAACGAGAGTTACTACATGGTCATGGAGCTGATCGATGGCCCGACGCTCAAGGATCGCCTCTTTGAGTTGAGCCAGGCCCACGACCATCTGGAGTTGACAGAAGCCCTGCGCATTGTGCGCGAGGCGGCGGATGCGCTCGCCTATGCCCATCGCCAGGGCATGATCCACCGCGACATGAAGCCTGCTAACCTGATGCTTGACCGCGATGGGCGTGTCGTGCTGACGGACTTCGGCATTGCCAAGATCGTCACCGGGGTGCAGTTCACCGCTTCCGGGGGAATGGTCGGCACGCCTGCCTATATGGCTCCTGAACAGGGGCTTGGCGAGGCCGGGGATGAGCGATCAGACATCTACTCGCTGGGAGTGATTCTCTTCCAGCTATGCACCGGTCAACTCCCCTATGAAGCCGATACACCGCTGGCAACCATCCTCAAGCATCTCCACGAACCCGTGCCATCCCCGCGGGAACTCAACCCGTCGTTGCCTGAAGAGGTCGAAGCCATCATCCGCCGGGCCATGGCTAAGGCGCCCGCCGAGCGCTTCCAGTCCGCCGCTGAGATGGTGGACCACATCGACGCCGTTCTGCGGACGCTACGGATCCCTGCCGGTGGGCCTGATGATACCCGGCTCTCCAGTGGTGACGATAGCCGTGCAGAGGCGCTGCCTCTGGCAGCCGGTTCCAGTCCAGCTATTGTCCCCGCTCCAGCGAGGACAGGCCTTCGCGCATTGTGGATTGCGGTAGGGCTGATCGGCCTGCTGCTGCTCGGAGGACTGTGGGGGGTCAATCAGGGTGTTCTGTCGCTGAACCTGACAGCCACCGAAACGCCGACATTGCCACCTACACCAACATCAAGACCCACGGCTTCCGCCACCAGAACACCATCTGCAACACCGACGGCAACCGCTACGGAAACGCCTACACCGACGCTAACCCCCACTTCTACCGCGACGGCCACCCTGACTCAGACATCCACCCCTACAGCAACGACGACACCATCGCCAAGCCCGACCCTGACCTTTACACCATCCCTGACTCCCACCCCCGATCTGACTCAGACAGTCGTTCAGGCTACCGCCATGGCCAACGCCATGACCGCCACCACCAACGCCTGTGTGTTTGACTATGCAATCATCCCACCGGAGCGAGCCAGCGATCAGTATCGGTTCTATCCGGCCTACAGCGGCAGCACCGAGCCGGTCTACGTAGCGACGGAGACCGACTTTGCCTTCGAAATCACGCTCCTCAACACAGGAACATGTGCCTGGGAGCGCAACACCTCGCTGACTTTCATTGCCGGGGAAGCCTTCAATGCCGGGCCGCGAATCTTCCTGCGCGACAGGGTGGAAGTTGGCGCGGAGGCTATCCTGCGCTTTGAGGGCACCACACCGCAGCGTGGTCGTGGCGGGCCGCGATCCGGAACCTGGGAATTGCGCACACCTGGCCAGATCCGGATCGGCGATCCGCTGACCATCGCCATTTTCTCTTACGATAAGTAACGCCACGCAGCACAAGATCAGGAAGCCGGGCAGCCCGTGCGACTGCTCGACCCTGAGTTGTTTGCATCTGTTTCAGGTCTGACACTCGTTGTTCGCGTTGCCGTCCAGCCCCAGATCAGCGGCAATGGCTTTCATCGCTTCCAGCACCAGCGGCACATGCTCCGCCCACAGATCAACCCCCAGCGCAGCGGCGGCATGTTCGATCTCTTCCCGGTTGACAGCTGCGGCAAACGCCCGATCTTTCCATTTTTTCTTCACCGATTTGATTTCCGTAATGTCGCGGATATCCCGGCTGGGGCGTACCAGTGCCACTGCGGTGAGGAAACCGGTCAGTTCATCAACGGCCACCAGCGCACGTTCCATCAGGGACTCTGGGTACACGCCGGTGCGCTCAGAAGCATGTGCTTCGATCGCCCTTACAATCCGTTCATCAGCACCATGCTGCCGCAGGTACCGGACACCCCACTTGGGATGGCCGTCTTCAGCAGCCATGTCCTGGTGCTCTTCGTAGTCAAAATCATGGATAAGACCAACGACACCCCACAATTCCTCGTCCTCACCCCAGCGGCGAGCATAAGCCCGCATCGCTGCTTCCGCCGCCAGCATATGGTGGCGCAGGGAAACTGATCGGGTATGCTCGGTCACCAGCGCCCAGGCCTGTTCACGATTCATCGACGCATTCCCGCCTTTCTTCTCTACATCGTACGCAGCCAGACCCATTGTAGCGCCGGGCAGGACAGCGGCCAACGGAAACACGAAAGCGCCGCGAGTTCGCTACTCTGCGGCGCCAGGGAAGAAATCAGTCTTAAGTAGAGGACATCAGGCAGGGGTCGCCAGCTGGGCCTCGGCCAGCGCCGCTCCTCTGGCAATAGCCTCCAGATTGAGCGCCAGCAGGTCCTGCCGGCGCCTGGGCAGGCGGTCGATAAGCGTCTGCCGGAGCGTTTCCACTGCGATCATCGGGCGCACAGCGAGCATGGCGCCCATCAAGATCATGTTGGTCAGGCGCGCTTCGCCCAATTCATTGGCCGTTCCGGTAGCCGGGATGCGCAGAATGGTGATGTCCTCACGGTTGGTTGTCGCCTCGACAATTGAGACATTGACAACCAGCAGGCCACCCGGTTTAACCCGCTCACAGTACTTGATCATTGACGGGTTGTTGAAGACCACAGCAACGCTTGGGCGACTGACCAGCGGCGAGCCAATCGGCTCATCACTGACCACGACCGTACAGTTAGCAGTTCCTCCGCGCATCTCCGGCCCGTAAGAGGGAATCCAGGTCACGTGCTTGCCTTCGTCCATCGCGGCATAGGCCAGCAACTGCCCTGCGAAAAGCACTCCCTGCCCGCCAAACCCGGCGAATATCACCTCTTCTTGCATGCCTCTACTCCTGGATATCCAGTGCTCTGACAGCATCAAGAACCCTGAAATCGCCCAGCGGGTAATACGGCACCATATGCTCTTCAACCCACTTCAGGGCGTCCGGTGCGGATAACCCCCAGTTGGTCGGACACGCGGAAAGCAACTCAACCATCGCGAAACCCAATCCCGCCATCTGCACCTGGAAAGCCGTCTTGATCGCCTTCTTTGCCTTCCGAATCTCCCTGACATTATGCAGCGACCGCCGCACAACATATGCTGTGCCCTCGATCGACGCGATCAGTTCGGTCATGCGGAGGGGATTACCCGCAATCGCAGGGTTCCGGCCAAAAGGCGATGAGGTCGTGCGCTGGTCAGGCAGGGAGGTAGGCGCCATCTGCCCGCCTGTCATGCCGTAGATCGCGTTATTGATAAAGATCGTGGTAATCTTCTCGCCACGCGCTGCCGCATGGATGATCTCCGCCGTACCGATTGCCGCCAGATCGCCATCACCCTGATAGGTAAAGACAATCCGATCCGGCAGGGATCGCTTGATACCGGTTGCCATGGCCGGCGCCCGGCCATGCGCCGCTTCCACCCCGTCCACCGCAAAGTACTCGTAGGCAAACACGGAGCAGCCAACTGGCGCCACCAGGATCGTCTGCTCCCGGATACCCAGTTCGTCGATCACCTCCGCAATCAGGCGGTGCGCGATGCCATGCGTGCAGCCGGGGCAATAGTGTGTCGAGATATTTTCCAGAGCTTCGGGATGCCGATAGACAACCGTTCTCACCAGATCTCCCTGCAGAGTCACGCCACCCTCTCTTTCCTACAGCACCTTCTCTGGCCCGGCCAGTCCCAGCTTCTGCGCCATACGCGCAATGTCTCCCAGGATATCTTCCGGCAGCGGTACCGTACCGCCCAGACGGCTGTGCAGAGTGATCGGCACATCCCGCCCGACAACAAGCCGCACATCTTCCAGCATCTGCCCGGCGTTCATCTCAACAACCAGAATGCCCTCCACCCCACCATCCACCAGCGTGCGCAGCCGATCCTCCGGGAATGGCCACAGGGTAACAGGCCGGAACAGACCAACGGGCATCCCCTCCGCGCGGGCCATCTTCACCGCGGATTGCGCCACGCGCCCTGCCGTCCCAAAGCCGATGACCAGCAACCGGGCGCCTTCAGTATGGTATTCCACGCTGCGCTGTTCCTGCTGGCGGATCGTCGCCAGGCGTGCCTGGATCCGCAGATTGGCCGCTTCGTTCTCTTCCGCGCTCAGGTTAATCGAGGTAATCACATGTTTGGCACGCCCTTTAGCGCCAGTGACTGCCCACGCCGGACGTGGCCGGATCGGGCGCATATCGGGCATCTCCGCCGGCTCCATGATCTGGCCGATCAAGCCGTCGCCAACCAGCAGGACAACATGCCGGTATTTATCCGCCAGATCGAAGGCCAGAAATGTCAGGTCGATGGCCTCCTGAACCGATGCCGGGGCCAGCACAATCGGCCGGTAATCGCCATGCCCGGCTGAACGAGTCACCTGGAAGTAATCCGCCTGGGAAGGCTGAATGTTGCCCAGGCCTGGTCCTCCGCGCATCATGTCCACGACTACGCATGGCACTTCAGAGGCCGCAATGTAGGAGAGGCCCTCCTGCATCAGGCTGACACCAGGGCTGGAAGAAGACGTCATCGCCCGCACGCCTGTACAGGCAGCACCATAAACCATGTTGATGGCCGCTACTTCACTCTCTGCCTGCACAAAAACACGCCCCAGCTCCACCATGCGGGCGGAAAGATGTTCCAGTAACTCGGTCTGCGGGGTGATTGGATAACCGAAATACGCCTCCAGCCCGGCCCGCACCGCCGCCTCAGCGATTGCCACATTGCCTTTCAACAGTTGCATGGCCATCTATGCCCCCTGCCTAAGCGAGTGTTGGCTGCAACTTGCCCGCAGGAACATCGCGGTACACCGTAATGCACACATCAGGACAGATAACCGCACAGATCGCACAGCCGGTACAGGCGTTATCAGGATCAACGAGGATGGCCGGGGTATATCCTCTTTCATTGACATGCCCGCTGGCCATCTGGATGATGCCTTTGGGGCAGGCTGTTGTGCACAGCGTGCAACCTTTACAGCGCGCCTCGTTAATCACAATCGTGCCTGTCGCCATGGACTCTCCTCTCGGTAGCAATGCCCGTCACCGGACGCAGACTCTGCCACAGGGGCAGCGGTTCCTGCTTCTAGCATAGGCTGCCGCCCCTGATTCAAGCAGTGGAGAACTTCAGACCCCGCCCTGTACATTGTCACAACTACGCACAAACGCAATTGTGCACCTCGCCTAATATACCCTATAGGGCAGACCACCGCCAACCCGGTGAGTCAGCAGGTGGTACGCCACACCCTGACGCGGTACACTTCCTCCGTCTGCCGCCCGTCCCTCCGCGGATTGAACGGCAACACCCTGCAAGGCTCATCCTGACGCTGCTATTCCATCGCCATGGGAGAGCCGGTTGTACCGGCAGAGCCACCCCCTAAGGTTTGGGGGGATGCAGCGACGGAAGGTTGACCTATCCCGGCGGAAGGATTACCCTGAGCGCAAGCAGGTCATACCCGGACTGTGATTTTATTCTGGCTCTTGAGGGATTCCATCATGGAAGTTGATTTTGACGCGCATACGTACCCGGTCGCCGAAGTTGCGGAAAAACTGGCGAGCGATCCAGTCAATGGCCTGACGGAAGAGGAGGCCAGTCGGCGGCTTGCGCAGGTTGGGCCTAATGAACTGCGGGAGGAACCCCCACCCACACTCCTGCAGATGCTCTGGGACCAGTTCAACAACTTTGTGGTCATCTTGCTGATTGTGGCAGCCATCATCTCTGCCATCGTCGGCGCCTACACGGGTGAAGGGTACACTGACGCCCTGGCCATTATCGCGATTGTGACGCTGAATGCCATCCTGGGTATCGTCCAGGAGGGACGTGCTGAGGCTGCCCTGCGCGCCCTCAAGAAGATGACCGCACCTGAAGCCCATGTCATTCGGGACGGCAAGATCAGGACGATTCCGGGCCGTGAGGTTGTCCCCGGCGATATTGTGCTCCTGGACACCGGGAACTACGTCCCCGCCGATGTCCGTCTCATCGAGGGTTTCAACCTGACCATTGATGAGTCACCCCTGACCGGCGAATCGGTGCCGGTACAGAAGCGACCGGGGGAAGTCCTCGCAGCCGACGCCACGCTTGGTGACCGGCACAATATGGCCTTCATGGGCAGTATTGTCACCTACGGGCGCGGGCGTGGCCTGGTCATCGCTACCGGAATGCATACGCAGATCGGCCACATTGCCGAGATGTTGCAGAGCTACGAAGAGCCAGCCACCCCGCTGCAACAGCGCCTTGACCAGCTTGGACGCTGGCTGGGCATGGCGACGCTGATCATCTGCGCCGTGGTCTTTGGCGTCGGCCTGCTGCGCCTGGTGACGGCGACCCCGATCAGTGATCTGGGCGCCTGGCTGGCCATCCCATTTCATCAGGAGGAATTGATCGAGCTGTTCATGACAGCCATCAGCCTGGCGATCGCTGCCGTGCCGGAAGGGCTGCCAGCTGTCGTAACCATCGCCCTGGCCCTGGGCATGCAGCGTATGATTCGCCGCCATGTCCTGATCCGCCGTCTGGCAGCCGTGGAAACTCTGGGCAGTGCCAATGTCATCTGCTCGGACAAAACCGGCACACTCACCACCAATGAGATGACCGTTGTGCGTGTGCTGGTTGACGATCAGCTCCTGAATGTAAGTGGCGAAGGCTATCGCCCGGAGGGCACCTTCTCGGTGAATGGCGCCACCCTGGATCCTTCCGCCACCCCATCACTGCAGATGCTCGCCCGTGGCGCCATGCTCTGCAATGACGCCATCCTTGAACAGGACGGCGGCACACTGCGCCTGGTCGGCGACCCGACAGAAGGCGCGCTCCTCAGCATGGCGGCCAAGGCTGGCCTTGATGACCGGCATCTAGCTGCGTCATGGCCGCGAGTCGCGGAAATCCCGTTTGACTCCGAACGCAAGCGTATGACCACCATTCATCGCGCCAGTAACGGCAAGCCCGTGATCCATGCCTATACGAAGGGCGCACCGGAGTTGGTGCTTGAGCGCTGCAATACCTGCCTGAGTAACGGTGTACCCCAGCCGCTGGATGATCAGAAGCGGGCAGCCATCCTGCGGGTCAATGCTGAACTGGCAGGACAGGCATTGCGCGTTCTGGCCATTGCCTACCGCCAGCTTGATTCCGTCCCTGACGAACCCCATGCCGACGACATTGAGCGCAACCTGACGTTCATTGGCCTGACGGCCATGCGCGATCCGGCCCGTCCGGAAGTGCGCGACGCCATCCAGCTGGCCCGCGCCGCCGGGATTCGTACGGTGATGATCACCGGCGACTATCCGGATACTGCCGCGGCCATCGCCGGCGAGCTGGAATTACTTGACGACAAGGCCGAACTGCTCACCGGTGCCGACCTCAGCACAATTACGGATGAAGAACTGGCCCACCGAGCGTCTACCGTGTCTGTATACGCCCGAGTCAATCCGGTACACAAGATGCGCATCGTAGAGGCTCTCCAGAGCAACGGCAGTGTGGTTGCCATGACCGGTGACGGCGTCAACGATGCCCCGGCGCTCAAGCGCGCACATATCGGGGTAGCCATGGGCATCACCGGCACTGACGTCAGCAAGCAAACGGCGGACATGGTCCTCACGGATGACAACTACGCCAGCATTGTCGCGGCTATCGAAGAAGGCCGTATCATCTACGCCAACATCCGCAAATTCGTCTACTACCTGATCTCGTGCAACGTGGGCGAGATTCTGATCATCTTCGTGGCAATGCTGGCGGGCCTTCCTCTGCCTCTGCTGCCCATCCACCTGCTCTGGCTGAATCTCGTCACAGACGGCGCGCCGGCCCTGGCCCTGGGTTTGGAGCAAAAAGAGCCGGACATCATGCGCCAGAAGCCACGCCCGGCCAGCCAGCCCATCATCACCCGCGATCTCTGGATTCTGACAGCTGTCCAGGCGGTTGTCGAGACAGTTGCCACGCTGGGCGCGTTTGTTATCAGCCTGAACACGCTGGAAGTCGACCCTGCCAACCCGCTGCTATCGCGAACTATCGCCTTTACCACGCTGGTTGTGGCCGAACTGTTGCGGGCCTTCACAGCGCGGTCGGAGCGGTTCAATGTCTGGCAAATCGGTCTTCTCACCAACCGCTGGATGGCTTATGCCGTCAGCGCCTCGTTTGTCCTGCTGCTGGGGGTAATTTACCTGCCATTCCTGCAACCGGTCTTCAACACCGTGCCGTTGACCGGTCAGCACTGGCTGATGCTGCTACCCTTCACCCTGCTGCCCTCAACGGCTGCCGAAATGGCCAAGTTTTTCATGCGCCGTCAGCAACAACAGGCCCCTGTTGCTGCTTAGATGGCAGAGCGCCTGCACGTAAAGAAAAGGCGTCCACTTTTTTCTGTTGGTGGACGCCTTTTCCCTAACTCCCAGCCGGGGCCTATGGTTTATGCGCCGACCCTGGCGCGTAAATACGCCTCCATGAAATCGTCCAGCCGGCCATCAAGCACCGCCGTTGTATTGCCGGTTTCGTGCTCCGTCCGGTGATCCTTGACCATCTGGTAAGGATGCAGCACGTATGAACGGATCTGGTTGCCCCATCCAGCGTCAACATGTTCCCCCTTCAGGGCAGCCAGCTGCGCCTCCTGCTTCTGGCGCTCCAGATCCAGCAACCGCGCTTTAAGCACCTGGATGGCGCGCTCGCGGTTCTGGGTCTGGCTCCGTTCATTCTGGCAGGAAACCACCAGGCCAGTCGGCAGGTGGGTGATCCGGACAGCGGTCTCATTCTTTTGCACATGCTGGCCGCCCGCACTGCTGGCCCGGAAGGTCTCAATTTCCAGGTCCTTTTCATCGATCTGGATATCAATCTCACCGCGGATATCCGGCCACACCTCAACCAGCGCAAACGAGGTATGGCGGCGGTTCGCTGCGTCAAAAGGGCTGAGTCGGACCAGACGGTGTACCCCCCGCTCCGCCTTGAGATAGCCGTAGGCGTAATCCCCGGCCACGCTCATGGTTGTGCTCTTGATCCCGGCTTCATCCCCCTCCATCTCGCTCAGAATCTGCACACGGTAGCCGTGCTGTTCGGCCCAGCGGATGTACATCCGCTGCAACATCTGCGCCCAGTCCTGGGAATCGGTGCCGCCCGCACCGGCGTGGATGGCCAGCACGGCGTCCTCCGCGTCATATGGGCCGGAAAGGAGAGCCTGAAACTCCATCCGGGCCACGATCTCAGCCAGTCGGTCAGTCTCGGCAGCCAGTTCCGCGGCCATATCCTCATCGTCGAGGGAGGCCAGTTCCAGGGTGTCCTCAATCTGACGGGCCACCGCTGTCCAGCGCTGCACTTCTTCCCGCTGGCGTGCCAGCTGGCGCATGATTTGCTGGGCACGCTCAGGATCGGACCAGAAATCCGGCGCCTCGATCTGCTTCTCAAGTTCTCCTACCTGGCGCGCAAGGTTAGGGATGTCAAAGACGCACCATCAGGTTATTGATGACGTTGCGCATCTCTGTCAGGCGTGCTGTCAGTTCTTCCATCGTTCACCGTCCTTTTAGTAGAGCAGGCAAAGGCATATCTCGGCCTTGCCTGTCATGGGTGATTACCGCTATCAAAGAGACCCTCAACATACTGATCGGGATTAAAGAACAGCAGATCGTGAATGCTCTCCCCCACCCCGATGTACTGCACAGGGAGAGAGTGTTCCTGGTAGATGGCGAAGATCATGCCCCCTTTGGCCGTGCTATCCAGCTTGGTCACGATCGTACCCGTGACCTGAACCGTCTCCTGGAAGTGCCGGGCCTGACTGAGCGCATTCTGCCCGGTGGTACCATCCAGAACCAGAAGCGTTTCATGCGGCGCATCGGGGATCACCTTCCGGATCACGCCGCGCACCTTTGCCAGCTCCTCCATCAGGTTGAACTTGGTGTGCAGACGGCCAGCAGTATCCACGATCAGCAGGTCATGTCCCCGTGCCCGGGCGGCTTGCACTGCATCAAAAACGACCGCCCCCGGATCAGAATTCGGCTGTCCGGCGATCACCGGCACGCCAGCGCGTTCCCCCCACAGTTGCAGCTGCTCGATCGCTGCCGCCCGGAAGGTATCCCCCGCCGCCAACAGTGGACGCCGCCCGGCATTGCGCAGCCGGTACGCCAGCTTACCAATGGAGGTCGTCTTGCCGCAGCCATTGACCCCTACGATGAAGATAACCGACAGATCCCGCCCGCTGATATTCATCGGCGGGGGATCATCCAGTAACCCTCGCAATTCCTCTTTGAGGGCCTGCTGCAGCTGCCCCTGGCGCGTAATACCCTCCCGACGTACGCGCCCGCGCATCCGCTCGATCAGACGGAGCGTTGTCTCCACACCGACATCAGCCTGAATCAGCAGGCTTTCCACCTCATCCCAGGTATCATCATCAATTTCGGTGACGCCCAGCGTCTGGGCGATCCGCCCGAAGAAGGATTGCCGGGTTCGCTGTAAGCCTTTGCGCAGGGAATCCAATGGTGCCTCCCACCAGCCAGAGCCACTCCCAAACGACGAGAGTATACCAGAGCGCCATTCCCGCCGACAACTCGACTGCACGCCGTTTGCCGCGTGCTATAATGGCTTCCGGTAGCTTATACATGGATTACATGGGGAATCATCGTGACGGCAAAAACCAGTCTGGACGATATCCAGCACACACTAAAGCTTCACTTCTACGATCAATCCCTGCTCAAGAGGGCGCTCACCCACCGTTCGTACATTAACGAGCACCCGGATGACGCTCTTGACGACAACGAACGCCTGGAATTCCTGGGAGATGCCGTCCTGGATTTCATCACCGGCGAATGGCTCTACAACCGCTTTCCGGAGATGCGCGAAGGTCGCCTGACCCGCCTGCGGGCTGCCCTGGTGCGGACAGAAACCCTGGCCGAAATGGGCCACCAGTGTTCGCTGGGCCAGGCCATGTTGCTGGGACGTGGTGAGGAGGAAAGCGGGGGCCGGGAACGACAGGCTAACCTCTGTTGCACATTTGAAGCGCTGGTTGGCGCACTATACCTTGACCAGGGTCTTGATGCTGTCCGTGCTTTTGTGCTCCCGCAGTTCGAACCGGTCCTTCAGCAGATTCTACGTACCGACGCCGACAAAGATGCCAAGAGTTTGTTGCAGGAATGGAGCCAGGCCTACCTGGGCATCACGCCGATATACCGGACAGTTCAGGCTACCGGCCCCGATCACAACAAAGAATTCACTGTTGAGGTCGTCATCGGCGCGGAGGTCTATGGACGCGGCACAGGGCACAGCAAGCAGAACGCAGCGCAGACAGCTGCCCGTAACGCTCTCCAGCGCATCCAGATCTTTGACCAGCCAGAATATGCGAGTACTCAGGGCGCGACTCAATGCCCGTACTGCCAGGCTACAGATCGACAGGTCAAAGCGGGACGCACCAGCTCCGGGAACCAGCGTTACAAGTGCCAGGTGTGTCAGCGGAGATACACCCCTGAACCGAAGGCGCGTTAGGCGACCCGGTGGAAATACAGCCCAGACCATCCAGAGCAACATGGCTGGGCTGGACTCTCGCTGTAATGCCGGCAGTCCAAGCCACTAACGCTGAGCGACATGACTCTCTGGCGCTCTGAACGCATCGCGTTCACTGCTTCTCACACCATCTTCCAGCCTCAGCCTATCGGGTGAGGTCAATCTCCACAACAGCCAGCCGGTGATCTGAGGCGTCATTCGTCAGGACTGCCCGCCCGGTTGGCACAACATTGCGCAACCACAGATAGTCAAAGCGCAGCTGGATCGCCTGACCGCGTAGCAGGGTTGCCGCACGATCGGCGGCCAGACCGTCAAACGGGTCGCTGAAGCCCACCTCGACCAGCCGGTTATACAACGCTGAATCCGGAGTATTGTTGAAGGTGCCGCCGAGAATCACGCGCCCGACTACCCCACCCGGATGGTCGTTTCCGATCTGGGCCAGGACCTCCTGTAGCTGTAACCACTGATCCTGCTCCTGCAGCTCCAGAACACTCGCCTCTCGCGCGTACAGCAGACCCAACCAGGTGTTATAGATGTCCAGGACGCCTTCATCCGGTCGCACCTGGATCCGTTGAACGCCGGTTTGCATTCCCTGGCTGGTCAGTAGCCTTCCCGTCTCCAGGGTGATCGGCAGGCGAGATAGCACGGCCAGCCCCTGTAACGATTCGTTGGTAGGGAAGAACCGCGCCTGCATACCCAGCCGCCGCGCCAGCCACAGAGCCTGATCGACACCATAAGAAACCAGGCGCCCGCCATCAACCTCCTGGAGCAGGACAACATCGGCCCCGCTCTCCCAGATCGTGTCGGCCATCTCAGCAAGGCTGTAATCAAAGTAAAGGCTATAACCACCGTGGATGTTGTAGGTTGCCACACGCATCTTGCTGGCATCGCCCGACCGGATCACGGCAGGTGGAAGCACCAGCAGGGTAACCACAATGGCGCTGGCAAAGACGGCGCCGATTCCGCCAAGCGTCTCCGCAACCCCCGCCCGCTGCCAGGGAATGCGCCGCCGCGCATCCATCAGGGGGATAGCCGCCAGGGCGATCGCCGCCAGCATCACCGCCAGTCCCAACCCGCGCATCGCACGCAACAGCCGGCTCAAAGTAGCCAGGCCACCGGCAAAGTCGCGCACAAAAGCATATTCGTAGGTGAAGAAGTCGGCGCCAAACAGGAGCGCCAGAACGGCAAATGCCCCTACCAGTCCCACCCCGGTGACATCTCTTTCCGCATTACTGACCGGGCGGGCAATCCACCACAGGTTCAGGGTCAACAGGAACTGCGCTGCGATCAGCGCCGCCGCCGCAACCGGCCCATCGAAACGGTTACCAATGACCACCAGCAGGCTGACCAGGACCAGCCAGAACCACCCCCGCCATTGCGCGTCGACCAGAAGCAGCACCCGGCGAGCCAGATCGCGACTCTCCGGAACCAGCGTGAGAGCGGTAGCCGCAACCAGCCATGGTGCCACCAGGGTGTAATCCACGCCGCTCCAGTGAGCAATGGCATTGGGCAGTCCAAACAACGCACACTGCAGGAACAGATAAGCCCCGAGTGCCAGGCCGCCCCCCAGCGAGATGCCCGAATAGGCCGGCACAGCCTGCAACGGGCGGTCCTCGCTAAACACGGTCCGGCTCACCGCCAGTAGAAATAACACGATTGAGAGTCCGGTTTGAACCGGCAGGAAATTCTCCGACCAGGTGACGTCGAGCGTCTGGCCATAAGCGCGGACAACCTGGTCGAGCGTCAGGCCGATAACAAGCAGGACGGCAAAGCGCGCCGGCTGCTGACGGGCCAGCGCTGCCAGATACAGCCCCGCCCCCGCCAGGACCATGGCTGCGCCGAGCACGCCGGTGAACGGCTCGTTCAAGGTCATGAACACGCGACCTACAGCCGTCCCTGCTGCCGCTATCGCAAATAGCAGCGGACGACGCGCCAGCAAAAACGCCAGCAGGGGCATTAACGCCGCTACGGCCACTGCCATTACTTCTGCCTGGGCGATTTCGGGCAGGATCGTGCCGGCAGCAGGCGGATCGGTCACGCCCAGACGCAGCACGATATCCGCGCTGGAAACATGCGCGTACAGAGTTCCAAGCAGAAAACGAAGCGCCTGGATGAAGAACCAGCCCACCAACCCGGCTTCTACCAGCCAGATTGCCCGCCAGAAAGCCTCACGTTGACGCATAGCCCCTCATCCCTTTTCCTGCCAGCCAGACACACCATGCCCGGCGGTTCCCCGTCAGGCCCCTGCACCGTCACCGGGCCGTATCTACGCCCGGCAGCCGAACCATTTTTCACACGAAACATGCTACGTTATAATGGCCCAACCCTCAACAGAAGGAAGAAAACCATGGAGCATGTTGACAAACTTCTCATCGGCGGCGTTGTCGTCACCATGAACCAAAACTACGATGTTTTTCCAGATGGCGCAATAGTCGTCAGGGGCAATACCATTGTAGCTGTTGGTCCCCGCGAGATCATCACTGCCACCTACGCCGCCTCAGAAGTCGTCGATTGCAGCGGCCAGATCATCATGCCCGGCTTGATCAACGCGCATACCCACGCCCCGATGACCCTCCTGCGTGGCCTGGCCGATGATCTACGCCTTGATGTCTGGCTCATGGGCTATATGATGCCGGTTGAGCGCGAGTTTGTCAGCCCCGAATTCTGCTACTATGGCACCCTCCTGGCCTGCGCGGAGATGATCCGCAGCGGCACCACCTGCTTCGCCGATATGTACTACCACGAAGCGGAGATCGCACGTGCCACCACTGAGGCCGGGTTGCGTGCCGTTCTCGGCCAGACGATTCTCAAATTCCCTTCCCCTGATGCAGCCAGTTATGAAGACAGCCTGGCTTACACCCGCCAGTTCATTGCAGACTGGAAAGGGCATCCCCTGATCACGCCTGCCGTGGCGCCTCACGCTCCGTATACCAACACCGTGGAGACATTGCGGGCCTGCGCTGCTCTGGCCCGCGAGCATGACGTGCCCCTGCTCACCCACTTTGCCGAGACCCGCCTTGAAGTCGAGGAAAGCCGGCGCGAACATGACATGGCCGTTATCTCCTGGGCTGAGCAACTTGGCCTGCTGGAAGCCAAGGTGCTTGCCGCGCACTGCGTGCATATCGACACGGATGAGATGCGGATTCTTCACAACCATGCTGCCCGTGTAGCCCACAACCCCAGCAGCAATCTCAAACTGGCCAGCGGTGTAGCGCCGGTGCAGGAAATGCTTAATCGCGGTCTGGTCGTGGGCATCGGCACTGACGGCACCGCGAGCAACAATGACCTTGACATGTTCGACGAAATGCGCCTGGCGGCCTTTGTAGCCAAGGTCGCGACCTCCGATCCAACGGCCCTTCCGGCCCGCACTGCCCTGACGATGGCCACCCGCATGGGCGCGGAAGCGCTCTTCCTGGGTGACGTCACCGGGAGCCTGGAGCCGGGCAAGCGTGCGGATGTGATCACCCTGGATCACACCCCGCTGCACAATATCCCCCACTTCCGGCGTGATCCTGACGCCATCTACTCCCAGATTGTCTATGCCGCCAAGAGCACAGATGTAACCCATGTGATGGTCGACGGCCGCTGGTTGATGCGTGACCACACCCTGCTGACCATCGATGAAGCGGCAATACGCGCTGTCGCCACGGATTATGCCCGCCAGATTGATGCCTTCCTGATCGCGCGGGAAGGCAACGTCCTGAGCAAGCTGGTTGCTATCGGCGGCCTTGAGCAGGAAGAGAGCTTTGAGATTCAGGTCAAGGCTCATGCCGTTAACCCGCAGATCGTTGATGCTGTCCTGACCAGCAAGGAAGTCCAGATTGTGCGGCATACACGCTACCGCCAGTACGACACCTACTTCCTGTTCAAAGACGCCAACCAGGGGCGCGTTCGTTACCGGGAAGATGACAGCATCAATGAAAAGGGAGAGGTCGTCAGTGTCCGCAGTCGCCTGACCTATACCATGCCAACCAAAGAACGCGAGTTCGCCCGCGCTATCCTGCTCTCACGATCCCAGTTCATCGCCCCGGCAGATCGCCCGCTGCGTTTTTACCGGGAATACTTCCAGCCGGACATCGAGCATACCATCGAGAAAGAGCGCTGGCGCTGGCATATCCTCTACAAAGGCATCCTGTTCTACATCAATCTGGATAAGCTCAACGTGCCAGCCCATGATGGCTACTTCCTCGAAATCAAGAGCCGCACCTGGTCGGCCCGCGATGCGGAGTACAAGGCGGAAATGGCGACGGAGATCATGTCCCTGCTGGGAATCACGCCGGAACTTACCACCCGGGCTGAATACCTGGAGCTGGCAACAGGGCAGTGAAGCAGGAAAATGGGCGCCCGCGGGCGCCCGTCCTGTTGCTTCGCGCTTGTTAGCAGACCCTGGCGGCGGATCGGTTGTCAGCAGGTGCCCGCTTATGGCGGACTGTCAAGCCGGAAGCCATGGCCACGTACGGTCACGATGTACTGGTGGTGCGGATCGACCTCGGCCAGGCGATCCCGCAAACGACGCACCAGCGCGTCGATAGCCTGCTCACTGACACCTTCGCTGGCTGCTTCCGGCCAGACCGCCTCAATCACCTGCTCGCGCGTACAGACCGCTCCGCCGGCATCGTACAGCAGCTGCAACAGGCGATACTGTGGCAGGCTCAACGGCGGCAGAACCTCCTGCTGGCCGATGAACACGCGACGTGCCTCGCGGTTCAGTGTCAGACGGCTTTTGAGCTGGGCCGGATCGAAAGCCACCTCGATCGTTGCATCCGACTCCGAATACGCGATCCTGACCGTCCGGGCCAGTTGAATTCTGTCGCCATCCACCAATTGGCGTGGTTGACGTAGTTGCTCACCCTGAACCCAGGTACCGTTCTTGCTACCCAGGTCTTCAACGTAGTAGCTATCCCCCTCACGCCAGATTCGCGCATGCTGGCGCGAAATAGCCCGATCGCGCAGCACCAGGTTGCACTCTTCACCGCGCCCGATCACAAAGACATCTTGGTCGATCACCACGCGCAGGCCAATATGCTCACCCTCCTCCACGGTGAGCATCGGTCGATCACTGGTCGGTCTGGTCATGCCCAACTCCCCTGTGCATGTTGTGCACAGCACAACCAGCAGGATCCAAGCATGGCGTCGGCGTACGCCCTCGAACCCTGACCGGCGCTATCCCTGTTTGGCATCACTGGCTCCCTGCCGGGAGCCGCCACAGAGACGTGCTGTACCAGGCTAACTCTCTTTCTTCCTCTCTGGCAATCGAAGTTCTGCGACAGCTAGGTTGAACGAAGCGTACTTGTCAGTACAATAATCACAGGCGCCGGGTTTATCCGGCTCGGGCGTCACGACCTGCAACTGTTTTCATCGGCTCCCAACAGCCTGCGCCTGAATCGGGAAGATGACGGACACCCCCTGAGCAACGCAGCGACTAATCCGGTGTCTTCGCCCGGAGGGCCAGGAGCCGCATGATGAGTCGCAGAATCGATATCAGTATACTGCAATGCATTGCCCGGTCGCAACGAGAAGGCGCTGATTTTACTTAGCCCATCTGTTACAAGAAAGGTCGCCCAAACTTATTTGGAGCGCTGGCACTTTCACCGGGTGAAATGGCAGATAGGGGGCGTATGAACGCGGAAATCATCAGTATCGGGACTGAACTCCTGCTCGGCGAAATCGTCGACACCAACAGCGCGCACATCGCCCGCACCCTGCGCGATATTGGCCTTAACCTGTACTTCACCACTACGGTAGGCGATAACCAGGCCCGAATTACCCAGGCAGTTGACATTGCCCTCCAGCGCGCTGATATCGTCATCACCACCGGTGGTCTGGGGCCAACCGTTGATGATGTTACCCGGCAGGCCGTCGCCGCAGCCACCGGCAGACCGCTGGTCTTCCAGCAAGCGCTCTTCGACCAGATCGCTGCCCGCTTTGCTCGCATGGGCAGCCCAATGAGCGAGAACAATCGCCAGCAGGCCTTCATCCCGGAAGGGGCGATTCCCATCGAAAACCCGGTCGGGACGGCTCCCTGCTTCGCTGTGGAAACCGAGCGCGGAGTCGTGATCAGTCTCCCTGGCGTCCCCCGCGAGATGAAATATCTGCTGGAGCATGCCGTCATCCCTTACCTGCGGGAGCGCTTCAACCTGACCAGTATCATCAAAGCCCGTATTCTCCGCACCGCCGCCATCGGCGAGAGCGCTATCGATGCGGCACTAACCGATCTCATGACCCTCGCCAACCCCACTGTTGGCCTGGCTGCGCACACCGGTCAGACCGATATCCGCATCACCGCCAAAGCGGAGAGTGAAGCAGCTGCCGATGCCATGATCGCCACCGTTGAGGAGCAGATTCGCGCCCGCCTGGGCGAATATATCTACGGCCTGGAAAAAGAACCCATCGAAGCTGCCCTGGTTCAGGAACTGGTGCGGCTGGGGCTGCGCCTGGCGATCAGCGAAACCGGTCTGGGCAACCGGCTCAGCAGTCGCATCCAGGCCGTCCCCGGGGCGGTTCACATCCTCAGTGGTGTACAGCAATTCGAAACACCGGAGGCCCTTTACGCGACCCTCACCAATGCCCAGGAACTAACGCCTGAGCAACTGAGCCTTGCCGCTGCCACCCGCGCGAAGGAAAGCTTCCATGCCGATCTTGCCATTGCCGTGATCATGCGCCCCGACGCCACCCTGCTCGGCGTGGTAACCCCTACCGACAGCCGGACTCGCATCTTTCGCTTCAGCGAACAGGATGGCCATCCCTATACCTGGGCCAGTACCTGGGGCATGGCCCTGGCCTGGCACTGGCTTCACAGGCAACCTGCAGTCTGAAGCCTTGCCCGGTAATGGCAAGCCCCTGTCTGGCGGCCAGACAGGGGCTTGCAGGGTACTCCGTCACAACTGCTACAGCACAGGGGAACTTCAGTCTTCGTCCTCCAGGCGCAGAACAGCCATAAAGGCTTCCTGAGGCACTTCCACGTTACCGATCATCTTCAGGCGCTTCTTGCCCCGTTTCTGTTTCTCAAGCAGCTTGCGTTTGCGTGTGATGTCGCCGCCATAGCACTTAGCCAGGACATCCTTGCGCACAGCCTTGACATTCGCTCTGGAGATCACCCGCTTGCCGGTAGCGGCCTGAATCGGGACTTCAAACTGCTGGCGTGGGATCAACTTCTTAAGCTGTGAAACCAACCGTTGACCTTTGTGAAAGGCATCGTCCTCATGCACAATCATGGCCAGGGCGTCAACCGGTTGCTTGTTAACCAGAACCTCCAGTTTGGTCAGCCGACCCGGTCGGTAACCGTCAAACTGATAGTCCAGGCTGGCGTACCCGCGTGAGATACTCTTCAACTTGTCGTGAAAGTCCACAATGAGTTCGGCCAGCGGCAGTTCATAGGTCAGCACCACGCGGGATGCATCCAGATACTCCATACTCTTGTATGTGCCCCGCCGCCGCGTAACCAGATCCATGATTGGCCCGATGTAGTCCTGGGGCGTGAACACCTGGATCGTCATCCATGGCTCACGGATTTCGGCGATCGTGCTTTCGTCGGGCAGGTCCGCCGGGCTGTCGATGCGGATCACTTCCCCGCTGCGCAGCAAAACCTCGTACTCCACACTGGGGGCGGTCACCAGGATATCAAGATCATACTCCCGCTCGATCCGCTCCTGGACAATCTCCATGTGGAACAGCCCCAGGAAGCCGACCCGAAAGCCAAAGTTCAACGCCTGTGAGGTTTCCGGCTGGAAGACGAGCGACGCATCATTCAGCTGCAACTTCTCCAGCGCCTCGCGCAGGTCGTTGTAGTCGTCATTCTCCACCGGGTACATCCCGGCGAACACCATCGGCTTGGCCTGTGCATAACCCGGTAGCGGCCATTCCGCCCCGCCCTGCGCCAGAGTCATGGTATCGCCCACCCGGCACTCCCGCACCGTCTTGAAGCCGGTGGCCACATAGCCAACTTCTCCGGCTTCCAGCCGGCCGGTCGGGACCATCCCCGGAGCGAAGATACCCACCTCGACCGGCTCAAGGTTTGCCCCGGTCGACATCATGCGCAGCCGGCTGCTCTGCTCCAGGCTGCCATCCACAACCCGGACGTAGGCCACCACCCCTTTGTAAGAGTCGTAGTGCGAATCAAACACCAGCGCCCGCAAAGGTTTGTTGATATCGCCTGCTGGCGGTGGCACCTGCCGGATCACCGCTTCCAGGACAGCCCGCACGTTGGCCCCCGTCTTGGCTGAGATCGGGATCACCTCACCGGCTGGTACACCCAGCAGATCCTCGATCTCCTTGGCCACCACCTCCGGTTGAGCCGCCGGAAGGTCGATTTTGTTGACCACCGGGATGATCTCCAGATCGTTCTCCAGCGCCATGTAGAGGTTGGCAAGCGTCTGCGCCTCGATGCCCTGTGTCGCATCCACAACAAGAACGGCCCCTTCACAGGCCTGTAGCGCCCGGCTGACCTCATACGAAAAATCGACATGGCCGGGTGTGTCAATCAGGTTCATCTCGTACTGCTCGCCGCTTTCGGCGGTGTACAGCATGCGCACTGCCGACGCTTTGATCGTAACGCCGCGCTCGCGTTCCAGCTCCATATTATCCAGGACCTGCTCCTGCATCTCACGATCCGGGACGGTGCCCGTGAGTTGCAGCAAACGGTCGGCCAGCGTGCTTTTGCCGTGGTCAATATGGGCGATAATGCAAAAGTTGCGAATATGCTGCTTGTCCATGCTGACTCATATCCCAACCCGGTCGCAGACGACCGCGAGGACTTCGGCAGGAGTATACCCGAATCCGGAGGCCATGTATAGGCGAAGGACTCGGGGGCATTCACCGCGTTGCCGCAGCGATCAGGTCGGCGGGTGATCTCCCTGGCGCGTCCGCTCCAACCATCAGCCAGCCCAGAAACTCCACATTCCCCGCCGGCCCCAGTAATGGCGAACGAACCAACCCATGCAACGTAAACCCGCAGCCCAGCGCAGCAGCCAGCACTTCTTCCAGAACCCGGCGATGCACGGCGGGATCACGTACAACACCGCCCTTACCGACTTCGCGCTTACCGGCCTCAAACTGTGGCTTGATCAGGGCAATGACACTGGCCTGGGGTGTTAGCCAGCCTCGTACGACCGGCAAAAGCAAACGTAGAGAGATAAATGAAGCGTCAATTGTCACCAGACTGACGGCCTCCGGCAGATGTTCCACATAGCGGGCATTCGTCCGTTCCATAACCACAACCCGCTCATCCTGCCGTAGCCGGTAATCAAGCTGGCCATAACCCACGTCAATCGCGTAGACCCGCGCTGCGCCGTGTTGCAGCAGGCAATCCGTGAAGCCACCTGTGCTGGCTCCGACGTCGGCACAGATCGCTCCTTCCACCCGGATCGGGAATGTCGCCAGTGCCGCAGCCAGTTTCTCCCCGCCCCGGCTGACAAAACGGGGCAAAGCCCGCAGCTCCAGGGCGGCTTCACAGGAAACCCTGGTGCCCGGTTTATCTACCGGCTGCCCATCAACCAGGACTTCCCCGGCCATGATCAGACGACGCGCCTGCTCCCGGCTGCTGACCATCGCCCGCGCCACCAGCAACACGTCCAGCCTTTCCCGCTTGTTCATGAGATCAGATCCCGATTCAGCTCCAGGCGGAACTCCACGCGCCCGTCCGCCAGCTCCGGATCTGCCGGATCAAGCGCTATAGCATCAGCAGCCACCGGCAGGTAACCATCAGCAACGACAACCACACTGTACATTTCTCCATAGGGCAAGAGGCGATCGATCTCGAAACGCCCCCGGCTGTCAGTCATGGACATGCCGAAGATCTGCGACTCATCCCACACGAAATCGGCAACTGAAAACTGCGCCTTGAGGACGATAAACAGCACGCCGGGAATCCCTTCTCCCGTCCGTGCATCCACGATCACCCCGCCGACCTGCACGCCAGTCGCCAGATTACCGGCAGTGACCGGCAATTGCCCCAGGCCAACCCGCGCCGTCCGTGTCACGAAGAGCTGGCCTCCGAGTAGAATCTCCAGGGTATAAGCCCCATCAGGTAACCCCCGCGTGGAGGATAGCCGGAGCCAGAAATCCGTCCCCGATTCCGGCACCGCCCAGGCTTCAGTGTGCTCAAAGAACACCTCGCCATCGACCAGCCAGCGGTACGTCCATGGGGTACCAGGAGCCAGTTGCTGCCAGTCCACAAAGGCATACAGATCGCGTACCCCGGCGGAGAACGACTCTGTGACCGGGCCGCTGGGCGCACCGCCAACGAGGCTACTGGAGAAGCGCGGATTGCTCAACATACGGGCAAAGGCCCCTTCCTGCCCGCCGGCCAGGATAAGATCAGCGGCTGCACTGAGACGCTGTTCAACATAAAGCTCCAGCCGGTAGCGGCCCGGAAGCAGGTCACCGGTGATGTTGATCGTCTGCGCACCTGCCGGCCCCAGAGTCCACGTTCCACCGTCACGCCGCAACTCGATCCCCTCGTAGTACCAGATCGCAGCCCAGGGCAGACCGGCTGTCATATCCCGGAAGATAAAGCGGGCGGAGACGATGTTCCCTACCCCCAGCACATAGCCGCTGCCGGTCACATTGCCGCTACTATCCAGCAGCCCAAAGACAATATCCGAGAACGCAGGCGTCGGCTCCGGCGCCCCGCCAATCGTGATCCGCGCCGTCTGCACCGCCCGACCCTCAATGAAAAGCGTGAACTCATAGACACCATTTTGCCAGACCTGACCTGAACTTCCGATGTACCAGAAGCCATTGACTCCCCCGCTCCACAGCGCGGGCGACTGGCTGACAGCCGGCGCGCTATCGCCATTGCGGGTCGTGCGCAATTCGTACGTGATGCCAGGCCGCATGTTCCGGTACTCAAAGACCAGGTAAAGGCTATTTGCGCCGGATGGCAGGCGAGTAACAAACATCGTGGGTTGCCCGGCCTCGTTAATCGATGGCGCAAACCAGATCGGCCCAAAGCTTGGCTCAGTCGCTGCTGCGGCGGCAGCAGCGACCTGCGCTGACGCAGTGTGTCCGCCATCGACAATCCCCAGCCTGGCCGCCCGCACCAGCCCACGCGCCAAAGAGGATGGCCGCAACGCATTGATGAAGCCGCCAACCGGAACGCACCGATCACGGCTATCCACCTGCCCGTCGCCGTTGGTGTCCTGTATCTGTCGACAGTCCAGCACCGCCGCAGGATCGCTGGCCGGCGCTGTTGTGGGAATTCCGATGAGGCGGCCTGCACTATCGTAAGCGCCGCCGCCAGCCATCGGGCCAAGGATTGTCGCGCTGGTCTTTAGCCAGGCCCGTTCGCCGCCGCGAGTCTCGGCAATGAAACCGATAATGGTACCCCGCGACAGCGTGATTGTCTGATTGCCAATCCCTTCATACCCGAAGACCGTGATCGTGTCGTCCAGGCGAAGCTGGCGCGAATCGCCAAGTTCGACAAACGGCAGGCTGAGCGCCCCGGACTCGATTTGCCGGCCATCAATCTGGCGCGTGATCCGCAGAACGGCCAGGTCCAGCCCCAGATCGTAGCTCACTACGTCCGCATAATAGGTCAGTACCGGCGGCTCATTCAAGCGCACTGCCAGTGAGATAGCAATATCGTCCACCCGGCAGCGTTCACTATCGATGACCGCATGCGCATTGGTCAGAATCAGGCCATCCGACGAGACCAGCGTTCCGGAAGCCATGCAGGAAACTACCCGCCGTCCGGCCACATCAACCACGCTCGTGATGTAAACCGTGGCCCGCGCAATC
>FWPV01003926.1_pt1 | contig 32676 bp, 30 predicted proteins | sample 2228371 | NCBI WGS metagenome assembly FWPV01 (sample SAMEA103939776, study PRJEB20133) | metagenome
ACGGCCGTGCAGGCGGGCGGGTGGCCCGCGCCGTTCGGGATCACGCTGGTGGCGGACCTGTTTTCGGCGCTCATGGTGGTGATCGCGCGGCGGATGATGCACGCTGCCCTGTGGCTGGTGCTGACTCTCTTTGGCGTGGCGGTCATGTTCGCCACCTTGCAGGCCAGCTTTTTCGCGATCATCCAGGTGCTGGTCTATATCGGCGCGATTGCTATTCTGATTATCTTCTCGATCATGCTGACCCAGCGTGTGCTGGAAGACGCCGGCGAGCCATTGATTCGCAACTGGTGGCTGCCGGCGCTGGTGGGTCTGGTGTTGTTCGGGCTGATCGCCAGCGCCCTGAGCCTTTGGCGGGGGTTCAATCAGCGGCTGGTCGAACTACCGGCGCAGGCTGAGAACCTCCCGGCGCTGGGCAAAGCGCTGGTCGATCCGGCTGGTTATGCCGTCCCATTTGAGGTCGCGTCGGTGCTGCTGCTGGCGGCGCTGATCGGTGCGATCTACGTCGCGGTTGGCCGCAAGGAGAAAGCCTCATGATCCCAATATCCTGGTATCTGATCGTCGCCGCGGCTTTGTTCTGCATCGGCCTGTTCGGCGTATTCGTGCGCAAGAACGCGGTCGGGATCCTGATGGGTGTCGAGTTTATGTTGAATGCGGTCAATATCAATTTGATCGCCTTCTGGCACTATTACACCCAGGTCCAGTCGGGTCCGCCTCCCGTGAATGGATTGGTCTATGTGGCGATCGTCTTTGTCGTCGCTGCGGCTGAGGTGGCAGTCGGCCTGGCTCTGGTCATCTCGGCCTACCGCCGCCATCAGACGGTGGTGGTCGATGACATGAATCTTCTCAAAGGCTAAACGGACTCGCGGAGAGGAGCTATGACGACAGAAACCCTGATTTGGTTGATCCCGCTTCCGCCAGTCCTGGCGTTTTTCGTGATCATGCTGTTCACCAACCGGAGCAAGGGGCTGAGTCACTGGCTGGCGGTCGGCTCGGCCGGCCTGGCCTGGCTGGGCGCGATGATCGTCTTTCTCCGCGCAATCACCGCGGAGGGTCTGGCGGAACATCCCTTTGCTTCCGCCATCTCCTGGCTGCCGACCGGCGGCACTTTCTTCAAGATCGGCGTGCAGGTTGATCCGCTCGCAGCGGTGTCTCTGTTCTTCGTTGCCTGGACGATCCTGATGATTTTCATCTACAGCATTGGCTACCATAATTACGGTCAGCCGGCCGGGGATCACGACAAGCCCGGTTTGCCGCCGGAGGGGGCGACGATCACGGACGAGAAGGGGCATACTCACAGAGTGCCTTCGGTCGAACCAATGTACTCGCGCTTTTTTGCCCTGATCAGCCTGTTTGCCTTCGCCATGTTCCTGCTGGTGGTGACCGATAACCTGCTGATCCTCTACGTCGGTTGGGAAATTATGGGGTTGTGTTCCTACCTGCTGATCGGCTTCTGGTACGCCAAGGAATCAGCCCGGGCGGCGATGATCAAGGCCTTTTTGACCACCCGGGTCGGCGATGTGTTCATGCTGCTCGGCCTGGCGGCGTTGTATTCGATCACCGGCACGCTCAATTATCAGGAAATCCTCGCCAATCCGCAGGTTTTAGCCCAACTGGCCGGCCGCATATCGCCCGTACTGGGTCTTTCCTGGGCCGGGTTGATAGGCATCTTGATTTTTATCGGCACCGTGGGTAAATCGGCTCAGTTCCCGCTGCACGTCTGGCTTCCGGACGCGATGGAAGGCCCGACCCCGATATCGGCGATGATCCATGCGGCAACGATGGTTTCGGCGGGCGTATATCTGGCGGCGCGCTTCTTTCCGCTGCTGTCTGCCGGCTGGGCGCCGGGCGGTGAGCTGACCGCGCCGATGCTGGCGATGGGGGTGATCGGGGCATTCACCGCGATTTTCTCGGCGACCATCGCCGTAGCCCAGAACGACATCAAGAGGGTGTTGGCGTATTCAACCATCTCCCAGCTGGGATATATGGTGGCTGCTCTGGGCGTGGGGGCGTACGTGGCGGCGGTTTTCCACCTGATCACTCACGCCTTCTTCAAGGCTCTGCTCTTCCTGGGTTCCGGATCGGTGATCCACGGCATGGAACACGGCGTGCTCCACACCGGCGAGCACATCGATCCGCAAAACATGCTCAATATGGGCGGTCTGCGCAGGAAGATGCCGCTCACCTTCTGGACGTTCTTACTCGGCGGCCTGGCCCTCTCCGGCTTCCCCCTGGTGACCGCCGGCTTCTGGTCAAAGGATGAAATCCTTTCCGGGGCTTTCGCCGGCGGGCAGATGGGCGTATTCATCACCCTTGCGCTGGCAGCCCTGCTAACCGCTTTCTATACCATGCGCCAGATCACCCTTACCTTCCTGGGAGAGCCACGTACCCGGGCTGCCGACCATGCGCAAGAATCCAAAGCGACGATGACCCTCCCGCTGGTGATCCTGGCCTTTTTCGCCGTCACCGCCGGCTGGGCGGGCATCCCGGAGGAATTTCCCGGCCTGGGCGGGCTGGTTCCCAACTGGTTTGAGGAGTTTGTCGGCAGCATGCTTCACCACGAGCACGCTGCCGAAGCCTCGCACAGCCTGGTGCCGCTGTTCACCTCGCTGGCGGTCGCGCTCGGCGGCTTGCTGATCGGCTGGCTGGTGTACCGCCGTGTGCGCCAGGCCAGCGACCCCCTCGAAAAAACGCTGGGCAAGCTCTATACCCTGCTCAAGAACAAGTATTACATCGACGAACTCTACGACCTGATCTTTGTGCGCCCGTCGCTCTGGCTGGCGGAGACTTTCACAAACCGGTGGCTCGACCTCGGGTTGATCGACGGCATTCTCCACACGATTGGGCGGTTTGGTTTATGGATGGGCCGCCTGCTGAGAAACGTGATTGATCTGCCGGTCGTGAACGGCGCCGGCGACGCGGCGGCTAGCGGCACGCGCGGCCTGGGAGCCTACCTGCGCACCCGCCAGGTCGGCCGGGTTCAGGTATATATGGTCATTGCGATCGGGCTGCTGGTTGCGGCCGGTTTGCTCTTCTACCTGCTGGCTGGTACGATCTAAGCTTTGTGGAGCAAGGGATGGACTTCATTCTAAATCACCTGCTGACCCTCATCCTGTTCACACCGACGGCCGCCGCGCTGGTGCTGCTGCTTCTGCCGGCTGACCGGGTACGCCTGCTGCGCTGGCTCGCGCTGGCCGCGTCGCTGATCCCTTTGGGGCTGGCGGTTGTCGTCTGGATGCGCTTCAATCCCAACCCGGATCCGCAGGCGCCTTTCCAGTTTGTCGAGCAGGCGACCTGGTATGCGGCGATCAACGCCTCCTACCACCTTGGCGTGGACGGTATTTCCCTTCCGATGGTGCTGCTGACCACCCTGCTCACCCCGCTGGCCGTGCTGACCTCCTTTAGCATAAAGGAGCGGGTCAAGGCTTACATGATCCTGTTCATGCTGCTGGAGACGGGCATGCTGGGCGTGTTCCTGGCCCTCGACCTGATGCTCTTCTTCGTCTTCTGGGAGGTCGGTCTGGTGCCGATGTACTTCCTGATTGCTCAATGGGGCGGCGCAAATCGGAATTACGCTGCGCTGAAGTTCGTCCTCTATACCATGGGCGGTTCGCTGGGGCTGCTCCTGGCGATCCAGTTGATGGGCGTGGCTGTGGGCACCTTCGATCTGGTGGACCTTTCAGCACGATGGCCGGCGATCACTTCCCTCAGCCTGCCGATCGGCATCCCGCTCAGCACGGTCAAGGCGGTCGCTTTCTGGGCTTTCGTCATCGCCTTCGCGATTAAAGTGCCCGTCTGGCCGTTCCACACCTGGCTTCCGGACGCGCATACCGAGGCGCCGACCGCCGGTTCGATGATCCTAGCCGGAGTGCTGCTCAAGCTGGGCGCCTACGGCTACCTGCGCCTGGTTCTTCCGCTCTTCCCGGCCGAATCGCAGCGCTACGCCTGGATGCTGGCCATCCTCGCGGTTGCGGCGATCATCTTCGGCGCGCTCGGCGCGCTGGCTCAGAATGACTTCAAGCGTCTGGTAGCCTACTCCTCGATCAACCATATGGGGTTTGTCGTTCTGGCTGTCGCGGCGGCGGCGCACACCTGGAACGCAGCCTCACCCCAGACCCTGTTGGACAAGAATATCGCCTTGAACGGCGCGGTGCTGCAAATGTTCAATCACGGTTTGAGCGCGGCGGGGATGTTCTTCCTGGTCGGAGTGATCTACGACCGGGCTCACACTCGCGACCTGAAGGATTTCGGCGGACTGTACGCCATTCTGCCTGTGTACGGCACAGTGCTGATCTTCACCGCGATGGGCTCGCTCGGCCTGCCCGGTCTGGGCGGCTTTGTTTCGGAATTCCTGGTGGTGCGAGGCGTCTGGCCGATCCTGACCCTGCCGGCGGCGCTCAGCATGATCGGACTGTTCTTCACCGGCTGGTACATTCTCAAGGCGTTGAAGATGGTGCTCCACGGACCGCTCAACCAGCGCTGGCAGGGGCACCTGACCGACATGAATGTGCGTGAGCTGGTCGTCATGACGCCGCTGCTGACGCTCATGTTGTTGATCGGCATCTGGCCTTCCTGGATATTGGATATGATCAACCGGGCCGTAGCGTTTCTCTTCTAAGAGGTGAAGAATGCAGTTTCCACTTTTGAGCATCATCATCTTCACCCCCCTGGCAGCGGGGCTGATTCTGCTGCTGGTGCCGGCGGAGCGGAAAAACCTGGTGCGCTGGATTTCGCTGGCAGCCGCGGTCATCGTTCTCGGGCTATCGGGCTGGCTGTACGCCAGCTATGACATCGCTGCGGGTGGTTACCAGTTCGTCGAGCGCATCCCCTGGCTGCCGGCGCTGGGCATCACTTACGCCGCCGGCGTGGACGGGATCAGCTTGCCGATGGTGCTGATGGCCGCCCTGGTGCTCTTTTCCGGCGTGCTGGTCTCCTGGAACGTGGAAGACCGTCCGCGCGAATTCTATTCTTTCATGATGTTTCTCGGCGCCAGCGTGCTGGGCGTGTTTTGCTCGCTGGATTTATTCATGTTGTTCTTTTTCTTCGAGCTGGCCGTCTTCCCCAAGTACCTGATGATTGTCGTCTGGGGTTACCCCAAGACGCGCGAATACGGCGGTATGAAGCTGACCCTGTACCTGTTCATCGGCTCGGTTCTGGCGCTGGTCGGCGCGCTGGCGGTCTATTTTGCCTCCGGTCTGGGAACCTTCGACCTGCTCGCGCTCGAAAAAGCCCATTTCTCGGCAGGTTTCCAGCAATTGTGGTTCCCGTTCATCTTCCTCGGCTTTGCGATCCTGGGCGGTATCTTCCCCTTCCATTCCTGGGCGCCTGACGGCCACGTCGCCGCCCCTACGGCGATCTCGATGCTGCTGGCAGGCGTGGAGATGAAAGTCGGCGCTTTCGCCGCCCTTCGCGTGGCTATCATGCTCCTGCCGGAAGGAGCGCACTACTGGTCGCCGGTCATTTTGGCATTGGCGACGGTCAACGTGGTCTACGGGGCATTCATCGCTCTGGTCCAGACCGATTTCAAGTATGTCATCGGTTTCTCATCCGTGTCGCATATGGGGCTGGTCTTAATCGGCTTTGCCACACTCTCGCGCGAAGGGTTGATCGGCGCGGGAATGCAAATGTTTTCGCACGGCGTGATGACCGGGCTTTTCTTTGCCATCGTCGGCATGGTCTATGATCGGGCTCACACTCGCGATATCGGCAAACTGGGAGGTCTGGTGCGTAAAATGCCCTGGGCGGCGGTCGGCTTCACCGTCGGCGGCCTGGTTTCGATGGGCATGCCGGGATTTTCCGGGTTTGTGGCCGAATTTCCGGTATTCATGGGCGCCTGGAGGACGGCTCCTCTGGTGGCGGTCATTGCGGTCGTCGGCATTCTGATCACCGCGGGCTACATTTTCCTGGTCCTGCGGCGGGTATTCTTCGGCGAGATACCCCAGGAACTGGCGGGAGTCGGGGATGTCACCCTGGGCGATAAGATCGTTATTGGGCTGCTTTCCGCGATCATGATCCTGATCGGCTGGTTCCCATCGCTGATGGTGGAGATGGTCGAATCCGGCGTGAACAACATCTTGGCTCTCCTGGGAGGTGCCTAGTGGTTTCCGGGGAGATTTCAATTACTATGATCCTGGCGATCCTGCCTGAAATTGGTCTGGTTCTTCTGGCGGCGATCCTGCTGGCTTTCGACCTGATCTGGCGCGACGAACGGGTTCAGCGCCTGGCGTGGTTCACCACCGCGGGCCTGCTGCTGATTATGGCGGTCAGCATCCTCTATTCCCAGCCGGCCGAGGAGCCTTTATTGATCTGGGGGGGCATGCTGCGCCTGGACATGACCGGTTTCGTGTTCCGGATGATGTTCCTGGCCGCCGCGGCGCTGACATCCTTGTTCGCCACCCAGTATGAGACCTTGAGCCGGCGGGGTGAATTCTACGTGCTGTTGCTGGTCAGCACCCTGGGGATGAGCCTGATGGCTTCCTCGGCGGATCTGATCATGCTCTATCTGGCGATCGAAACGACCTCGATCCCCCTTTACGTGCTGGCTGGCTTTATCATCGGCGATAAGCGTTCGGTCGAGGCGGGGATCAAATACCTGCTTTTTGGAGCCATGGCTTCGGCGGTGATGCTTTACGGTTTGAGCCTCCTCTTCGGATTCACCGGCACCACCCAGTTGTACGACCTGGCTGCCCGCCTGGTTACCGGTCAGGTGCCGCAGCTGCTGGTCTATGCGGTCATCGCCTTGCTGCTGGTCGGCTTCGGCTTCAAGATCTCCGCGGTGCCGTTCCACTTCTGGGCGCCGGATGTGTATGAAGGCGGTCCTACGCCGGTCGCCGGGTTCCTCTCGACTGCCTCCAAAGCGGCCGGCTTCGCCGTGCTTCTGCGCGTGCTCCAGGTGGCTTTCCCCGACCAGACGCCATTCTGGACGATGGTGATCGCTATCCTGGCCACGCTGAGCATGCTGCTCGGGAATTATCTTGCGCTGGCTCAAAAGTCGGTCAAGCGTCTGCTGGCGTATTCTTCGATTGCCCAGGCAGGCTATATGCTGATCGGCGTGGCTGCCGGCAGCCCCCTGGGCACAGCCGGGGCGATTTATTATCTGATGGCCTATCTGGTGACCAACCTGGCTGCATTCGGGATCGTCACCATCGTCGAAGGCGTGGTCGGCTCAGATGAGCTGCAGGCCTTCGCCGGGCTGAGCCGGCGCGCACCTGGGCTTGCCCTGGCGATGCTGGTTGCGATGCTCTCGCTGGGCGGTATACCGCCCTTTGCGGGTTTCTTTGCGAAACTGCTGGTGTTTGCCTCGGCCGTTGAGGCGAACCTGATTTGGCTGGTACTGGTCGGTATTTTCAACGCGGTGGTCGGGTTATACTACTACCTGGTCGTCCTCAAGGTGATTTACCTGGGCCGCGCAGAGGATGAATCGCCGATTCGCGGGATCAGGCTCACCTGGCGGCTGGCGCTGGTCGTCAGCATCATCGGCATCCTTTTGCTTGGTTTCTGGTACGCCCCATGGTTCCAGTGGGCGCAGGGGGCGACCAGCGCAATTTGGATTTATTGACGCATATTATTGCGTTTGATATAATCACACCGTCATGAGCCGGCCAGATACACCTGAACCTAAAGGCGGACAAAAGCTGCTTAATTTGACTTTGGCTGGAGTCGCGGCACAGGTAGGGTGTCTGACGCTGGTCATTGTGCTGGCGGCGGTATTGGCGGGGTTGTGGCTGGACGCGCGTTTTGGCACCAAACCGTGGTTCACTCTCGGATTATTAGCCGTCAGCATCCCGCTCTCTTTGGGGGCGATGTTCCTGGTCGTCCGCCTGGCGGTATCGAAAATCAAGGCAAGTCCAGAAAAACCGAAAATCCAACCAACGGAGGTAACTGGCTTTGGAGAAGACGAGTAAATGGCGCTGGGGTGTCAACCGTTGGTTCATCCTTTTGTTTATTATTCTGAGCATCTTCGCCGTCAACCTGTTTGCGCCGGTCCAACCTCACATTCAGGTCGCGCCTGAGCGGATCCTCGAAGAGCCGCTCTTTAACCTGGGACCGCTGGGCGATTTTTACCTGATCAACACCCTGCCGGCGCTGCTCTTGGTCGACCTGGTCGTGATCTTGATCGCCTGGGGCGTGCGCAAGGGATTGCGCAAGGGCGACCTGGTCCCCCGCGGCATATCCGGCGCAGTCGAGGCCTTCATCGAGGTCCTCTACAACCTGACCGAGTCGGCGGCGGGCAAGTGGACAAAGGCAATCTTCCCCTGGTTCGCGTCGATCGTCCTGGTGGTGCTGGTCGCCAACCTGATGAAACTGATCCCGGGCGTGGAGACAATCGGGGTCATGCACCATTACAGCGGCGAGGGCCATCTGATCGAGTCGATCGGCGGGCACTGGTACAACCTCCTGGCTGCCAAAGCTGGGCCGGGCGAAGGCTATATCTTAACCCCGTTTGTGCGCTCCCTCTCGACCGACCTGAACTTCACAGCCGCGCTGGCAGTCGTCTCGGTCGTGATGACCCAGGTGATCGGCGTCCGCGCTCAGGGGCTGCGCTATTTCAGCAAATTCCTCAACTTCACCACCATGTTCAAGAAGCCCTTCTTCGGCTTCATGGACTTTCTGGTTGGCATCCTCGAGACGATATCCGAGTTTGCCAAAGTGTTATCGTTCTCTTTCCGGTTGTTCGGCAATATGTTCGCCGGATTTGTCCTGCTGGCGTTGGTCGGCAGCCTGCTGCCGATCTTTGTGCCCTCGCTGATTTTCATGTTTGAGTTCTTTGTTTGGCATGCTGACCATGGTCTTCATGGCGCAGGCCACCCGCGGGCACGGCGGCGAGGAACATCATTAGGCATTCAACTCAAGATCCTAATCAGGGAAGATATGATTCAAGTTCTACGGGAGGCTCGGACAGACGATGACAGGTGATATTATCTTGGCAGCGAAATTCATTGGGGCCGGTCTAGCGATGATCGGCGCATTGGGCGGCGGCGTGGGCATTGGAATGAGCGTACAGGGCGCGCTGCAGGGTATGGCCCGCAACCCGGACGCCTACGGCAATCTGCTCACCAACATGATCCTCGGGATCGCATTCTCGGAAGCCATCGCGATCTACTGTCTGGTCGTGGCCTTCCTGATGCTGTTCGTGCTTTAGACACCGGAAGGAGATCGCTTTGGAAAAGCTAGGCCTAAATCTTGGATTCTTGCTGGTACAGATTCTCAGTTTTGGCATCATTTTCGTGGTGCTGCGCGCCTGGGTCTATAAGCCGATTATGGGCGTGCTTGAAAAACGGCGGTTGACGATCGCCCAGGGTCTCGAAGACGCCCGGGTTGCCGCGGAAGCGCGCGCAAACGCCGAACGCGAGTCCAACAAGATCCTCGCCGATGCGCAGACGAAAGCCGCTGAAATTGTGCGCGAGGCCACCGAGCGGGCGGAAGAAGCTGCACGCGAAGTGCGCGCCAGCGCGGAAGCCGAGCTGGTCAAATCCCGCGAACAAGCTCTGGCTGAGATCGAGCAGGAGCGCAACCGCATCCTGAGCGAGCTGCGCGGGCAGGTGGCCGCCCTAGCGATTGCTGCCGCCCAGAAGTTGATCGGCGAGTCGCTGGACGAAAAACGCCAGCATGCTCTCCTGGCCGAGTTCTTCTCCGGCGTGCGCAGCGGCAAAGTTGTAGCCCTGGAAGGGGAGGCTGTGTTAAGCGGCAAGGCTGCTGAAGTGACCAGCGCTTTGCCGTTAAGCGCTGAGGAGCAGGAAGCGGTGAAGAAGGATATCCTCGCCCGGCTTGGGCAGACGGTGTCGGTCACCTTCCGCGTCGATCCGAGCATTCTCGGCGGGCTGGTAATCAAAGTCGGCGACCAGATCATTGACGGATCCATCTCAGGTCAGCTGCAAGGGATGCGGCAAGTGCTTCAATAATTTAGGTGAGCGGAAATCCAATCCATTGGGTTTACAGGGGCAGGTTCAAAGCCTGCCCCTGTTCTTGTTAATCCCTTCGCCAGGGAAGGGCGCTGGCGCGTGCGTATATTATCGCATCAAGTGTTGGGGAATACCTTTTCGTATATAATTCGTTTGTTTGGGAGAAACCGCTCGTGGAAAAACGTCAGGCAAGCCTAGACCAGCTCTTTGCTCAAAGCCCTGTTAGAGTCCTCTCGCCGAATTCCGTCCCGCCGGTGACCATCAGCGGCATCAGCCTCGATTCACGCCAGGTCAGGCCGGGCGGCCTGTTCGTTGCGCTGGTCGGCGGGAACACCGACGGGCACCGCTATATCCCGGCCGCAGCCGCGAACGGCGCGGCGGCGGTGATCGGTTCGCGTCCGGCGGACGAGGTCGACTCGCCGGTGCCATACATCCGGGTAGAGGATACCCGCTTTGCTCTGGCCTATCTCTCGGCGGCCTTTAACGGCTTCCCTGCGCGGAGCATGACCGTGATCGGAGTGACCGGCACCGACGGGAAGACGACCACCTGCAACCTGATTTACCAAATCCTCCTGGCTGCCGGGTTGAGGGCGGGGATCATCTCGACCGTCAATGCCGTCATTGGCGGCAGGGTCATCGACACCGGCTTTCACGTGACCACGCCGGAGGCGCCCGAGGTGCAATCCTACCTTTGTAAGATGAAAGAAGCCGGAGTGTCTCATGTCGTCCTTGAAGCGACCTCGCACGGACTGGCCCAGCACCGGGTTACCGCCTGCGAATTCGACATCGCCGCGGTCACCAACATCACCCACGAGCATCTGGATTACCACGGCTCCTACGAGGGCTACCGGCAGGCAAAAGCAATGCTTTTCCGCCACCTCGAGACAACCGCCGAGAAGAAAGGCGGGAATCCGCGCCTGGCGGTGTTGAATAAGGACGATCTGTCCTATGAGTACCTGGACAGGCTGGTGACAACCCGCAAGGCGGTTTACAGCCTGGAGCAGGAAGCGGATGTGCGCGCAGCGAATATCCGCTGCGACTCAACCGGGCTGCATTTCACCGCCGTCCTGCCGGACGGAGCGCGTCTGGATGTCGATTCCGCCCTGCTCGGCGCCCACAATATCTCCAATATCCTCGCCGCTCTGGCGGCGACGGTGGTCGGGCTGGGCATTGAACCGGCGGCGGCGCGCGAGGGTGTCCTGGCGATGAAAACGGTGCCGGGCCGGATGGAGCAGATCGACCTGGGGCAGGATTTTCATGCAATCGTGGATTTCGCTCACACCCCCAACGCCCTGAAGGTCGCGCTTGAGGTAGCCAGGCAATTGACCGGCGGGCGGGTGATCGCCGTGTTTGGCTCGGCAGGGCTGCGCGACCGGGAGAAACGCCGGCTGATGGCCGAGGTCTCTGCCCGCCTGGCGGATGTCACCATCCTGACCGCTGAGGATCCGCGGACCGAGTCGCTGGAGGATATCCTCGCCGAGATGTCCCGCGCGGCGTCAGCGCAGGGCGGTGTGGAAGGGCAAACCGTATACCGGGTGCCCGACCGGGGCGAGGCAATCCGCCTGGGAGTGATGTTGGCCCACCCGGGCGATCTGGTCATCGCCTGCGGAAAGGGTCATGAGCAGTCGATGTGCTTTGGGGAAACGGAGTATCCCTGGGACGACCGCACGGCGATGAAGGCTGCCCTTGCCGAACGGCTGGGGCTTGCCGGGTACTCCATGCCGTATTTGCCGACACAGAATAGATAATAAAATACCCCCTGGAGTTGCATGAACCCCAGGGGGCTGATTTCTCTCTTATCTTCCCCGCCGGCCGCCGTTCCGATTGCGGTCTCCGCCAGAACGGTTCCCTCCGCCGCCGCGACTTCCGCGGTCGCCGCCAGGGCGTCCGCCGCCTGAGGGTCTGCCTCCGCTGCGGGCGCTGCGATCGCTGGCCTGGGCTTCTTCCAGGCTCCAGCCTTCCAATACAGCCTGCCGTGAAAGACGAATTTTGCCGGTTTCGTCGATGCCAGTGATCATCACGGTCACCTCGTCGCCGACCTGGACGACATCTTCAACTTTGTTAACCCGCTCGGTATCGAGCTGGGAGATGTGCACCATGCCGTCCGTGTTGGGCAGGATTTCGACAAATGCGCCGAAATCGGTGGTGCGGACGACCTTGCCGGTATAGATCCGCCCGAGCTGCGGCACCTCGACCATCGCTTCGATCCGCTCGCGGGCGGCGGCTTCGCTCTTGCCGTCCGTGGCGGCGATGTATACCTTGCCGTCATCGTCAATGTCGATGCGGGTGTTGGTCTCATCCTGCAGGGCGCGGATGTTCTTGCCGCCCGGACCGATGATCGCGCCGATCTTGTCGACCGGTATCTGGATCACCGTGATCCGCGGGGCGTGCGGCTTGAGATTCGGACGAGAGGCCGGCATGACCGCGCGCATCTGATCGAGGATGAACAGGCGCGCCTGGCGGGCCTGTTCGAGGGCTTCGGTCATCAGCTCGGGGGAGAGTCCTTTGATCTTGATGTCCATCTGCAGGGCGGTGATGCCCTTGGCAGTGCCGGCGACCTTGAAATCCATATCGCCGAGATGGTCTTCGATGCCCTGGATATCGGTCAGAATCTGGTAACGGTCGCCTTCCTTCACCAGCCCCATCGCGACGCCCGCCACGGGCGCCTTGATCGGAACGCCGGCGTCCATCAAAGCCAGAGTCGACCCGCAGACCGAAGCCATGGATGAGGAGCCGTTCGAGGCGAGCACCTCAGAGACCAGCCGGAGGGTGTAGGGAAATTGGTCTTCCGGCGGAATGACCGGCACCAGCGCCCGCTCGGCGAGCGCGCCGTGACCGATCTCTCTCCGGGACTGTCCGCGCAGCGGCTTAACCTCGCCGGTCGAGTAGGGCGGGAAGTTGTAGTGGTGGATGTAGCGCTTGGTGTCAATCGGGGTTAGATTGTCCAGCTCCTGGGCTTCTTTGGGCGTTCCAAGGGTCGCCAGGGTGAGAACCTGAGTCTCGCCGCGGGTGAACAGGCCCGAGCCGTGGGCTCGCGGGGAGACGTCCACCTCGCACCAGATCGGGCGGATCTCTTCGGGCTTGCGCCCGTCGGGGCGAATGCCGCGCTCGAGGATGCGGTTGCGGACGACCTGCTTCATCACTTCGTCAAAGGCTTCCTTGACGGGGCTGATCAGCGTTTCGTCCTCGCCGGCAATCTCAGCCACCACCTTCTCCTGCAGGGCGGCAACGGCGTCGTTCAACTCAGACTTACTATGCGGCGCGTCCAGAGCGGCTTCGAGCTCGGCAGCGGCGCTCTGCGCCACCTTCTCGAGAAGAGCCTCGTCCAGAGCGTTGATCACGACCTCGGCTTTGGGCTTGCCAATTTCGGACGCCATCTTTTCCTGGAGGTCGATCAGGGGTTGCAAGGCCTGGTGACCGAACATCAGAGCTTTGACCATGATGTCTTCGGGCAGCGGGTCTGAGCCGCATTCAACCATCAGGATCGCATCGCGGGTGCCGGCGATGCGCAGGTCGAGGTCGGAGATCTCTTTTTGGGCAAAGGTCGGGTTGACCACAAACTCGCCCCCGATCCGTCCGATGCGAACTGCGCCGATCGGGCCTCCCCAGGGGATGTCAGAGATCATGATCGCGGCCGAGGCGGCGTTGACCGCCAGCATATCCAGTGGGTTGTCCGGGTCAGCCGAGAGAGAAAACATGATCACTTGGACTTCGTTGCGCATGTTCTTGGGGAAGAGCGGACGGATCGGCCGGTCAGTCAGCCGGGCGATGAGTATCGCTTCATCGGAGGGTTTTCCCTCGCGGCGGAAGAACGAGCCGGGGATGCGCCCGCCGGCATACATGCGCTCTTCATAATCTACGGTCAGCGGGAAGAAATCCACGCCTTCACGCACGCCGCCGAGCGTCGCGGCGGCGAACACGATCGAATCGCCGAGCCGGGCGGTGACAGCGCCGCCAGCCTGGCCGGCAAGTTTGCCCGTTTCGATGGTGATCACGCTGCCACCGACCTGGGCAGAATACAGCTTTGCTTCAGGTTTGTTCATTTTGTCCTCTTTTGGTTTCCCCACCAGGTTAGGGACTGAAAGCTGGCGAGGACCGTGTCCTCATCAAGTTTCAATTCCCAACCGTGGGGAGATTTCCATAAATATTCAATTATCGCGGCGAACCGGCTGCAAAAAACGAGCAGATGGTTGACTGTCGCCATCTGCCCGTTTTTGTGAGCGATCAGCGGTAGCGTAGGTTCAGCCGCTCGACGATGGCCTGATACCGCGCCAGATCCTTTTGACGCAGGTAAACCAGCAGGCGGCGGCGCCTGCCGACCAACTTGAGCAGCCCGCGGCGAGAAGATTCATCGTGAGAGTGAGCGCGCAAGTGTTCGGTCAGGGCAGCGATGCGCTTGGTCAGAAGCGCGATCTGCACCTCAGGTGAGCCTGTGTCGGTTTCATGGCGGTGGTAACTGCCAATCAATTCGGCTTTCACATCTTTTGTTAAGCCCATGACGTCTGCTTTCTCCTAAAATAAATTTTTGAGCAGGTCTCCATGCCCGCAGCCACAGCCGCGGACAGGTCCAGTCATCGAAAATGGATTATACCAGAATAACCCCGGCAGCGGAAGGATTCGCCCGCAGGGTATTGAACGCATGGACCGCGAATCATCGCTGGAGTGCTTGAAGGAAGCTGCGCAGGCGGCTGCGCGCCTCATCTGGAAAGTCGGGGAGGCATTGGCGCACCAGCTTGATCAACTCCGGACGGCTGTTAATGCTCAGCATCTGGCGTAAGAAGTAAGCGGTTTCATTGGTTGAGCGGCGGCTCAGGGCGACCAGTGCGCTGCGCAGCTCATTTTTATAGAGATCGTCATACTCCTGCATCAAGGGACTGACAGCCTTGAAGACTGCCGGGAGGTTTTCAAAGGAACGATCCTCGATCAGGGGCTGGAGAGCCGCAATCCCAAGCCGGCGGTACTCTGGATCTGAAATCGAGACCCACAGGTTGATCGTTTCAATCCAGCGCAGTGGCGCCTGGCGGCGGAGATTGACCGTGCCGCGGTTGAAGAGTTCGTTGAGGAAGAGCCGTTCGGTATCCGGACTGGCCCAGGCAGTGATGCGTTGCAGACAATCGTCCTGCATGGCTGCGGGCAGCATGCCGAGCAGGCTGGCGGCTATGATGCGCGCTTCCAGGTGGGCATCATTCCATAACTCATCGGCTAGGGCTGGGGCTGGCGCAGGGTCGGCGCTGACCTCGCGCAGCAAGGCGCGCTCAATCTGCTGGATAACCAGCGTCGGCACGTGATACGACTGGACTGCCGGCGGCAGCAACTGACCCGCCGGGCTGGAGCGAAAGGTCAGATCGGCGTGTTGTTCCAGCAGTAGGGTCAGCTGGCGGTGGAATTCTTTCGGCCGGGCATAGGCCTCAATCAGGACCTGGATCTGCGTATTCAGCCGTTCGAGCTGGACTGCGGGCATTTCAATAGGCGCGGGCGAAGTATACCCTGGAGCGGGCCGGTTCGCCGCAGACGACGCACCTGCCTTCCCCTTCCTGCTGGGCCAGGGGAATACAGCGAGTGGTGGCTTTGCTGTCCTCTTTCACTCGAGCTTCGCAGTCGGGGCTCCCGCACCAGAAGGCGTAAGCCCAACCGTTCTGAACAATCCGGGTCAGGCTGGAGTAGTCATCCACCAGGTGGATGTGCGCGTCGCGGAACTCAGCCGCCTTAGCGAGCATCGCGGCCTGGATTTCGTCCAGGATCACTCTGACCTGCGAGGATAGATCGTCGAGTGAGAGAACCGATTTCCCTGCTTTTCCAGGCTGGTTACGGCGGGCGGCGGTGACCACGCCGTTTTCCACATCCTTGGGTCCAATTTCGATCCGCAGCGGCACGCCGCGAAGTTCCCAATCGTTGAATTTAAAACCGGGGGTTACCTCTGTCCGCGCGTCCAGCTTAACCCGGAAGGCGCTCAGCTGTCGGGCGACTTGCTCAGCAACGGGCATGACCCGCGACTGCTCTTTATCGTTTCGGAAGATGGGCACGATCACGATTTGTATCGGCGCGAGCTTCGGCGGCAGCACAAGCCCCTGATCGTCGCCGTGAGTCATGATGATCGCGCCGATAAAGCGGGTGGAAAGCCCCCAGGAGGTGGTGTAACAGTATTGAAGTTGATTGTTCTGGTCTAGGAACTGGATACCGAACGCTTTTGCAAAATTCTGTCCGAGGAAGTGCGATGTGCCCGCCTGCAGGGCGCGGGTGTCTCCCATCATCGCCTCGATGGTGTAGGAGGCCGCCGCGCCGGCGAACTTTTCAGCCTCCGACTTGCGACCGGGGATGACCGGCACCGCCGCGTCGTTGACGGCAAAATCGGCGTAGACGTTCAGCATCCGGAGGGTTTCCTCGACCGCTTCCTCCGCAGTGGCGTGGGCGGTGTGGCCCTCCTGCCAGTAAAACTCGAGCGTGCGAAGGAACAAGCGGGTGCGCAATTCCCAGCGGACTACGTTGCCCCACTGGTTGATCAGCACCGGCAGGTCGCGGTAAGATTTGATCCACTTCGAGTACATGTAGCCGATGATGGTTTCGGAAGTTGGGCGGACGACCAGCGGTTCTTCGAGCTTTTCACCGCCGCCAACGGTGACCACGGCCAGCTCGGGTGAGAAACCCTCCACGTGTTCTTTTTCTTTTTCAAGGAAGGACATGGGGATGAAGAGCGGAAAAGCCGCATTGACGTGCCCGGTTTCTTTAAATCGACGGTCGAGAGCCTGCTGGATGTTTTCCCATAGCGCCCAGCCGTAAGGGCGGACGACCATGCAGCCGCGGACAGGGGCGTAATCGGCCATTTCGGCGCGCTGGATGACCTGGTTGTACCATTCAGAATAGTTTTCGCTTCGCGAGGGGAGTTTTTCAGTGCTCATGCCTGATCCATGGGGAATGGGATAATGAATTACCTGGTTAAGCCGGCTGGACGGTTTTCAGCCAGCTGTAACGCGGTTTCAATGTTTTCAGCGAAGCGCAGCCAGCGCTCGTCGCCGGGCATCAGATAGTCGCGCATCCTTTCCAGGTAGGTCTGAAAGACGATGCGCCAATCCTCTCCGACCAGCACCAGCGGGCGGGGCGGCAGCGCCTCGATCACCAGCAGATTCCAGAAAAGGGTGATCTCGGTCAGCGTGCCGGGTCCGCCTGGCAGGGCGATGGCTGCGTCGCAGGCGGTGATCAGCTCGTTCAGCCTTTCGTTGAGCGTCTCGAAGCGGCGCTCTTCCTTGACCCAGCGGTTGGCGCCGGTGTTGCGCCAGCGCTCGATCTCGGCGCAGGTCACGCCGATGACGTGCCCGCCGGCTTCTGCGGCGCCGCGCGAGACGGCTTCCATGGTGCCGATGTACCCGCCGGTTAACACGGCGTGGCCGGCTCTGGCGATCCGTTCGCCCAGGCGCATCGCCTGGAGGTAGTCCGGTTCGCCGGGCCTTGGTTTTGAGCTTCCGAAGACGGTGATGTTCATGGCAAGGAATGCTCTCTATTTTACTTCATCCTGGTCCCAGGACCGCGAGTAGTTTTGATCCAGTTTCTCGAGGATGGCCTGTTCGAGATCAATGCCGGTCAGACTGGCAAGCTGTAGCAGGTAGAGGGCCACGTCAGCCAGCTCTCCCGGGAGGGAATCTGGATCCGCGGCGTCGTCGCCCCACTGGAAATGTTCCAGCACCTCGGCCGCTTCCAGACAGAGGGAAACGGCGATGTTGCGGGGAGTCTGCGGGCGCGGACTGTTGGGCAGGTACCAGCCTTTGGCGGCGACGAAATCGTGCATGGCGCGGGTCAGTTCGTGGAGGTGCATGGGGGTTTTCCTCGCTCAATGGGGTGAGTCAGCCGGCGAGCGGCCGGAAAAGCTGCGTATAGACATATTATTCGCCGTTGCGGGGCGGATCAAAATCTGCCAGCGCGTCCAACGCCGCCCGGGCAGAGATGACCTGCTCCGGGTGCCAGCCTGCCTCGCTCGCCATCCGTTTCAGGTGGGCGGTCACCTCTTGCTGAGATTTTTTATCGAGAGAGGCGAACACAGCCCGAATCCGCTCGGGCGAGCGCGAGTGGCTCGGGCGCGTTCATTCCCTTATTTGTCCTACTCCCAGCTTTTCTTTAGATTATCACGAGAGCTTGAGGCGCGTCAATAAAAACGCCCCTCCATCCAGGGGGGCGTTGGTTTGACCTCTGCACAACTATTCTTCGCGCTTCTCGGCCAGTTCCTTCTGGCGGGCGGCGATGATCTCGGACTGAATGTGAGGCGGCACCATTTCATACGAGGAGAATTCCATGCTGAAGACTCCGCGGCCGCCGGTCATCGAGCGCAGTTGCGTGGTGTAACGCAGCATTTCGGAAAGCGGCACCAGCGCGGTGACGATCGAACGACCCTTTTCGCTGTTCATCCCCTGGACACGCGCCCGGCGTGTGTTCAGGTCGCCGAGGATATCGCCCATATTTTCTTCCGGGACGGTGATCTCGACGCTCATTATCGGCTCGTAAAGGACCGGTCCGGCGTCTTTGAAGGCCAGCTTGAACGCCTCGCGCCCGGCGATTTCGAATGCGACCGGTTTCGAGTCGACCGGATGTTCCTTGCCGTCATAGACCGCCACGAGCACGCCGCGGACCGGGTAGCCGGCGATCACGCCTTCTTTCATCACGCCCTGAATGCCTTTCTGGATCGATGCAGCGTAAGACTGGGAGATCGCGCCGCCAAAGACTTCCCAGGTAAAGTCAAAATCCTTGTCCTGCAACGGCTCGACGCGCAGGTGTACCTCGCCAAATTGACCGGCCCCGCCCGTCTGCTTCTTGTGGCGGTACATGGCGGTTGCTTTGCGGGTGATGGTTTCCTGATAGGGCACTTTGGGTTCGCTGATGAGCAGATTGACCTGGAATTTCGACTCCGCCCGGCGAATGGCCACGTCGATGTGCTGATCGCCCATCCCCTGCAGGATGGTCTGGTTGGTCGCCGGCTCGTTGTGCCAGCTGAGGGTCATATCCTCTTCGCACAGGCGGGTCAAAGTCGGGCTGATCTTGGTCGAATCCGCCTGGGTCTTGGGCTGGATGGCCACCTGATAAAGCGCATTTGGGTAGGCCGGTACGGGCAAGGTCAGCGGGTGGCCTTTGTCGCACAGGGTGTTGCCGGTCACGGTCTCCGAAAGTTTGGGCACAACGGCGAGATCACCCGAGTGCACCACTTTAACTGCGAAAGTATCCTTGCCGCGCGAGATGCTGACCGTACCAAACCGCTCTTCGACACCCCTGCTCTGGTTCCAGACACGGCTGTCAGAGGTGATCATGCCGGAATAGATCCGGAAAAAGGTCTGCTTTCCGACGAACGGGTCGGCGGTTGTTTTCCAGACGTAAGCGGCAAGCGGGCCGCTGTCGGATGCGGTGAGTTCTTCTTCGCCGCTGTTTTTCCCGGCCGCTTTGACCGGCGGAATTTCGGCGGGGGAGGGCAGCAGGCTGAGGATCGCATCCAGAAGAGGAGCGATCCCGATTTCCGCGCTCCCTGCAGAGACAAACACAGGAATAAACCCACCGCTGCGGATGACCGCCTTCAGCCCCTTGATGATCTCTTCACTCGAAAGCTCTCCGCTCTCCAGGTATTTTTCGAGGAGCGCATCCTCGCCTTCGGCGGCTGCCTCAACCAGGGCGAAATGGCCCTCCTCGGCGGCATCTTTATATTCCGCGGGGATGTCTACAACCGTCTTGCCGTCGCCCTTGTAGGCTTTCATCGTCAGCAGGTCAATTACCCCCTGGAAGGAGGCTTTCTCTCCCCAGGGAATCTGGACCGGGATCAGGCGGATTTCGGAGAGCTCCTGGACGGAGCTGAGCGCCTTCTGGAAATTGGCGTTCTCGCGGTCCATTTTGTTGATGACCACGAAGCGGGGCAGCTTGAATTGGCTGCAGTAATGCCAGGCAATCTCGGTGCCGACCTCGGCGCCGGAGACCGAGTCAACGATCACCACTGCGCTATCCGCCACGCTCAGCGCAGAAATGACTTCGCCGATGAAATCCGTATAACCGGGGGTGTCGAGAAAGTTGATTTTGACGTCCTTGTACTCGACCGGAACGACGGTGGAATACAGCGAAATTCCGCGGCGGATTTCCTCCTCGTCGAAATCGGATACGGTCGTGCCGTCCTCGATTCTTCCCAGCCGGGTGGTTGCGCCGGTCAGGTGCAGAAAAGCTTCAGTCAGCATGGTTTTCCCCGCGCTGCTGTGCGAGACCAGGGCGACGTTGCGGATAAACTCGGTGGTATACTCTTTCATTAAACTATCCTTCTTTGATTAGTATGATTCCTGTTCGGAGAGCGTCCCTATTTTAAGACCACCCTTTACTCTTGTCAAAGAGCCGGTGACCTTCGAGAAAACACCCCCTATTATATCAGCAGGGCGGCGTGAAAATGAACGAGATTCTCAACCAATATTCCTTTGTCCTCCTCGCGGTGCTGATTCTCGCGCTGGCGGCTTACACGCGACTCCGGCGCGGTTTCCGCCGTTTTGACTGGCTGCTGCTGATCGGTCTGGCCGGTCTGATCTTCGCAGCCTGGTGGGTGATGCACCCGACCGCGACCCGGGTTCAGAATGCCGATACTGTCCGGGCGAAAATCGGCGCTGGGACGCCTGTGCTGCTGGAATTCCAATCGCCTTATTGACTGGGCTGCACCGCGATGAAACCTGTCGTCGACAGGCTGGAAGAGCAAACGCAAGGCAGGTTGGTGATCATCCGCCTGGACATCCATGAATCGGTTGGCAGAGAGATCGGCGCGGAGTACAATTTTCAATATACGCCCACATTCATCTTTATTGACAGCCAAGGGCATGAACGATGGCGCACGGTCGGCGGGCTGGATGTCGAACGGGTGCTCAGCTCTCTGGAGGAGTAGATTCCCTTGGCGGCCAGCTTGCTAAAAGATCTGATACGGCGGGTGGAGTACCACCTCTGGTATTACCGCCGTCCGCCGTGGGATACCGGCGTGACGCCGCCCGAGTTGGAGGAATTCATCCGCCGACACCCGCCTGGGCGGGCTCTGGACCTCGGGTGTGGAAGTGGAACCAATTTGGTCCGCCTGGCGCAGGCCGGCTGGCAGGTCACCGGCGTCGATTTTGCCTGGCGGGCGGTGCGCCTGGCCAGAAAACGCCTGGAGCAGGCAGGGATCCAAGCTGAGGTGCTTCTTGGCGACGTGGCCGATTTAAACGGCGTACGCGGTCTATACGACCTGATCCTTGACATCGGCTGTTACCACAGCCTGTCACGGGAGCGACGCAGCGCCTATCAGCAGAACCTGGCGCGGCTGCTCGCGCAAGGCGGGACGGTCCTGCTCTATGCTCACTGCCGGCGCGCGGGCGCGGAAGCAGGTCACGGCTGGAGCGCCGAAGACGAGGAACAATTCGCGCGCTTTTTACGACTGATTCATAAGCAGATCGGTCAGGAGGGCACGCGCGGGCCTTCTGTGTGGATGGTATATCAACGCGATGGGAGCTGATGTGAAATCTCGACGAAGAACCGTTTCCCTTTCCTTAGCCATAGCGCTTCTCAGCGCGTTCATATTCGCCTGCAACCTGCCGCTGCCAGAGGTAGAATCCCTGCTGGATCTGGCGGGTCCGCCAACCCCGACCCCTACCATCGCTGTCGAAACCATTCAGGCGGTTTTGAGCCCGGAAATCACCCGGGCGGTCACCGAAGAGCCTTGCGCCTATCAATGGGCGTCTCAGGAGCTGCCGGAAATCACCGAGGCGCTGCAGAAAACCTTTCAGGATGCGGGTCATCCCAATCTGAAAGTTTCGGCGAAGGCGTTTGGGGAAAACTGCGTTCGCGCGGACGGGAGCGTGGTCCGTTTTCTGCCGATGTACACCGATATTTATGCGACTGCGCCGGTTCCGCAGCTCGAAGACGATCTTCTGCTGGCCGAGCGGCTAGAAACCATCCTCCGCCTGGTGCTGGATTATCCGCCCGAAAAACTGCCCGGTTCGCCTGAGGGATACCTGGGGATCACCTTCACCGACCCGCAGGGCGAGATGGTGAATCTGTGGTTCAGGCGCCTTGACGGGAAAGCCGCCCTGGATTCCGGCCTGAGCGGCGAGGAGCTACTTGCGCACCTGAGCCGGAATTGATTCTCGCGAGAGGATTTTCTCCATCCGCCAGGCGGGTTCGATCATCGTCTGCCGGCGGCCGTTGTGATCAATGTAGGACCAGATGCCTGGATCCTGATCCACAACCCTATAGCCCAGCCGCTCGTAGAGCGCCCGTGCGCGCGGATTGTCCTTGGCGACATTCAAGGTGACCACTTTGTACCCGCGTTCGATCAGATCCAGCTCGACGACCCCCATCATTCGAGTACCCAGGCCGGCGTTCTGGAAGGGCGGTTTGACCCGGAAGGAATAAAGGTAGGCGCGCAGATCGCCGTCCGCCAGCTCCGGGCGCTGGCAATTCAGCTGGATAAAGACCTGCGCGATCAGCCCGTGCGGAGGCAGTTCAGCGACCCAGATTAAGGTCAGCCCCAGCTTGGAACGCTCAAACGCCTCCGCGTAGACCCGCCGGAAGTGAGCGTATTGCCCGTCCCACTCCAGGGCGGGAAGGTCGCTGCGCTGAAGCGGGCGGATGACCGCCGCGGCGGGCCAGGTCTCGGGTAAATCAAGCGAGGTCATCGGTTCGGATTAATATTCCTCTGTGTTCAGCATCTGTTTAAGGAGAGCTGCTTCCTGCTCTGGGGTGCTGATCTTGCCGTCCAGCCAGGCTGAGCGCAGCGTCCAGAGGATCTGCCGGTAGGTCGGGCCGGGAGGCAGCCCGAGGGCGTGCAGGTCGTACCCATTGATCTTTGGCTGGATTTTGCGCCACTGGAAAGCGTACTGCTCGAGCACATTTTGAGCAGCTTTTTCACCGCTGAGGGAGTAGATGGCAAAAAGAATGGGCAGCGGAACCTCATCAAGGCGGGCGACGATCCGGCTGGGCGGCAGTTTGATCAGTTTGGGCAGCTCGGCCAGCAAAGCGCTGCCGGTATGAATGCCGGCCTGCATCTGGTGGGAAAGCCGCAGGCGCGAGGCGATGCGCGTGCCATCTTCATCCGGGTGAGCGATCAGCCAGATCATGTACGCCAGCGCGCGCCGGATGGGCATATTACCGACGGCTTCTTCCAAATCCCAGCGCGGGTCGATCGCGCCCTGGAGGACGGAAATGAGCGCGCCGTCCAGCCGGTCCATCCAGTGCAGCTGCGGGTGGATGGCTGAAAGCAGTTCGAGGGCTTCCAGCCGGCTGAGGACCAGCGCTGGGTCTTCCTCAGCAAAGATCAGGTCGAGCTCGTGCCGCAGCCGGTCGCCGGAAACCCGGTTGAGCAGCGGGCGGGCTTCATTCATCAATTCCAGAGTCCGCTCTTCGATCTGAAAACCGAAGCGTTTTTCGAAACGCACGGCGCGCAGCATGCGGGTCGGGTCGTCGACGAAGGAGAGAGAATGGAGTACGCGCACCAGACCTTTTTGCAAATCGTTCAATCCGCCCCAGAAGTCGTACAGGTTGCCGTAATAGCGTCCGTCCAGGCGAAGGGCGAGGGTGTTGATGGTGAAATCCCGCCGGTGCAGATCCAGCTTGATGCTGCCGCGTTCGACTGTGGGCAATGCGGACGGGTAAGTGTAGAACTCTGTCCGGGCGCTGATCAGGTCGAGGGTTTCCGGCAGATCGCCAGACTGCAGCGCCTGCCCGTCCGACACCTCCGTCAGCAGTTCGCGCCGACTGGGGTCGAGCTGCCACTTGGCTGTGCCGAACCGGGTGTGAGTGGCGACCCTTCCGCCAAATTTCCGCTCAAGGGCGCGGGCCAACGTGATGGCATCGCCTTCGACGACCAGATCGAAATCGATGCTGGGGCGTTCCAGGAGCAGGTCGCGGACAAACCCGCCGACGATGTAAACCGGCATCCTTTTTTCATGTGCCACGGATGCCACCAGTTTGAGCAGCTCCAGCCGCGCGGGCGGCAGGGCGGCTTCGAGTTTGGCTGCCAGGTTCTTGCGCTCCGGAAGGGCGGTTTCGCCTTCCCCGAGGGTTTTCAGCAGGTCGGTGCGGGTAACGATCCCGACGATCTCGCCGCTTTCCGGATCCTTGACCGGCACCTGGCCCCAGCCGGTTTCCGCCATGATTTTTTGAAGGGCGTCCAGGCTGTCCTGCGGGCTGACGGTGACCTCGCCAGCTTCCATCAGACTGGCGGCTGGGAGGTTTAGCTTGTGGGAGATTGCCCGGTCAACTGCCCGGCGGGTGAGCAGGCCGAGCACCCGCCCGTCTTTGACCACCGGATAGCCCTCGTAGCCGTAGCGCTTCATCAGACGGGCAGCTTCCCTGGCGGGCGTATCGGGTGGCAGCACGCGAGGACCGCGCGACATAATCTTGCCCACCGTTACGGGAGGCAGAATCACCGCCGGAAGCAGCGATAGCAGCTTTTTAGTCGCGTTCTCCAGGGTGGGCGGTTGATCGTCCAGGTCTTCTGTGCTGCGGATCAGGGCGGCAGCCGCCCGTTCGTGCCCCCCTCCGCCCATCCTCTGCGCAACTTCAGCTACGTTGACCCGGTCGCTGGTCGAGCGAGCTACCATGCGGATGCCCTCATTGGTGTTTACCAGGATGAACAACCCGTCCGGGTCGAGCAAGTCGCGCAATTTGTGGGCAATGCTGGAAATCTCTTCGTTGAGTTCCTCAGCATCCGCGCTGGCGATGACGATGGTTTGCCCGTGGATGGTCAGCCTCTCCGCCGACTGGAGCAGTTTGTTGTAAATATCGCGCTGATCCTCAGACAGCGGCGGATTGAGATAGCTGCTTGCGATCCGAAGGGATGCGCCCTGCTCGAGCAAGAATGCGACCGCGCGGACGTCCCGGGTGGTGGTGCTGGCATATGTCAGGGAGCCTGTGTCCTCATAGATTCCCATCAACAGAAGAGTGGCCTGCAGCGTCGTCAGCGGGCCGTTGTGGTCGCGGATTTCCTCGACCAGGATGGTGGTAGTCGCGCCGACGCGCTGGTTGACCATGGTCCAATCGGGGGGGATATCCTCGCGGACCTGGTGGTGATCAACGATGTGCACCCTCACGCTGCGGGCCATGCCCTTCAGGGTGATCAGCGACTGGGTGTCCACCAGGGTGACCGTGTCAATCGTTTCGGGCGGCAGGTCGCGCGGGTCGATGAAGGGCAGTTCCGCTCCATACAGATTGAGGAAGGCCCGCACATTGCGGTTCACACGGCGCGGCAGCACAGGAAAGGTCCGTTCGTTGAGAAGATGGGCTGCCAGCATGGCTGCCAGCGCGTCGAAATCAGCCTGTTCGTGAGTGAGGATCACGTGCATGAATCAATTGTAACATTAAGGAACCACGCGGACTCCCGGCAAAGTTTGCGGGGCTGACCGGGTTTTGGTATGATTGGCGGGAGGATTGCCCCAAGCCGGCCAGCAGAAAATCGCAGCGCCGGACCGCGTGAAGGAGGTAAGAATGACAGAGACGCTTACCCAGGCTGAAATTCTACGTTACTCGCGCCACATGCTCATTCCAGAGGTAGGGCTGGAAGGACAGAACAAGTTGAAGAATGCCTCGGTGCTGATCGTCGGCACCGGCGGGCTGGGCTCGCCGGCTGCTCTCTATCTGGCAGCGGCAGGGATTGGGCGGATCGGGCTGGTGGATTATGACGTGGTGGATGAATCCAATCTTCAGCGCCAGGTGATCCACAGCACCGCCTGGATTGGCAAGCCGAAGGTGGATTCGGCCAAACAGGCGCTGCTCGAGCTCAATCCGTACATATCCGTCGAAACATACAATGCCGTGTTCAGCGCGGAAAATGCCGAAAAGATCGCTGCTGGATATGACATCCTGGTGGACGGGACGGACAACTTCCCCACCCGCTATTTGCTGAACGACCTGGCGGTGCTCAACGGCAGACCCTTTGTCTACGGCTCCATCTTTCGCTTCGAAGGTCAGGTAAGCGTATTCGACGGACGCAGCGGGCCGTGCTACCGCTGCCTGTTCGCCGAGCCGCCTCCGCCGGGATCGGTCCCGTCCTGCGGCGAGGCGGGCGTGTTCGGTGTGCTGCCGGGGACGATTGGCAGTATTCAGGCGACCGAAGTCATCAAGCTGGCGCTGGGCAGAAGGGACGGACTGATCGGCAAGCTGCTGCTCTACGATGCGCTGGAAATGTCCTTCCAGACCGTCCAGCTGCGGAAGAATCCGGCCTGCCGGCTGTGCGGCGAGCACCCGGATATCACCGGATTAATCGATTACGAAGCTTTCTGCGGCGTTCCCGCCCGCGAGCAGGCCGCGATCACTGCCGGCGAGGGCAGGGATGTTTTCCCGCGGGAAGTCGCCGAGCGCCAGCGCCGCGGCGAACCCGTCGAGCTCATCGACGTGAGAGACCCGGTCGAGCAGCAGGTTTCGGCGCTGCCGGGCGCGCGGTCGATCCCTCTCGAGCAGATCCTGCACCGCTCCAGCGAACTGGAACCTGACAAGGAATACGTCCTTTTCTGCCGGACGGGAGCGCGCTCGGCGCGGGCGGTTCGGCTGCTGGCAGAGGCCGGATTTCAACGGGTGAAAAATCTGGTCGGGGGGATCAATGCCTGGGCCGAACAGGTGGATGCGACCCTGCGGAGGTATTGACGGCCGCCTGGCGGAGGCGGGATGGATTGTATCTTGCTTTGGTTTGTGTTATCTTTGGGTAGTTAAAGGTAACCGGAGATGTCCGCATCATTTAATGACTCTAATAATGACTCTAAAAATGAAACCCGCCAACCTGCGCTTCTAGCGGTTCTGGCCCATCCGGATGATGAAACCTTTGGCACCGGCGGGACACTGGCCTATTACGCCCGGCGAGGGGTGAAAGTATATCTGGTTTGCGCGACCCGCGGCGAAGCCGGCGAGGTCGACGAGGAGCACCTGCACGGTTTTCGATCCGTCGCTGAACGGCGCGAGCACGAGCTGCGCTGCGCCGCCGGGCACCTCGGCCTGGCGGGCGTATTTTTCCTGAACTACCGCGATTCCGGCATGCCCGGTTCGCCTGACAACGAGCATCCCCGGGCGCTGGCCGCCCAGCCGGTCGAGAAGGTTGCCGCGGAGGTTGCTCATTTCATCCGCAGGCTGCGCCCTCAGGTTGTGATCACCTTCGATCCGATCGGCGGTTACCGCCACCCGGACCATATCGCCATCCACAAAGCCGCCACGGCGGCCTTTCACCTGGCTGCCGATAGCGCGTATCCAGACCCGGAAGGACTGCCCCCTTATCAGCCGGCCAGGTTGTATTACCAGACCCTCCCGCGCCAGTTCCTGCGCTTTGTGGTCAAAATCCTCCGTCTGATCGGCCGCGATCCTCGCCGGTTCGGTCGCAACAAGGATATCGACCTGGCGGCGATCGCCGAGGTGGAATTCCCCACCCACGCGGTGATCGACTATCGTTCAGTGGCTGACATTCGCGACCGGGCTTCTCGCTGCCATGCCAGTCAGGGCGGCAGCTCGCTGACCGGCGGTCTGTTCGGCCCAATCCGGCGCTATTTTGCCTCCAAAGAGGTTTATATGCAGGCATACCCTGAGCCGAACGGGAAAGTTGAGCGGGATCTGTTCACCGGCGTGACGGAACTGCCGCCGTTGAAACACCGGAACTGAATTTGACAACCACGGAACAAGTTACGATACAATTCATCCTATGCTGACCGAGGGCATTTGCGAGGTTCACTGGCTGGGCCGCATGGATTACCCCAGCGCCTGGCAGTTGCAGGCCGAGCTGGCGGCGGAAATTGCTGCAGGCGATCGCCCGGCGACCCTTCTGCTGCTCGAACACCCGCACACTTACACCGTCGGCCGGCGCGGCGGCCTGAACCACCTGGTCTGGAACGAAAAGGAACGGGAAATGCGCGGAGTGGCCGTTTTCGAGGTTGACCGGGGCGGGGACATCACCTACCACGGTCCCGGTCAGCTGGTTGGGTATCCGCTGCTCCCGCTGGCAAAACCAGGCTGGCAGGACGAGCACCTGCCCCAGGCGGATTTTGTCGGCTACCTCCGCAGCCTGGAAAAAGCGCTGATCTTCGCGTTGGCCCGCTTCGGGATCCCGGGTACGCAGCGACCCGGGTTGTCCGGCGTTTGGGTGACGGCAGATGACTTGATTCGCTGCCCGCGATGCGATCCGCGCCTGCGGCCCGAGCCGGGCAAGATCGCCTCCATCGGGGTCAAGGTGGACGCACGCGGCGTTTCCCGGCACGGCTTCGCGCTGAACGTGAACCCGGATATGAGCTACTGGGAGGGGATCATCGCCTGCGGGCTGGACGGGGTCCAGATGCTGGCAATGGCGGATCTGCTCAACGAACTGCCCGACCTGGAAACCGTGGCAGATGGGATTGCCTCAGCCTTTGGGGAGGTCTTTGGCGTTGAAATCCGAAGATGGGTGACGGCTTAGGGAGATGCCGCGATGACACTGCGCAAATTTACCGGCTGGCTGCTCTGGCTCGTGCTAGCATTATCGATCACTGCGGTGGTCGACGCGCTGGTCTGGAAGGATGTGCCGGCCTGGCTGACGCCGGTCAACACCCTGCTCACCTTCGCCGTCAGCTTCCTGCACGCCGGTCAGCGCTGCGGGTGGCGGCGGGCGGGCCTGCTGCTGATCGTCGTGTTCGTTGTCGGGATCACTTTTGAAAGCGTCGGTGTGGCATCCGGCCGGGTCTATGGCCCATATAGCTATACCGACCGCCTCGGACCTAAATTGTTTTCACTGGTGCCGGTATTGATCCCTGTTGCCTGGTTTATGATGATGTACGCCTCTTTGACCATCGCGGATTTGATCATCCCCCTTCATCTGGCCAGGCCGTCAAACCGCCGTCTGCTGGTGGCTGCGGCCGGCGGCATGGCGATGACCGCCTGGGATCTGGCGATGGATCCGCTGATGTCCGCAGGAGGTTATTGGGTCTGGGAAGTCCAGGGGGAATATTTTGGCATCCCTCTGCAGAACTTCTTTGGCTGGTGGCTGACCTCGTTCACCGCTCTGTTCATCTACCAGGCCGTGGCGGTCGAACTGCGCCTGCCCAATCCTGCCCCGGCCGGCGATGTGCCGCTGATCTGGGCGATCCTGATCTATATCATCATCGGGGGGAGCAGCGTGGTGATGGATTTTGTCTTTGATTTGGGCGGCGCGGGACTGAGCGGTCTTTTTGCGATGCTGCCCTGGGCAGTCGCTGCCCTGCTGCGCCTGGATGATAATCGAAAGTAATGGTGAAGATCCATCGGATCAGTCTCTGATCTCAGATAGGATAGCGGTATTCCTTGCCGGCAAGCTGATCCGCGGCTCATATTCTGGGCGGCGGTTCTCTGGTCACATGCGGCTGGAACTGGACAGGCGGACGTCCAATGGGCGATGGAAAGCCTTTTCAAATTCGGCCAGGTGATTTTGGACGCCCCATAATTCGAGCTGGCAGTCCTGATTCGAAAAGATTTCGAGAATGATCTTCTGGTCCGGTCCGGGGATGAAATGGGCGCGGTGGACGGCGCCGGCGTGTCCGCGGTCCAGGCTTTCGGCCAGGTGAAGCATCATCGCCATGACCCGCACCGCCGCCTGCCCATCCTCGTCCAGCGCTTTAAATTCCGTTTCTTGCTCCGTGGGCAGGCCCTTGCGGTGGTGCAGGCCGGCGAGAGCCATGATGGCGGTTTCTTTCTGATCGAAGCCGAGCAAATCGGCGTTGTGAATCAGATAATAAGTGTGCTTCTGATGGTTCTGATAAGAGAGAAACGCGCCGATATCGTGCAGCAGGGCGGCGTATTCGAGCAGCTCGCGTTCCCAGCGGCCCAGCCGGTGCAGTCCCAAGCTGAAGGCGCTGTCGAACAGCTGCAGCGCCAGACGGGCGACCTGCCGGGCGTGAGTCTCGTCAAAGTCCAGGGTGCGCGCCAGGCGCAGAACGGATTGTTCTCGGACGTTCATCTGCCCGGGTACCAGCGGTTCGTGCACCCGTTCGAGGTAATCAACCAGCAGACCGTCGCGCAGGCTGCGCTCGCTGACCTGCAGCGAAGACAGTTTGAGAGCTTCCATCAGCGTGTCGATGATCGCCGCCCCGGCAATCAGACTGGCTGCCCGTTCAGGCTCTATACCGTCCACCTGGCGGCGCTGGTCGAGCGGCAGGCCGCAGAGCGTCCGGACGGTCTGCTGCAGCTCCTGATGGGTGATCACCTCGTCCGGTGTGCGCGGTCGCTGGCGGAGCTGGCGGGCAGCGACGTCGACCAGGTTGAGCAGCGTGCCCGCCGAACCGACAACCACGTCGATCTTATACGGCTGAATCCGCTGGATGGAGCGGACGAAATTGTTGCGGATGTAATTTTGGAGCAGTTGGTATCGGCTGGGCGGCACGGGTCCGCTTTCGTCCGGGCGGAAAAACATGCTGGTCAGGCGCAGCGACCCCAGTTTAAGGGAATCGAGCAGGTAGTGGTGCTGGCGGTCGCCGACGATCAACTTTGTGCTGCCCCCGCCGATGTCAACGAACAGGGCCTGTCGTTCTCCCAGGTCCAATCCTGAAGCGACCCCGAGGTAAATCAATCGGGCTTCCTCCAGGCCGGAGATTGCGCGGACGTCCAGACCGGTGGAATCCTTGAGCTGTTGGATGAATTCACTGCGGTTGGTCGCCTCGCGGGTGGCGGTGGTCGCCACGGTGATGATTTCTTCGGCCCGGGCGCGGCGGGCCAGGTCGACGTAGCTGCGGCAGACTTCGACGGCCCGCTGGATGGCTTCCGGCTGAATCGACTGGTCGACGAATTCCCCTTCTCCCAGGCGGACGATTTCCTCGCGCTTCTCCAGCACCTTGTAGCTTTTATCGGCCTGGATGCGCGCCACCAGAACGCTGATCGAATTGGTGCCAATGTCAATAAATGCGGCAACTTTCCCGGGGGGATTGTTCATACCACCTTCCAATCGAGGATGAGTTTGCGTTGATATGCTTTTTCCATCAGATTGCCCTTCTTAACCGCGTCGCGCTGCTCGTCGACGGCGGGGGCGCTGCACAGGCAGGTAATGAGGATCTTCTTCGAATTAACCTGTACTTCGAGCTCGTGCACCAGGCTGCGGTGGGTGCAGTCCAGGCCGTCAGCGACACGCAGCAGCGCAGCCAGCCTGTCGACTTTTAAACGGTCGACCTCGTCCAGGGCGGCGTAATGGTCGTGGCGCAGGTCTGGAAGAGCTTTGCGGTGATAGCGGCAAATCGAGCCGATCAGCAGGCGCTCGCGGTAATCGAATGAAAGCATGGGGGAGGTGAGGATGATATTCAGGCTGGATTTATGGTGCCCTTTCCAGCCCTCAACCCAGCCGATATCATGGAGCAGCCCGGCCAATTGCAGTTGAAATCGCTCCGGTTCTCCGTAATGGTGCAGCTCAATTAACGCATCAAACAGCCGCAGGGCCAGTCGGGTAACCTGGGCGCTATGTTCTTCTTCGAAGTCGCAGGCTTTAGCAAGCGCCAGAGATTGAGACCAGACTTCACGCTGACCGGGTTCCAGTTTGGCTGCAAATTCATTGATCATCGTCGTCTGAGATCATTTTATGGTTTTTCTGGATATATTCAAGCGAGCGGCCGCTGAGAACCATTCTGGCGAAGTTTTCCGGCAAATGGTGGCGGCGTATCGCCTCTACGGCAGCCTGAAGATCGTACTCTACCCGGAAATGGGTTACCTGAACCTGCCGCGGGGAGAGGCGGAGGATCGCATAGCAGGCGCGCGGGTCGCCGTCGTCCGGCCGGCCGACGCTGCCGGTGTTGATCCACCAGGTCTGGTCGACCTTTCGGACAAAGGGGATGTGCGAATGCCCGTGGACGATGATCCGGGCGGGAGTCAGCGACGCCAGCTCGCGCAGGCGGTCATCGGGCGTATCCGGCGTGAGGTGTTCCTCGCGCGAAACCGGGCTGGCGTGGATGAGGAGAATCTGCCAGCCGTCCAGTTCGATCATGCGGTCCTCGGGCAGCGATTTCAGATACTGCCGATTGACCGGGGTCAGGCGCTCAAATGCCCATTCGAAAGCCAGAATTTTTTCGGGCGCTTTCTTCCCTTTCCATTTTTCCGCTTTCTTGATGATTTTCAGGACCTTGCGGTCGTAATTGCCGAGGATGCTGACCACCTCGAGGTCGCGCAGGCGGTCGATGACCTCATTGGGAAAAGCGCCGTAACCGAGGAAGTCGCCGATATTCCAGATGCGCTGGGCGTCCTGCGCTTTCGCGTGGCTCAGGACCGCCTCTAAAGCGGGCAGATTGGCATGGACGTCCCCGATCAAAGCGATGATGCTCAACGGCTTTCCTCCGGCGTTTCCTCGGGCTGCGGCGCGGGCGATTTGGGCAGGGGAGCCAGAGCGAACTGGACCGTATCGAGTAAATCAGCCCAAAACCCCTGCTGCTGCCATTCGTGCCAGGCCGCGTTGAACTGTTTAAACAGCGTCTGGCGCTCTTCATTGCGCAGCTGCTGGTAATAAACCAGCCCCGGCTCGAGCCGCTTGAACGGGCGGGAGTAGCCGAAATAATCGATCGTCCGCTGGCGTTCTTCCTCGATGAATTGGGGCAGATATGCGATCCAGACGTCGCAGTCGTGGATCGCGCCCAGGGTATCCTGCGCGTAGCGCAGCGCTTTGAGATGCCCTTTAAGCTCGTTTTCGTACAAAGGAGCAAAGAATTCGGCCGTGTAACGAAGATGCTTGGCGGCGATGCGCATGGCGTGCAGCTCGTCGATGCGCTCAGGCTGGTCGACGACCTCGGCGAAGGCCAGAAATTCGTCCAGCCTGGCTGTGATGGCATCCCCGGCAAAGCGGAGGAGCTCGAGATCGGAT
>FWPV01003927.1_pt1 | contig 32673 bp, 19 predicted proteins | sample 2228371 | NCBI WGS metagenome assembly FWPV01 (sample SAMEA103939776, study PRJEB20133) | metagenome
GGATTTTTTCAGAGATTATTCGGAAAATGGCATTTTACAACAAAAAATTGTTATGCTTTTTGCTAAAAAGTGACTTTTTCAGTGACAACTAAATAACTGGCAGCCTTGGGTGGCGGCGACGAATTTGGCGCAGCGCTGGGCAAAATTATCATAAAGCGCAGGCGGAGGAATGGTACCCGTGGCACCATACCCACGATTGATGCGACAGATGACGGTGTGACCTTGAGAGGAGATATTGCGAAAATCAGCCCCAGCCGGGTTGTTGGGATCGTCGCCCACTTCCACCGTGGCGGTAACCCAACCCTTCACATTGCCATTATTGAGATGATTGAGGAATTCCTGCTCGCCGACGTTGTGATCGTGAATGCCGTAGAGATGCGCGCTCACCTGTGCAAAAACCGCGGACGTCGCCAAAAACATTAGCCACATCCAACGAACATACAAGAAGCGTTCGGAGAACATAATCACTCCTTTCGTCAAAAAAACACGAACTTTTCCCTCAAAAGCAGGCAGCATTCATAGCGATCATCCCCGATACTTTTAGGGTTTTTATTGATTTTTCATGGCTTTTTTTAATTCAGCGATCTCTTGCTGTTGGTGTTTGACAATTTCCAGTAGATAAACCACTATCTTATCATAATGGATCGATTCCGGCTTGCCCACATCATCATAATACACCAATTCTGATAATCCCAACCGATGTAATGCTTCGGCAGTATAACCGATCTCGCGTTGTTGGCTGCCGGTATAGTTATAACGAATGGGCTGCAACTGAAGAATGCGATCGAATTCAGCAGTGAATGCTTCGATATTTTCTTTATATCTTTCCGATGAAGTCGCCTTGAAGACATTGCCGTAGCTATCTACTACCAGATTGGTGCCGCCCGCAGAGGATAAACCTTTCACTGTTAAATACGATGTGCCAGGTGGTGCCGGTATATCCATACCGAAAGCAACATTACCATTAGAAGACACGGTAAAAAGCGTAGTGGCATCATCTTGTGTTTGTCGACACTTAAAAACTTCGGCAGTGCTTTTTTGTACGATCAGTGAGCCTTGATTGACAAGAGCATTGCCGGTTACATGCAACAACGACTGCGGTGCCGTTGTGCCGATGCCCACCATGCCATCTTGAGTGATCCGTAACAACTCAACTTGCGAACTGTTCCGCACGATTAATTGAGCAAACAACGACTGTAAAGTAGATGAAAGTAATAGGGCGACCAGGAGGCTTCTCGAACGGTTCATAAGCTACTCCACAAAAAAATGATATGAATCAGCGAGGAAAGCTACAACCACTCATCCCAATATTAATTAAATGAAATAATTTGATTTTGCAAACAGAAATTTTCCTCAAGACATTTTTATTAGTTTTAAAAATTTTTTTCGATCAGACCTCTATTTTAAACTAATAGAACGTCATGAAAAGTAGTTTTTTGATATGAATACGCTTTTGTAGTGTGCGTGGGAGTGAAATGGCGTGATGATAAAACGTCCCCGAGGCATTACTCTCCAAAGACATCTTTTGCGCTTCTAAGGTGAGCATGGGAGCGCAAACCCGCCGCTCGGCGGGGATATAAAATGCGAAAACGCCAAAGGCGTGAAATGATGATAGCAAAAAAAAAAATAGGCCTTTAACCCGGAACGTATGACATGATGATATTTCTTCCATGAGATTTGAGAGGGAGTCAGAGCGTCTGCCTATCCATTCCACCACAGAGGTCACAGAGCGCAGAGTACCCACCAACGTGACGGAGGTAATCTCATTGCATTGCATATAAAGAGCAAACAATTCCCGTTGGAGTGCGTCGCCTGGGCGACACTTTTCTAAAGATGTCTCGTCGCTCGCCCTTCGACATGACAGGAAAAAAAAGTCGTCGCTGACGATGTTACCCTCTCGCTTACATGTTCTCCGTGGAAACGCAATCCCCCCTCTGCGGGGAAATAATAAAAATAAAGACGCAGAACACCACCTCCCCGATCCACCGCAAAACGACGGGACGAGATTGTAAAGGGGCAATGTTGAGAAATGCTTCAAGAAGAATCCCCCAAAATCCCCCTTTGGAAAATGGGGACTTTTATCTTACGTCAATAAATAATTATTATTTGACGCAGAGCGTCACCATCTCCGTTATACCGCCGAGTGAGGGAACAAGATGGAAGATTCCGTAAATACGTTGCGCCACCTTGGGGTATTTTATTGTTGGCGAACTCTAATCGACCATTTCCGTCAGACTCGCCAATTGTTCATCGGTGCCGATGGCGAGCAAGACATCACCGGCCTCGAGGACTGTCGATTTTGGGGGATTGATGATCATGCCTTGCCCAGGTTTTTGGATGCCAACCACCATGGCTCCATGGGTATCGCGCTTGATATTCGATTCATCCAAACGTTTGCCGGCGATAATACACTTGGGTTTGATTTCTACCCTTTCCAGGCGCAATCCATAATCCCCGGCAGGCGATAGCACTTCCAGGAAATCGACGATTTCCGGTTTGAGCATCAAAGCGGCCATGCGGCGAGCACCGATTTCATAGGGGCTGACCACCCGGTCGGCTCCGGCGCGGAGCATTTTCTTGTGGGTCGCTTCGCCCACCCCCCGAGCGATGATGCGCAGTTTATCGTTGAGCGCACGAGCCGTCAATACCAAGTATACATTGGCCGAATCATCCGAAATGGCGCTGATGAGCCCGTGAGCCCGACGAATGCCGCATTTTTCCAATATCTCATCATCCGTCGCTTCCCCAACAGCGGCGATGTAGCCCAGACTCAAAGCATGATCGATCCTCTCAGGATTTATATCGATCACGATAAAATCGCGGCCTGCGGCTGCCAGCGAAGCACATACCTCCATGCCGATCTTTCCAAAACCGCAAACAATGATGTGGTCTTTTAGTCCGGTAATTTCTTTGGCCATGCGTCTACCTCTCATGATATCAAGCAATTGACCTTCGACAATAAACGCAATAATGGTGCCGATCGCGTAACCACCAACACCGATGCCCAAAAAGATCAGAAAAATTGTAAAAATCCGCCCCAGATCGTCCAATTGTCCCACTTCTTTGAATCCAACCGTCGCAATGGTGATCACCGTCATATATAAAGAATCGACAAAATTCCAACCTTCGATGACCATGTACCCGATGGTTCCCAGGATCACCACACCGACAATGAATACCGCGGCAAGCACAAACTTGCGCACCGTACGTCGCAAGGGACTGTTCTTGAGATCGCGAGCGCGTGAAAAATCTAAATAATCCGATACAGGCATATCGCGTTTCTATGTGTTGCTAATAATAAAACGTATCGACCGTAAACGAATTCAATAAAGATCGCTTCGCTTATGAGATCAGCGATCTGAGGATGTTTTTTAAAAAAATCGTAAAACCTGACCCTTCGTACCTTCTGATTGACAGCTCATCACTCCTGTTGATATTCCCGCCAACTCTTGATGGACAAATCAGTAAGGGTTTTGCGGCTGATGGCTTCGACGAATCTCTTGGCCAGCTGCAAGTTGGTTAACAACGGGATTGCGTAATCCACTGCAGCGCGGCGGATGGCGTAATCGTTGGTCAACTCATCCTCTTGATAATTTTTAGGGATATTGATGACCAGATCTAATTTTCGTTCCCGTAGATAATCCATCACATTCGGTTTTTTAGCAGACGATGGCCAATGCAGCACCTGGGCGGGAATGCCATTTTCGGCCATGAACCGTGCGGTTCCGCCGGTGGCATAAAAGCGCATACCCATTTCTTGCAGCACACGAGTACTGGCGAGAAATTCGGCTTTGGATTCAATGGGTCCTGTGGAGAGCAAAATGTTCTTAATGGGCAGGCGATAGCCAACCGCTAATAGAGCCAAGAGGAACGCCTCCTCAAAGTCGTCACCCAGGCAAGCCACTTCGCCGGTGGAAGCCATTTCCACGCCCAAAGTGGGGTCAGCGCCCACCAGCCTGGTAAACGAAAATTGCGGCGCCTTGACGCCCACATATTCCAGATCAAAAGCGGAACGGTCGATGCGCGGTGGGTGATGCCCCATGATGACACGCGTAGATAGATCGATAAAATTGATATTGAAAATCTTGGAGACAAAAGGAAAACTTCGCGAGGCCCGCAGGTTACACTCGATCACCTTGACCTCATTTTCTTTGGCCACGAACTGAATATTGAACGGCCCGTTGATTTTCAACGCTGCTGCGATCTGCCGAGCGATTTTTTTGACGCGTCGGGTGGTCTCCAAATAGGTACGCTGCGGCGGCAACACCATGGTGGCGTCCCCCGAATGAACCCCAGCATTTTCGATATGCTCGCTGATGGCGTAGGCCAATAAATCGCCCTCATGGCTGACGGCATCGATCTCGATTTCTTTGGCGTTTTCGATGAACTTGGAAATCACCACCGGGTGATCAGCCGAGATGAGCGCTGCCTTGTTAAGGAATCGTTCCAACTCGGTGTCATTGGAAGCCACGCTCATGGCAGCACCGCTGAGGACATACGATGGCCGTACCAGCACCGGATAACCCACTTTATTGGCAAATCGTTTAGCCCTGGCCATGGAGCTCAATTCCGCCCACGCTGGCTGATCGATTTTCAACTCATCCAGCAATTTCGAAAACTTGTGGCGATCCTCAGCCTTATCGATGTTCAAAGCCGAGGTGCCTAAAATCCGCACCCCAGCGTCGTGTAGCTTTAGAGCTAAATTATTCGGAATCTGCCCGCCCATCGAAATGATGACGCCCAGCGGCTTTTCTTTCTCATAAATCTCGCAAACGGTCTCAAAAGTCAGCTCATCAAAGTACAACCTGTCGCAGACATCATAATCGGTGCTCACTGTCTCAGGGTTATAATTGATCATGACGGTCTGGTAATTGAGTTTTTTCAGCGCCATGACGGCGTTAACGCAACACCAATCGAATTCCACCGAGCTACCGATGCGATAGGCACCGCTGCCCAAAACTATGACCGAATTGCGAGCGACAAAAGGGATGTCATCTTCAACACCATTATAGGTGAGATAAAGGTAATTGGTCTGCGCTGGATATTCGGCTGCCAGGGTGTCGATCTGCTTGACGCAAGGTTGGATATTATAGTTTTTCCGCAGGGTGCGGATTTCACCTTCTTTGAGACCCAGGCCTCGTGCTATCTGACGATCGGAAAACCCCAGTTGTTTGGCCTCCAGCAGCAGATCGCGCGGGCAGCGTTGCTCGCCCACCCGTTGTAAACGTTTTTCCATTTCGACGATGTTACGAATCTTGTAGAGAAACCAGCGATCGATGTGCGTCAACTCGTAAATTTCGTCGATGGAAAAGCCCCGCTTCATGGCTTCGGGGATGGCAAAAATGCGCTGATCGGTTGGTTCGGCCAATTCTTGGCGGAGGTCAGCGAAGGATTGATGTTGGTTGAGCACCAGGCCGTCGGCGCCGATCTCCAGCATGCGCAATCCTTTCTGCAGCGCCTCTTCGAATTTACGGCCGATGGCCATCACTTCGCCAACCGATTTCATTCCAGAACCGATCTTTTTGGAGACCAGGCGAAATTTTTTCAAGTCCCAACGTGGAATTTTAACCACAATATAATCCAAGGCTGGTTCGAAACTGGACTGGGTGACTCGAGTAACCGAATTGGGCAGTTCGGTAAGGGCATGCCCCAGAGCCAACTTGGCCGCCACAGCCGCCAACGGATACCCCGTGGCTTTGGATGCAAGCGCGGAGCTGCGCGACAGCCGCGCATTGATTTCGATGACACGATAATCCTCAGAATAAGGATCCAGCGCATACTGAATGTTGCACTCGCCCACAATCCCTAAATGCCTTACCGTGCGAATGGCGATCTCTCGCAGTTTGTGATACTCTCGATTACTGAGCGTTTGGCTGGGAGCCACCACAATGCTCTCGCCAGTATGAATGCCCATCGGATCGACATTCTCCATGTTGCAGACCGATAGGCAATTATCGTATTGATCGCGCACGATTTCATATTCCACTTCCTTCCAACCCAGTAGATATTCCTCTATCAAAATCTGATTGGTATAGGAGAAAGCCTTTTGTGCGCGTTCGCGAACCTCGGCCTCGTCTCGACAAAGTCCGGAGCCTAAACCACCCAAGGCATAAGCAATGCGGATCATCACCGGATAACCGATGTCGGCTGCCACCTTCACGGCCTGCTGCACCGAAGTAACAGCCCGACTGCGCGGCACTTTGACGTCGATCTCCCGCAATTTGCTGACGAAAAGATCGCGGTCCTCGGTATTCATGATCGCTTCCACCGGGGTGCCCAACACCTCAACACCATATTTGTGCAACACCCCACTTTTTGCCAATTCTACCCCACAGTTGAGCGCCGTCTGGCCGCCAAAACCGAGCAAAATACCGTCCGGTTTTTCCTTCTTGATCACCTGTTCGACAAAATAGGGTGTGACCGGCAGAAAATAGACCTCATCGGCAAGATGCTCGGAGGTCTGAATGGTGGCGATATTGGGATTGACCAAAATCGTTTTGACATTTTCCTCCTTCAAGGCCTTGATGGCCTGACTACCGGAATAATCGAACTCGCCAGCTTCGCCAATCTTCAAAGCCGAACTACCAAGAATCAGTACTTTCATCATCTACATCGCCGTCGTTTTTTATTCTCATTTCGGATTCTGCAACATTTTTTTAAAACAACCATTCACTGGGTAGAGAAGTCGGTTCAAATAATACCCAGAGTCAGGGTTTAAAAGATCTCCTGTATTTAACCTAACATCTTCGTGAATTCATCGAACAAAAAGCCCGTGTCCACCGGCCCGGGAGCCGCTTCAGGATGGAACTGTACGCTCATGAATGGCTTACGCACATGACGGATGCCCTCGTTGGTGCCATCATTGGCGTTTATAAACCAGGGTTGCCATCCTTTTGGAAGCGTACGGCCATCCACGGCAAAACCATGGTTCTGAGAGGTGATGTAGCAACGTTTACTGCCGACCTGAACGCAAGGCTGATTCTGACTGCGGTGGCCGAATTTCAATTTATAAGTGTCGGCACCAGCAGCTAAAGCCAGAATTTGGTTTCCCAAACAAATTCCAAAGATGGGAATATTCCGCTTGAGCATCTTGCGAATGTTTTCGATGGTGGTGCGACACATCTTTGGGTCTCCAGGACCATTGGAGATGACAATGCCATCAAAGAGATCGTGGGTAAAGTCATAATCCCATGGCACACGCCGTACCCGCAATCGCCGTTGCAGCAAGCTGCGGATGATGTTATACTTGCAGCCGCAATCCAGCAATAGCACAGTTTTATCGCCTTCGCCATATTCGCTCGGTTCTTTGATGCTCACTCTTTCCGCCAAGTTGTATTGGTTGGGATCGAAAAAATTTACCTCTTCATTGAAAAAAACAATCCGACCCAGCATCGTGCCTTCATCGCGTAGGCGTTTGGTGAGCATACGGGTATCGATGCCATAAACCGCTGGAACCTCCTGCTCGATCAGCCATTGTGACAAGCTGCATGTTGCCTGCCAATGGCTATATTCTTGGCTATATTCCGAGACGATCAATCCGCTGATATGGATTCGATCGGATTCGAACACCTGATCCAACCCGCTTTCCATTCGTGGGGCTGGTACGCCATAGTTACCAATGAGGGGATAGGTGAGGACCAAGATTTGCCCATGATAAGAAGGATCGGTAAAACTCTCCGGATATCCCACCATGCCGGTATTGAAAACCACTTCACCGGCCACCGGTTTCATTGCCCCGAAGGAAAAACCATGAAAGACCGACCCATCCTCCAGCTCTAAACGTGCTTTGACTTTTTTTGCGTCCATCCTTTTTAATCTACCTTCATCTGATTTGCTGTAGCAATGGTTGCATCACCCCGCAGAGGAACATGATTTAACTATAATCTTCCACGCTAAAAATAACGTACTTGTGTCACCAAAACTTTTTGACGACCTTTAACCGTCGAAAAGTTCGAAATAAAAGAGAATATCTTGTGTATTTTTCTAAGCCACAGGAGAAGACATTTTTATCGACTTTTCATATTAACCAATCATGATCACACTCGCAATTATCTCTCGTTCCGAAACTCATCGAGCTGAGAGCTTGTCATGACTTTCCACATATTTACTAACGAATGAACTATTTTTATCGGCTTAACCGGCTTTATTGGGACGATGATCTTTCGAAAACCACCCTCCCGCCTACCACGGTCCATTCCGCCTTGGTTTGCAGCCATTGGCTAGGTGGCAGTTGAAAGAGATCATCGGAGAGAATGACGAAATCCGCATAGTAGCCCGGTAGTAGCCGTCCTTTGTCCCTTTCTGTGCCCTCTGCAAAGGCCGATCCTTGGGTATAGGCGATGAGAACCTCCTCCAGGCTGACTTTTTCTTGAGGTTGCCACCCGCCGATGGGGCCGCCTTGAGGATACTCGCGTGTGACCGCCGCATAGAGGTTCAGCATGGGATCGAGGGGTTCCACGGTCCAATCGCTGCCGATGGCCACAGCGACGCCGGCCTGCAAAAAGGACTGGAAACGATAGGCGGTGCGCGCACGGCCGCCGATGCGTTCTTCGATCCAACGCATGTCATCGATGGCATGTGAGGGCTGAATAGAAGCAATCACTCCCAACGATGCAAATCGGCTCACATCCACATCACAGACCATCTGGGCGTGTTCGATTCGGTGACGGGCATTCCTGTTCCCATGCCGCTGCATCGCCGCCTCGAGGGCGTCTAAACTCAGGCTCACAGCACGATCGCCGATGGCATGGATACACATCGATCGCCCTCGACGGTGCAGTTCTTCGACCAGTTGCAAAAACGTGTTTGGTTCATGAACCGCCACCCCGAAATATTGGGCATCGAACTCATAGGGTTGCCATAGCCAAGCGGTGCTGGCTCCAAAGGAGCCATCGCAAAAGAGCTTGGCGGTGCCGGTGCGCAGATAAGGATGCCTAATGACTTGAGCCTGTAGAGTTTCGATATCACTCGGCTGGTTGATGTAGTCCCACGCAGAAACCCGGAGGGTCAGCCGTTGTTGGTCGATCAGCTCTTGATAGAGTTGCAGCTCATCGGCTTTACATGCCCCCTGAATACTGGTGACTCCCAATTGGGCTGCGTGCTGAAGGGCGGTCTCCAACGCCTCTAGGGTTTGCGCTTTATTCGGTGCTGGTCGCGCCTGTTCAATCAAACGCTGGGCGGTTTCGCGCAGGATGCCCGTGGGTTCACCAGTGATGGGGTCATGATCGATCACGCCGCCGCTCGGTGATTGGGTGTATCGATCGATGCCTGCCAGCTGCAGGGCAAGGGAATTAGCGCAGCCGATGTGCCAATCCAGCCGCACCACGAATACCGGATGATCTGGCACCACGCGATCGATGAGTTCTTTGGAGGGCAATTTTTTATCCGGCCAGCGTTCATGATCCCAATAACCACCGGTGATCCACGTCCCTTTGGGCAGTTGCTGGGCTTTCTGCTGCAGTCGTCGGCAGAATTCCTCTTGATCGGCTGCATCGCGCAAATCTACACTCAGCAGTTGAAACCCACCCTCGATGAAGTGCACGTGGGCATCATTAAAGCCTGGCAGCAGCAATCGCCCCCCGGCATCGATCATGCGCGTGTGGTTCTTTCGCAAAGGTAATATTTTCGCATCACTGCCCATGACGGCTATGCGATCCTGTGCCACCGCCAAAGCGCTAACAAAATGGTCCTTACCGATCCAGATTTTGGCGTTATGAACGATCAGATCCAACTGAATCCTCATCGGCAGGTAAATATTCGCGCCAAGCCAAAGGCGAGGGTGGCTAAAACAACGATCGTAATGACAGATGCCACGGTGTAGGACAATACCTTGTCCTGCGGACAATCTGTCATTTCCTGGATGCCCAGATGAAGGATATAAATACCGTAAAAACCGAGCAACGCCAGCGAAGAAAGCTCGGGGAAGATGAAAAATGCACCACTCAGCAGCGGAGCGGTACAACTGTAGGCCACCAGCTTGAATGCCTTGGCTTCATCGACCGTGGCTTCGAACTCGGAGGCGAGGGCGTTGACGATGGTGGCAGCCAAGGTGATGGCGACGAAAATCAGTATGTATAACACGGCCGAGGTCAAGATGCCAGAAAAAAATCCCAATCGCGGCTGCGCCAACAGCACTTGACCGAGGAAATAGGCAATAGGCGGTACCGCCGCCAGATACATTAAATAATCGCGTACAATTTCGGCCGTCGTAGTTTCTTCGGATTTTATCTTTTGCCAGGCCTCTTTGGGCTGCAATAAAATGATACGAACGCGTTCGACCAATTCTGTCATAGGAATTTAAATGTTATGAAGATGATGTTGTCGCTATTATTTACCTTCGGATTCTTTGACAATTAAGATGCTAAAATTCCTTCCAATTATTCCCTCGGTAAAAAAATTCGGTTTAATGAGAATTTACACTGAATCCCTTTTGGGGATTCAATAAACTTTCCCGATTTTTGTGGTCATTTGCGCCTTGAATTATTTCCCCTCCAAATATACAAAAAAATGATCTTATTTTAAAGTGATTTTATGCCCCGATCCAAACATTTTCGCGACCTACCACGGTTCGCAGTTTTTCGATCAATTCCGCTGAAGGGGCCACCTGATAAGATTTCGATCGCAGCACATAATCATTTTTATCATGGGTACAAAGGCGCAAAAATATAGGGACGGTTCCGGTGTGGGTTTTCAAGATAGATTGTAATTCTTGAAGCAGCTTGTCTTCGGTATCATCTACGTTCAAAGTCAGAACTACGCTTTTGGTGAACCGTACGTGTACCTCTTCCAGAGGCAAGATTTCTTCGGCAATCAATTTTGGCGTAGGCGATTCACCATCACCAATGTCGATCCGACCCACGGCCATGACGATTTTTTCCACCTGGACTGCCTCTTTGCATTTCTCATAGCCATCGGTGAAGATCAGCCCTTCGATGCTTCCAGTGAAATCCTCCAATTTAAAGAATGCCATCAACTTGCCGTTTTTGCTGAGATGGGGTTTTACTTCACTGAGGAGTCCACATACATGTACTCGTGCACCCTCTCTACACTCCAATGCGTCTTTGAGTTGCAGGCTGGAGAAGGCATGCACTTCCTCTCGGAACCGGTCTAAGGGATGGCCGCTGAGATAGAACCCCATGATTTTTTTCTCACGGTTCAGTTTTTCGGATAAATTCCAATCCTCCAGGAGGGGTAAGGGCGGTTGGGGTGGTTTGATGGAAACCTCCGCGTCATCGAAGAGTAAGATTTGATCCGTCTGGCGGCGATTATGGAGCATCTGGCTGTAACTGATGGCAGTCTCGACAGCGGCATGTTTTTGTGCGCGATTGCCTTGAAGGCTATCCAGGGCACCGGCCTCGACCAAACTTTCGAGCACTTTTTTGTTCACCGAGCGCGGATCACAACGATCGACAAGGTCAAACAGGGTGTTGAAAGGGCCGTATTTTTTCCGTGCCGCAACAATCGCCTCGATGGCGCTGCGACCGACATTTTTCACCGCTCCCAGACCAAAACGAATGCCTTGCTCGGTGACGATAAAATCGGCGTAACTCTCGTTGACATCCGGTGGTAAAACCTTCAGCCCCATGCGACGGCATTCTTCCAATAAAACCGTGATACGATTGGTATTGTTCATTTCGCTGCTGAGGTTGGCGGCCATGAACTCTGCTGGATAATAAGCCTTCAAATAAGCCGTCTGATAAGCGACCAAAGAATAGCTGGCTGCATGGGATTTGTTGAAACCGTAACCAGCAAATTTTTCCATCATATCGAAAATTTCACTGGCCGCCTTGCCATCGATGTTTTTCTGTTGCGCTCCCGCCACGAACTTGGCCCGTTGTTGCGCCATGATTTCGGGGTTTTTCTTACCCATCGCCCTGCGGAGTAAATCCGCTGCCCCCATGCTAAATCCCCCTATTTCTCCTGCTATACGGATCACCTGCTCCTGATAAATGGCAACTCCATGGGTCTCCTTCAATATCGGCTCCAGAGCGGGATGCAGATATTTGATCTCCTTCGGATTCTTGCGATTACGAATAAAAGTATCGATGTTCTCCATCGGCCCCGGACGATAGAGCGCGTTCATCGCAAAGAGATCTTCCAAGCACGTCGGCTTTAATTTCTTCAAATACTCCTGCATGCCGGAACTTTCGAACTGGAATAAGCCGATGGTCTCACCTTTGCTAAATAATTCATACACCTTGGGATCATCCAAAGGAATGTTGTCGATGTCGATGGTGATGCCTTTTCGGGCAAGGGTATCGATCGTACGCTGGATAACGGTTAGCGTGCGAAGGCCGAGGAAATCCATTTTCAACAACCCAATTTCCTCTAACGATTTCATATCGTATTGGGTAGTATATTCATTATCTTTTGTCTTGAATAGTGGTACATAATTGGTCAACTCTTCTGGGGTGATCAACACACCCGCAGCATGGGTGGAGGCATGTCGTGCCAGGCCTTCCAATACCAGCGAATAATCGATCAGGCGACGGTGGGTATCATCTTTATCCCGAAGCTGACGTAATTCGGGAATCAACTTTAGGGCGTCTTCTAATTTTACTTTATGGGGTCCTTCTTTCTTTTCCTCTTTTTTATCATCCGCACGGCTGACGGTTTCCGGTACCAGCTTGGCAATACGATCCACGTCATTGAAGGACATACCTAATACTCGACCGACATCGCGAATCACCGCTCTTGCGGCCATGGTTCCGAAGGTGATGATCTGACATACATTGTTTTTGCCGTATTTATTCTTCACATATTCGATCACTTCCTCGCGGCGTTCATAACAAAAATCGATGTCGATATCGGGCATGGTTATGCGTTCTGGGTTCAAGAAACGCTCGAAAATGAGGCCATAGCGGATGGGATCCAGATTGGTGATGCCCAGACAGTAAGCGACCAGGCTTCCTGCTGCAGAACCACGCCCCGGACCCACCGGAATCTTGCGGCTGCGGGCAAAATTGATGAAATCAGCGGTGATGAGAAAATACCCCGCATACCCCATCTTGGCAATCACTTCCAATTCATAACGCAACCGCTCTTCAACCTCCGGGGAAATGGTAGGGTAACGCTTTTTTAAACCCTCCCAAGCCAACTGGGCCAGATACTCGTCCAGCGACTTGCCGCTTTCGCTGTCCGGTAGTTTGAATACGGGCAGATGAAATACGCCGAATTTTAATTGCAAATCGCACTTTTCAGCCACTTCGATGGTATGGGTCAGGAATTGGGGGTGGTCAGCAAAAAGTTCCGCCATCTCCTGGGGACTTTTAAAATACAGTTCCTGGGTTGAATAGCGCAGGCGGTTGGGATCGTTGAGGTCTTTGCCGGTTTGTAGGCACAATAAAATATCGTGGGCAGCAGCGTGTTCTTTTTTCAAATAATGAATATCGTTGGTAGCTACGACCTTTATGTTCATCTCCTCGGCAATAGCGATGATACCTCGCTTGACTTTATCCTCCTTATCGATGCCGTGGTTTTGTACCTCCAGATAAAAGTCGTCACCAAAAATATCTCGGTATTCTTGAACAGCAGCTCGCGCTCTCTCTTCGTCTTCGTTGAGCAAATATTTGGCCACTTCACCTTTCAGACAAGCGCTGAGGGCCACTAAACCGTGTCGATACTCCCGAAGGACTTGTTTATCGATCCGCGGTTTGTAATAAAAGCCTTCGAGAAAACCGATGGACACCAGTTTCATCAGATTTTTGTAGCCAAGTTCATCCTTGCACAACAAAACCAAATGGAAAGAAGAACCAGCGCCATCGCTGTCGGCAGATTTTTCGAACCGACTTTTAGGGGCCACATACACTTCGGAACCGATGATAGGTTTTATGCCCGCTTTGCTACATTTTTTATAGAACTCTATGGCACCGTGGAGATTGCCATGGTCGGTCAGCGCTAAAGCCGGCATTTTGTATTCCACCGCCGTCTTGACTAAATCGTCAATACGGCAGGCGCCGTCTAAAAGGCTATAATGGGAGTGATTATGAAGGTGTACAAATGGAGTCACCGTCTTTTCTCTCACTTGAAAAAAGTTGCTAATCGTTCAGAGGATGATGCTTTTCCCCTGCCATACCTGTGATGACGATGCCCCCACCACCAGCACACCTTTCGGAGAGTAAAGGTCAGATACTACGATAATATCTTTTGGCTATCGAGGCATATTCGCTTGTGCTGTAGTTTTTCAGAAACAATTCGAATTCTTTCTGCGCTTTTTCGGTCTGACCCAGTCGCAGATAACTAATGGCGATCATCAGTTGTGCGTCATCGTGTTTATTGGTCTCGGAATAAGAAAATACCTTCTGAAACTCGATGATCGCTTGTTGAAATTGTTTCATCCCGAAATAGCATTCTCCGATCCAGTATTGGCAGTTGTCGGTCATCGGATGGTTGGGGAAATCCGCCAAAAGTTTTTGAAAGGTTTCTATGGCGGCTTGGTATTGAAATCGCTCGAACTGATTACGTCCCTGTTGATAACGTGCAACAAAGTCCGGATCCATCTTTCTTCTGCTGGCAAGTGGCGTGGACCGCCTGCTGCTGCCGAGGCGCGAGGGTTGGGTCAGCGGCTGTCTTTCGAGCTCGCTTATCCTCCGATCGCGATTTTCAATCATGCGGCGCAAACTGTCGATGCTGGCCGTGCGCTGCTGTAATTTCTTTTCCAAACGGGTGATATCTTCTTGCACTTTTTTGAACATCTCAGCCGACAAGGCCACATCGTCGGTCTTTAGCTTCTGGGGAGCATCGGTCGTCGTGGATGGTTGGTGATCCTCCGCCAGCAACAAAGCCAAAACGTCGTCTGTCGCTGCCGGTTCCTTCGTCGAATCTTCCGCATCCTTTGCGCCTATTTTTGCTTCTCCCGGCTCCGTTTGTTGCGGCACTTGATCTTCAGTCAGTTGTAACAGCTGCAATAACTGTTGCTTGTATTCATCGTCGGAGGTCGCTTCGCCACTGCTCAGGCTCTCACGCTGATGTGCACAAAAGCAAAATAGAGCCGATGCGACCAAAAGGAGCGAAACGAAGGATGAATACCCTTTTTTCTTGTTGCCTTTCATAGGAACCTCTCACCTTTGCTGCAAGATAATGCCCTCTTCCGTCCTCAGGCCGTCGCCTTTGCAGCTAACACTCTCGACCTAAAAACGGGGAAACGTCATGCTTTCATGACGGCATTATATGACACCGCCGAGCCCAATCAGCTACTCGGTTCTGATGCTAACCCATCTTTTACTAAATTAAGTAAAAAATAATGAAAAAAACAATAGTTTCTTATATTTTTATTTCTAAAACTGACGATGTTTGAATCAAATAGTGAGATTCGGTGTTATGTTTTTTTAAATCAACGCTTGTTCGATGAGTTCCTCGGCGCTACGGAGATGGGTTTCGGTCACCCTTTCCCCGCCTAACAAAGCAGCCACCTGCTGGATGCGTTCTTCGCGATTCAGTATTCGTATCGCTGTTTTCGTCTGTTTTTCATCGCCGCTTTTTTCCACTAAAAAATGATGATCAGCCATGCTTGCAATCTGCGGCAAGTGGGTGATGCAGATCACCTGATGCGACTTGGCTAAAAGGCGCAGTCGGCGGCCCACCGCCTGAGCGATGCGTCCGCTTATGCCGATGTCGATTTCATCAAAGATGAGCACCGGCACACGATCGGTTTCAGCCAAAAGGGATTTCAAAGCTAACATCACCCGTGAAATTTCGCCGCCCGAGGCCACCACCGTCAGAGGCTTGAAATCCTCACCAGGATTGGCGGCCAATAGAAACTCGATTTGGTCATAACCACGCGGGCCCACTCGCACCATCTCGCCATCCAACAGGATGAATGGTTCATGATGGGTGGTGACAACCTGTTGCCTGATCTGAAATCGTGCTCGCGCCATGCCCAAGTCATTGAGCACCGCCTCGATATCCGCTGCTAAAACCTCTCCGGCCCGACGTCGTTGCTGGGAAATTTGTTGACTTAATTCCGCCACCTTCAGCCGGTTCTCTTCGATTTCCTTTCTTAATGTATCGATTCGCTCCTGTAAATGGTCAACCAAATCCAATTCCGCTCGCAGCTTCGCCTGCAAGGCCAATACCGACTCAATGGTGCCGCCATATTTTTTCTTCAAAACCGCCAGAGCAGCCAAGCGATTGCGAATTTTTTCCAATCGTTCCGGATCGAAAGAAATAGAGCGACTATAGTGATTGAGCGTCTGCGCCAATTCCGTCACCACAATGCGGGCATTCTGACAGTCACTGACCATCGGCGAAAATCGTGCATCGATCTGCGCCAATTGCTGCAAGTCCGCCTCCGCAGCAGTAAGGATTTCGCTCACCGATTCATCTGCCTCATAGAGCTTTTGAAACAATTGCGACGTTTTCTCGGCCAAAAGCTCCGAATTGCGCAGGATATTTTCTTCCGCTTTTAGCGCTTCCTCTTCGTCCAATTGTGGGGCAACAGCCGCAATTTCGTTGAGCTGAAATTGCATAAACTCCCGCGATCTTTGCGCCTCCTGAGCCTTTTCCTGGAGTTGTTCCAATTCCTTGAGGCTGTTGGAAAATCGGTGAAAGGCCTCCTTCAATTGCGCCAATGGCGAGGTCAAACCGGCATACTCGTCGAGGTACTCGCCGTGATAGGGCACCTGCAAGAGGAGTTGATGAGCATGCTGTCCGTGCAAATCCACCAATAGATCGCCGATTTCCGCCAGCACATTTACTGGCACCGGCTGATCATTGATGTAACAGCGACTCTTGCCGTTCTGACTCACTTCCCGGCGAATGATCAGAAAATCTTCCTCAATCTCCACCTCATGAGCTTGCAGATACGAACGGATGGCAGGGCATCGATCCAGAGCAAACTCGGCTTCGATGATGCTCTTATCGGCGCCGCTGCGGATCACATCCTTGGTCAATTTATCACCCAATACCGCACCCAAGGCACCAATGAGGATGGACTTACCCGCCCCCGTCTCGCCGGTGATGATGCTCAGTCCAGACCGAAACTCGACGCGAATTTCATCGATGAGAACGTAATTTTTTATGTATAAAGATTGAAGCATGCTGAAAGTTCCATCTTCCAATCGACCAAATCTTTCCGAAGGGACAATGTCGCTTGACAAAGCACCTTTCTCAGCTTGAGAGCTGCCGATCATGGCAGATGGCATATCGCCAATAGATCCGCAGCACGTTTCTCCACCTGTTGGTGGATCACTGTAAACTCTGTTAGAGCCAGCGCGCGTCCGGCAATTTTTTTTATCCTGCTTGATCTCTTGATGAAACGCCCCCACTGATAAAACGGCATCTTTGCTAAGAAACTGCGCAGCAAGTTGCGGCGCGCATAGGCCACGCCAAGGAGTTCAAATCGCGCAAATTTCTCACCCAACATATGTAACAACTGCTCGTAATTCATCTCGCTATGATGATAGGGGTTCCTTTTCGTCCCTCGATAGCGCTTGCGTACATTAGGGGTGCTGATAAAAATCATGCCACCCGGTTCGACCATTTGCCTCAGATGATCGACAAATGCTTTCACATCGGCAAAATGTTCGATTACCTGCAGGCAAACAGCGACCTGGAATAGCACCTCCGGCCAAAACCCCATGGCATCCGCCCGCCGGAACTCTAAATTGTCCGCTTTATAATGGGTCTGGCAAAAAGAGATGGCATCCCCATCATGGTCGATGCCGAGCACACGCCGTGCCCTTTGCGCCAAAATATAAGAACCGTACCCAGAGCCGCACCCCACATCGATCACCGTCTTGCCAGCCACAAAGGATTGAATATATTCATAGGCAAATTTATGTCGACTATACACATAACTCACTTCACCGGCGCTGGTGGGTAAAATACGTTCGCCAGTGTCGGAAATGAAAACTTGGGTGTGCTTGTCGTTTTCTAACATATTTTTTCTTAAGATGAACGATCTTTCTGGATAATTGATATTCCTTTCCTTACAAGGGCTCTTGATTTGAAATGTAGCACCATCGTTCTTCTAATGGCCATCATGATCACATTGAAGATGGTTACTAAATAAATATAACATTTTTATCATCCATTTGAAATGATTTTTTCTTTTTTCGACTGCCATCAAGGAAAAAAATTGTTGTAATCATTGTTCTTTTTTTGTATTATCAGGAAAAAGACCCCCTGTCTGTATGACAAAAAACGACCATCGATTTCAAACAACTGGTTTGAGCTGGAGCGAACGCGCCATAGCCTGCGAAGGGGTCACAGCCGTTTATGCACCCAATGATCCACTCCGCAGCCGCTGGCTGGCACATATCTATACTGTTTGCTTGCGGTTATGTCTCCGCCATGCGCGTCGACGCCATCTTGCTCTCGATTTTGGTTGTGGGATCGGTCATCATACCGAGCAACTCGCTCATTACTTCTCGCATTCCGTTGGCTCGGATATTACGCTGGAGATGGTCAAACGAGCCAGAGTAGACTTTCCTGGTCTCCCTTTCCTGCAAATAGATGGCTTCAGGCTGCCCTTCAAAGATCAATCCTTCGATTTCATCTGGATTTGTGCGGTGTTGCGATATAGTTTGTTGACACCCAATCCTCAGCACCACATCATAGTACGAGAGTTGTTTCGTATCTTGAAGCCAGGAGGATATGTATGGAATTTAGAGATGTATGTTAGTCAGCCCAGTCGAACCTTTTCGCAGGACTTTGTTAACAGCGGTTTTGATTTGAAATCACTTACTTTTGCCAATGTCCAATTTTCATTTTTTAATCGAATGGCGACTGGCCGTTATCATCGTATCTTTGCAAAGCCGTGGTGGGCTGCTTTATGTGTCTACCCATGCCGTCTCTTTGTGAAAGAACGTTTCCTCAAGTCTAAAACGTTGCGGGATTATCTTTTCATCTATCAAAGGCCGATGCAAACAATTGCGCGATCGTGAAAACAAAGCCGTGAGTTACGATTTGATCCTTTCTTTCATTTTTTCTATGCTCATTCAGACGATGGGTATACTATTCACCATTCATAGAATATGTGAAAAAGATGTCATGTCGAAAACAACGCAAAGAAGAAACGCTGAATAGGGGTGATGAAACCTAAATGGTGCATGCTGCACCGGTGGCTCCCCCGTCTGAAAAAATGTTGCATCGCTGATGCACATGGCTCTGAAGGGGGCCGCCATCATAGATAGCGCATCCCATATTATATCCCTATAAAATTCGGTGCATAATTTATTTGATACAATTAGACGGGAAAACGCTATAAAAGCATGATAGGATGATAAGATAAAAAAACAGTAAACGTTAACCCCTGTTGTTGGTTGAATCAGCCCCCCTTTATTATTTTCCAAAAGAGTGACCAATAAACGCCTGCCAGTTCCTCTCAGGGTCTGATCACGGCTACTTTTCCGACATTGGACATGCCATTTTCGCCAACGGCGAGAAAAAGATAGATTCCACCCACCACCCACTCACCTGCATCATTGCGACCGTCCCAGTCCACACGGGAGCCAAAAATTTGCGACGATGGAATTCTTCGTACTAATTTGCCTTCAGCAGTATAAATATAAACGGTTACCTGTTCTACTAAATTTTCGATATGAAAATACGAATCTCGCTGTAATATGAATGGATTGGGATATCCACGCAGCATCGATAAATTTTGAGCTGGCCTGGTATAGGGGGTTTGCACACAGGAAATGCCATTGGTGGTTCCGATATAAGCCTTACCGCTGTTTTCGTCGAAAGCAAAACAGGTGATATAATCATTCACCAGGGGACTATTGGAGGTTGAGAAATGGCGCATGGTAAACCCGTCGGCTTCCAGCAGGGTCAGGCCACCGGTGGTGCCGATCCATTTGTTGTTGCGCACATCTACAGCCACGATGTTGATATTATCATTGATGAGGGAATAGCGGGGTTTTACCTGGCCATCGTACCAGTAAAATAGGCCTTCCGGGGTGCCGATCCACATCAGGCCATCGCGATCGCAGGCCAGGGTGCGAATGTGGAGACTGGAGAGGCCATCTTCGAGCGTCAGGCCTTGGCTGAGGTCATCATCACGCTTATCGAAAGGGGTGCCATTATCATCCAAAACGCGCACCCCCATATCCTGCGTGCCAATCCATTTGCGGTTGCTCAGATCCATGGCTAACGTGGTGACCAATCGCGATTTGATGCCATCCAGGGTGGAAAAATACTGCCAATTGAAAAGCGAATCGACCACCGCCACCACCTGAAGATTGGCCGCCTCATAATTGAGTATCCAAATGTTGCCTCGATCATCCGCCATCACTTTGGTCACGACCACGTAATTCGGATCGATATCAATGCCTTTGAGTCCGTTAGCGGCGTGAATGCGATCGATGCGAATGGAATCGCCAGTGGTGGTAAAAATGTAGACTCCTCCTCCCCAACTGGCAGCCCAGACGCGATTTTTTTTATCGACCGTCAGATCCATGAACAGATTGGTTTGTGTTTTCTTGTTGGTAACATTGAAATGTAACCAATGGTTGCCATCGAAACGGGAGACCCCGCCGCTGGAAGAAGCTGTCCACAGGTTGCCGTTATGATCAAACGTGAGCGCTGTGAATCTATTGTCAGCCGGTCCCTCGGGGATCACTTCGTGCCATATCCTCTGGCTTGGGTCATAGTACATCAGGCCATCTTTCTGCAGGCCAACCCATATCCGCTCTTGGGTATCTACCGCCAAAGTCACACCTGTCCACACGCCGCCACCTACTTTTTCCCATAGATCAGCTGCCTTGCGCACATAAATGCCATCGTAGGATAACGCGATCAACTGACCTTGCCATATAGCCAAATCGCGTATTTCAAAACCGGACATTTCCGTTGACTGCCAAGCCACCCCGTCGTAGATGGAGATACCAGTACGCGTAGCAATAAAGAACATCCCATCATAAAGACAAACGGTGGAAACAAAATTATCCTGCATTCCGGCGGCAGTGGTGTAAACCGTCCACGCCGTTGGTGCCATGAGGTTGGGGAAATCGATTTTGGCGCGTCGCAGGGCGGTTTTACCCGCAGCCCAGATTTCACCATTAAAAATTTGGACGCGGTTGGTTTCGCCGATTTTGTAGGTTTCTTTTACTTCCCATCTACGGGCATTGTAGAGACTCACGCCGATGCTCAGTGAGACAAAAATCGAATCGCCATAAGCATAGAGATCGTTGATCGTTTGGCCGACATAATCCTTGATAGTCGACCAAACGCCGCGCATCGGGTCATAGATGTTGAGGGTGCCATCGGCTATGGCAACCCATATGCGGCCGCGACTATCGCGATCGATGGCTACCACATCATTACCCGCCAAGCCATCGGTATTGAGGAATTGTTGAAAACGGTTGCTGCTAAAATCATAGCGCAGGGCCCCTCCATCGGTTGCGCACCAAAGCGCTGTATCTGTGGCGACAATTTTGCGCATGCCTTTGGCACTGGCAAGGGTCTTCCATTCCCAGCTAAGGGCTGATAACGTATTGTTCAGAAAGAGGATAAAACTGATGACAAAATAGACAATCATTCGCATGGGTTCACATCCATCATTAAAAGGCGACTGGCTGGTACGAGAAGAAAATAGAGCTAAATGCTCCATCTGCAGAGCATGTCCGTCGTGGCAAAAATCATGATGGGGCACTTAACTTTTCAGACGTGTAAAAAGATCGGCCATCTCGATGGCGCTGAGCGCAGCGTCCCACCCCTTATTGCCAGATTTTGTTCCTGCACGTTCCAATGCCTGTTCCAAATTATCGGGGGTGATGACGCCATAAGCCACCGGTACCTCCTGTTCCAGGCTGACGATGGCAATGCCTTTGGTCACCTCCGCAGCAATGTATTCGAAATGAGGGGTAGCTCCGCGGATGACAGCACCAAGGCAGATGACGGCATCATACTTTTTACTACTCGCCATTTTTTTAGCCGTAACCGGAATCTCGAAAGAACCAGGTACCCAGGCGATGGTCACTTCTTCCAAATCGGCGCCATGCCGCTTGAGGCAATCCAAGGCTCCCTCAAGCAATTTTTTGCAAATCAATTCATTGAAACGACTGACGACAATAGCGAATTTTTTCCCTTTGGCCGACAACTGGCCTTCAATGACTTTAGGCATATCCCTTCCCTTTATTAGATCAATTAACTGATAGCTTGTAGTTATTTTTCATTTTGCTTCTCGAACGATATTCGGCAGGGTTCATCTTGCAATAAAATCAGATGGCCTAATTTATCGCGTTTGGTTTCGAGATAAAACGCATTGATTTCGTTAGGCTTGACCTCGATAGGAATGCGTTCGACCACCTCCAAACCATAACCGCTGAGTCCGACGATCTTTCGTGGATTGTTGGTGAGTAAACGAATCTTTCGCACCCCCAGTTCCCATAAAATTTGTGCTCCGATGCCATAGTCGCGCAAATCGGCCTGAAAGCCCAACGCCTCGTTTGCCTCTACCGTATCTTTCCCCTGGTCCTGCAAAGAATAGGCGCGAATCTTGTTGGCCAGGCCGATGCCACGACCTTCCTGGCGCATATAGAGCAAAACCCCGCGGCCTGCCTTTTCGATCTCCTTTAAGGCCAAGTGTAATTGTTCGCCACAATCGCAGCGTTTAGAGGCAAACACGTCACCTGTGAGGCATTGCGAGTGGACGCGGGTGAGCACGGGTTCGTCGCCCGAGAGATCCCCTTTGACCAGAGCCAGATGATGGTGATCGTCTACAGCACTTTCGTAGACGTACAACTTGAAATCTCCATAGGCGGTGGGGAAATTGGCCACCGAAACACATTTGACCAAAATTTCCGTGCGTCTCCGGTATTCGATCAGAGAACGAACCGTCATGATGCGCAACCCGAACTTTTTCGCCAATTTTGTCAGAGCCGGCAGACGCGCCATGCTACCGTCGCTGTCCATGATTTCGCAGAGCACGCCGGCTGGATAAGCGCCGGCTAATCGCGCCATATCCACTACTGTTTCCGTATGACCCGCACGACGTAAAACACCTCCGGGAACAGCGGCAATGGGAAAAATATGCCCCGGTTTGGCAAAATCGCTGGGCTTCGATTGAGGATCGATAAGCGCGCGTATGGTGGCCGCTCGATCGGCTGCCGAGATGCCAGTGGTCACCCCATGGCGCACATCCACGGAAACCATAAAAGCAGTTCCCAAAAGCGAAGTATTCTGCGGCACCATCGTGTTAATTTCCAGCTCGCGCAACCGTTCCTCCGGTATGGCCACACATACCAGACCCCGACCATACTTGGTCATGAAATTGATATGTTTCGGTTCGACTTTTTCCGCCAGCATGATGAAATCACCTTCGTTCTCCCGATCTTCATCATCAACGACGATGATCATCTTGCCGGCCTTTAAATCGTTAATACAATCGGGGATCGAGTCGAATGAAAACGTGCTGCGAATGATAAATCTTTCTCCTTATAATGCTACTAAAAACCTCATCCCGCATAAAGCGGAATGAAATGTTAGATTACCGAAAAAGTGAAAAAGTATATCGTACAAGCTTGAGTGAAAATAAAATGTTATCTTGAAATGTTAAACAAACCTTTTTATTGTGAAGGCAAAAGTATTTGATATATTCAATAATATCAAATAATTGCAATGATTACATTTCATAACATATGGTCGCTCGCGCACCTCGACATGACACCTTCCAAATGGTTTCATACCAGCTAAATTTTGCACAAGAACAGGCAGTGTCCTTCTCGCCCTCTATTCATTGTTTTATGAACATGCGAATTTTTTGGATCAAACCATTTTCCCTTCAATAACCCCATCCTCGCATTTGTTCTTCGGTCAAATCGCCGCGATTGCTGTTTTTGTTCAGCAACCGATGTACATATTTACAGAGGATATCTACTTCGATGTTCACCGCATCACCGACCTTCTTACTACCAAGCGTCGTATGGGATGCGGTGAAAGGGATAACCGCAACAGCGATACCCTGGTTATTCACCTCGGCAACCGTTAGGCTTATGCCATCGATGGCAATGGAACCCTTTTCTACTACATAAGGCAATAATTCCGGCTCCAAAGATATCTCAAACCAGAATCCTGGTTGGTGCGCCCGAATAGATATAATGTGCCCCACGCCATCCACATGTCCTTGTACAAAATGACCACCCAATCGGCTTTGTGGCTGCAGGGCTCTTTCGAGGTTGACCTGGTCGCCTGGTTTTAAATCCGATAGCGTCGTTCGTCGCAGGGTCTCGGCCACCGCCTCAACGGTAAAATGGTCTTTTTCGCATTGTACGACCGTCAGACACACACCATCGACGGCAATGCTTTCACCCAGCATCAGAGACGAGGCGAGTTGGGGGGCCTGAATCGTAAGGCGGACACCCTCTCCATAACGATCCACCCTGTATACGCGACCAATTTCTTCGATGAGTCCGGTGAACATCTCTTATAAGATATATTTTAAATTCCCCCGCACCAGCAAATCCCCATTGAGCTGTTTGATAACGACCTCTTGCACCAAAATAGCGGAATTGATATTGCGAATCTGCAAATCTCCCACCATATCGATGCCGCTGCCGAGAATTTTGGGGGCAACAAAAATAACCACACGATCGACTATTTTATGTTTCAAACATTCGGTGTTCACGGTGCTTCCCCCTTCTAACAATACCGAAGTGATTCCCTGTTGAGCCAAAGTCTGCCATAACAGCGTTTGATCGACCCATCCGCGGTCATCAACCGGCATCACCAATACCGAAGCGCCTTTTTCCTGGATGCGAGCGATCTTTTCTTTCGAGGCAACTTCGGTGGTGATGATCGCTGTTTTCTGCGGCATTTCATCCGATAGGACTTTGGCATCAAGGGGGATGCGCAGGCGGCTGTCCAAAATCAACCGCAGCGGTGAAACTGCTTTCACATGCCGCACCGTCAATTGGGGATCATCGGCAATGACGGTATTGATGCCAACCAATAGGGCATCGTGTTGCGAGCGGATGCGGTGGGCTTCGCAGCGCGCCTCTTCGGAGGTGATCCACTTTGAGTGGCCACTGCTGGTTGCTATGCGTCCATCCAGCGTCTGAGCCACCTTGAGCGTCACCAGTGGCAGGCGGTTCACCACCCATTTGATGTACCCCGCATTAAGCTCGCGGCAGGCATCCTCCATTACACCCACTGTTACCTCAATGCCCTTGCTGCGCAAATAGTTAAAACCCCTGCCATCTACCAAAGGATTGGGGTCGACCATGCCACCCACCACTCGCCTTATGCCGGCTTCGATGATTCGTTTCACACATGGGCCGGTTTTCCCTTCGTGAGCACAAGGTTCAAGGGTCACGTACAAAGTGGCACCCACAGCGGCATCACCGGCGACATCCAATGCATTGACTTCTGCATGGGCTTCACCGAATTTTTGATGGTAGCCTTCGCCCACGACGCGACCGTCCTTGACGATAACGGCTCCGACCATGGGATTAGGGCTCACCCTCCCCCGGCCTAATTCAGCCAGCTGTAATGCTCGCAACATAAAATGCGCATCAGCGCTGTGATGGTCTTCGTTACTCAAGTGCGTCAATGTTTCAGTTTCCATTAAGGATCAAAAGCGAATACCCGCCCTCTCCAAAAACCACGATTACCAGCCATAAAAATGAAGGAGAGGTTAGTCAAAAAACATCGGTCATTGACTGCAAACAAGCCAGTTTGGTCATTAATATGGATGACACTTGAGTTTTAATTTAATTAATATCCTTAAGCAAATCAAGTAAATTCTCCCACTTTTATAAACATCAGTAACCTATTGATTTATTCCGCAGTGAAAATCACTAGAAATTGATGCAGATCATAAAAAAAATACAAAATATTGATTTTTCCCTTGACATTTATACCGCCATTTTCTAAATTACATCCATGTAATAAAAGAGCAACCGTCGTCACAAGTCGTCGGATTGTTTTCCCCTAAAGTCAGTAGCATCGAAGACCAATTTGAATGGGGGCTACTCTGACAAATCTACTTCCAATTATATAAGCAACAGTCAAAGCCGGTAAAAAAATCTGGTGAGGGGACTTTTTGTCGCATCGTAATTATCTTCTTATATGGGAGTTGTCATGAAAATATTTAATAAAGCGGAGCAATTAGAGTTGGACTCAGAAATGGCTCAACCGCGAGCCGCAAAAGAGTTGTCTACAAAAAAATTAGAGATTCCGAGATTTTTCACCAAACCGAATGTCCATCCTTATGATGAAATAGAGTGGGAAAAACGCACCGCATTTATCAGCAACGATAAGGGCAAAATCATCTTCGAGCGGCCGAATGTCGAGGTTCCAGTTTTCTGGTCGCAAACAGCCATCAATATTGTAGCTTCTAAATATTTTCATTCGCATGTCAAATCGGGGGAACCGGAGACCAGTGTTCGCCAGATGATCGATCGGGTGGCGAAAACGCTGACACAATGGGGACAGAAAGACGGCTATTTTGCAGATGAGGAGAATGCAAAAACGTTCGAAATGGAGTTGACCCATCTTTTAGTCACTCAAAAGGCCTCTTTCAATAGTCCGGTTTGGTTCAACCTCGGTGTTGAAGAAAAGCCCCAGTGTTCGGCCTGTTTCATCAACGCGGTAGAAGACACGATGGAGTCGATCCTCAACCTGGCAAAGACCGAGGGCATGCTGTTCAAGTGGGGATCTGGAACAGGCACCAATTTTTCTTCTCTGCGGTCGTCGCGGGAAAAGCTCTCCACCGGCGGTTATGCTTCGGGGCCAGTCTCCTTTATGCGTGGATATGATGCTTTCGCTGGTGTCATCAAATCGGGCGGTAAGACGCGTCGGGCCGCCAAAATGGTGATCCTCAACGTCGATCATCCGGACATCGTCGAGTTCATCAACTGTAAAGCAGAAGAGGAAAAGAAGGCATGGGCTTTGATCGATGCCGGTTACGACGGCAGCTTTAATGGCGTCGCTTACAGTTCGGTGTTTTTTCAGAATTCCAACAACAGCGTGCGGGTAACCGATGAGTTCATGCGCGCCGTTGAAGAAGACAGAGTTTGGCATACGCGCGCCGTTACCGATGGTCATATCATCGATACCTTGCGGGCGCGAGATCTGATGAAGTTGATGGCAGAGGCAGCTCATATCTGCGGCGATCCAGGCATCCAATTCCATACCACCATCAACGATTGGCACACCTGTCCCAATTCGGCACCCATCAATGCATCCAATCCTTGCAGCGAGTACATGTTCGTAGATAATTCCTCCTGCAATTTGGCGTCACTCAATTTGCTCAAGTTCATCAAAGAAGACGGCTCTTTCGATCTGGAAGCTTACCGTCGAGCCATTCACCTCATGATCATCGCTCAGGATATCATCGTCGATAACTCCAGCTATCCCAATGAGCTCATAACAGCTAATAGCCATAAATTTCGGCCTCTGGGGCTGGGATATACCAATCTCGGCGCGTTGCTGCTTTTCTATGGACTACCATATGACAGTGATCAAGGACGTGCATTAGCGGCAACCTTAACCGCCATCATGACGGGTCAGGCTTACTTGTCTTCAGCCATTTTAGCCAGCGCGGTGGGCCCATTTGAAGAATTTGCGAAAAATCGCGAACCTATGCTGAGCGTGATGCGTAAACACCGCGCCGCATTAGAAAATATCGACTCTGAAATGGTCGATGAGGAGCTATACCACGGGGCGGCAGAAGTATGGGCTGATGCCTTGGAAATGGGCGAGCGTTATGGTTTTCGCAACGCCCAAACCACGGTGCTTGCACCCACAGGCACCATCAGCTTTATGATGGATTGCGACACCACTGGCATCGAACCCGATTTTGCGCTCATCAAAAGAAAAAAATTGGCGGGCGGCGGCGAGATTAAATTGATCAACACCACCGTGCCCCACGCCCTAAAACGATTGGGATATACACCCGAGCAAATCAAAACGATCTTAACCTATCTCGAAGCCAACGAGACCATCGAAGGCGCACCCTTTATTCGCGAAGAGCACCTCAGCGTTTTCGATTGCGCCCAAAAACCAGCCAACGGCCAACGCTTCATAGACTATATGGGGCATGTGCGGATGATGGCAGCAGTACAGCCGTTTATCTCCGGCGCCATCTCAAAAACCGTCAACATGCCGAACGACTCCACCCCAGAACAAATCGCCAAAGTCTATATGGAAGCGTGGAAGATGGGGTTGAAGGCCATTGCCATCTATCGCGATGGCTCGAAACGGATCCAACCACTGAGTACCGGAAAAACCAAAACCGAGTCAAAAGCTTCCGAAAAACCGGTGAGTAGACGCCGACGGTTGCCGGACGTGCGCCGCTCCCTGACACACAAATTTTCGATTAGTGGAGCAGAAGGGTATATAACGGTTGGCGAATATGACGACGGAACGCCAGGAGAAATTTTCGTAGTCATGGCCAAAACCGGCAGCACTGTATCCGGTCTGGTGGATGCTTTCGCCACATCGGTATCCCTCAACCTGCAATACGGCGTGCCGTTAGAAGTGTTGGTCAATAAATTCAGCCATACCCGTTTCGAACCCAGCGGGGTCACCAACAACCCCGAAATCCCGTTGGCGCAATCCATCTGCGATTACATCTTCCGCTGGTTGGATCTGGTCTATTTAAAGAAAAAAGCGAAAAAGCCAGGCAGTGAAATAGTCGAGCCCATCGATTTAAGCTTTGCCTCCACGGATGCACAAACCGAGTCTGGAAAGAGAGAATATGGAGACATAGACGGTCCACCTTGTCAGGTATGTGATACCCTTATGGTACGCAGCGGCACCTGCTATAGATGCCCTAACTGCTCTTACACCTCCGGCTGTAGTTAAGCTTGGGTTGGGTGGTTGGTGTCAGGGTGCACCCGTCCGGATGTCGCTGAGACATCCGGGCGGGTCTTTTTTTTCATGATCTCGTATTCGGTGTTAATTGTCGTTTTGAACCGACTCTTCATCACCCCCAAACATTGGCAGCTAACGTGAATTTGATATCTCAAAAAGTGAATCGTCGTCTGCAACTGAACCCTCCTCACCTCATCGAGAGGCAGAGGAGAGCTCAGGTCAGTGGTGACATAGATTTTGAATGATTTTGCGAAAATTATAAAATACTATTTTTTAATAATTTAAATAAAACATCGAGCCTGCCGAAAGGAGGCAAAGATGAAAATCAACACTCTGCTCCTTGCTCTGATTTTCATAGGTCGGCTGATTGTAGAAAATGCTTTTGCTGAGCAAGGAGCCCACGGTGGTATCCTCGGCCGAGTCGTGGATGGCGACGACAAAGCTATTGCGAGAGCAGTTATTCGCTGCATCCCTCCGGGTATCACTGTTTATACCGACGAGGACGGCCATTTTGAGATGGCACACCTACCTGTTGGCACGGTCGAAATAACTACATCGAGGATTGGCTACGATCGAAAAAATATTCGCATACGGATTCATCCAGACTCTACCCTTGATATCGGCACCATCGTCCTCAATGCCCGCGACGTCTATCTCGGCGAAACGGTAGTGACCTCCACCCGCAGCGAACACATATCTTATGGTCTCCCTTTTCCGATCAACATCGTTCCATCTTCGCAAATATCCGTCCGTATGGCCAAGACTTCAGCCGAGGCTCTGCGCGAGGAGACCGGTATTTTTGTGCAAAAAACCAGTCATGGTGGCGGTTCAGCCATCATCCGCGGACTGGGTTCCAATCAACTCCTCATCCTCGTCGACGGCGTGCGGCTGAACAATTCCACCTTTCGTTTGGGCAATCATCAATACTTGACTACTGTCGACGACAACATGTTGGCGCAAATCGAAGTGGTGCGCGGCCCCCATTCGGTGCTCTACGGTAGTGACGCCATGGCCGGAGCCATAAATCTCATCACACCTAAACCTGCTTTTTCCGATAGCGGCATCGCTGTCAATTACCGCTGGCGCAATCGCTATGCTTCGGCGGATGAGGAAAAAACCAGCTATGCCGAAACTACGATTCTCAGCAAAAATGTGATCTTGATGTTGGGCCTGGCCTTAAAAAATTATGGCGATTTACGGCGTGGGGAAAATAGTCACTATCCTGCATTGGAAAAATCGACCAATGGAGCGCTGCAATCGCCTACCGGTTTTAGTGGCTCCGATGCCAATGCCAAATTGATTTTCAAAGCCGGTGCCGATCGAACGTGGAGTCTGGCCTATCAGCGCTGCCGTCAGGAAAAAGTGCCGCGCTACGATAAATACGAAAACGACGGTTATTATCGCTGGTGGTATCATCCCCAGAAACGCGATCTGATTTATTTGAGTCATGAGAACCATTTCCGAATCAAGTTGTTAGAGAATATGAAAGCGACTCTCTCCTATCATCGCCAACAGGAAGGTCGTTGGCAACAGAAGCGAATCGACACGGATCTGACGATCGAAGACGATATTGTGCATACGGCGGGCATCGGCATCCAATTCTATCCGAGCTGGGCGAGCCATTCACTGGTTTACGGCCTCGAGGCCTATAACGATCGTGTTACCAGTCAAGCGGTGGTCGAAAATCCGGTAATTGGGAAGAAGACAAAACAGCCTCGCGGTCGCTTTCCGGATGGTTCCACGTATGGTACGGTGGGGTTATTTGCCCAAGATCGATGGCAACTGGGGCCGTCGCTGGTGATGATATTAGGGGGGCGTTGGAGCTATGTTTCCACACGTTTTGCTGCCGACATCGGCACGGTGCGGCAGCATTTCAGCGCCCTCACCGGTAGTTTGGGGTTGGTATATTCCATCGCACCCTCTGTTCATATCGTCGGCAACATCGGTCAGGCGTTTCGCGCACCGAATCTGAGTGATCTCAGCAAATTGGGCGAATCCAAAGGCCACATCTATGAAGTCCCAAATTATCGGCTACAACCGGAAAAGATGCTGAGTGCGGACATTGGCGTGAAAATGGATAGCGAACGCTTGACGACGACGCTGTCGGCTTATTATGCGAGCATTTATGATTTATTAGCCAGCGTCAGCGATCTCTATGATGGTTCACCTACAATTATGCGCAATGGCGAAGAATATCTCATCAAATCCAAACAAAACATCGGCCAGGCTTTCATCCGCGGCGTAGAAGTCTGTTGGGATTTTGCCGCCAGTGGCAGGCTGCATATCTACGGCAATGGTTGTTCCACCTATGGCCAAAATACCACTTTGCATGAGGCCGTGGGAGGCATCCCACCGACCTTTGGCTTGTTCGGTTTGAAATGGCTCGAGGAAAAATATTTCCTCGCCGCCTATTGTCGATTTGCCTCGCGGCAAGATCGCCTCTCCGCCGACGATCGCGATGATCCGCGCATTCCCACTGGTGGAACGCCTGGCTGGCAAATTTTTAATATACGCGTCGGCGGCAGGCCTTTCAACTGGTGTCGTGTGCAATTTGCAGTGGAAAACATCTTTGACCTCAATTATCGCGAACACGGCTCCGGCGTGAATGGGCCAGGGAGAAATTTCATCTTCAGCGCCGAGGTGGGAAAGGCATTACAAAAGCCTTGATTTTCGCCAATGAGGTTTCGCCACATGACACTTTTTTTGAAATGCACATACACTCTAACGGGTATGTGAAATCCTCTAAAAACATGTTATGTGGAGGAGCGCCAACGACGAGACCCCTTTGGCTGCTATGGTTGTAATTATTTGATATTATTAAACATAGAAATTTCGTTATTTTGATGTTTCGGAGATTCATATCCATTTTCGATAAAATATTTCATTTTCACGCAGCTTCTCTATCCTGAACGTTTAATGACAACATCATTCATTTCATGAATAGACGATTTCTCACCTTCATGTGATAAAAATATCATGGTAATGAATTCTTTGACCTTTTGGAAAATCTCCTCCTTGACGTATTCACAGCAGCAACACAATATTGTTTGCTTTGGAAAGAAAAATCCATTATATTTATCATAGCCGATCCTTCTCGGATGCTCTTCTGTGAACTACAAACGGACACAAACAGCCGTATTCACCTCCCTGCTACCTGAGACTCGTGTTGCACTCCGATTCATCGGCAAAGTAATTTGTTGAGTTTGGTCTGCGGTCGGATCATGCTATTGTTCAAAATGTATCTCCTATCATCATAACCGATGTAGATAACATTCCCTTATGAAGCTAAAGAGGTGAAATAGCTATTGAATCTTATCGGAGGAGAATCCAAATGTATCGCAAAATATTGCTAATCTTTGCTGCCATCGCTTTTAGCCTAATTGTTCTGTTCGTAAGCTATTTTTTCAGACCAACTCCATCCCCATCCACAAAAGCATCGGCTATTCGCTCACAGGCGACGGAGACATCGGAAAATCACGGGATGACGCGTAGCGAGTACGATTATATTCGCATGCGTCATCCCATTACCAAGACCATCCCGAAAAATATCAAAACGTTAGAGTTGAATTTCATCAAACAGTCGATGGCCACAACTGCCGGGCAACAACCAGTTGTGAGCACGGAATGGCAGGCGAGGGGACCGTATAACATTGGCGGGCGCACCAAGGCGCTGGCCATCGACGTAAAAAATGAGGATACCATTTTGGCCGGATGTGTCTCCAGCGGCATGTGGCGTTCGGCCGACGGCGGCAACTCGTGGCGCAAGACTACGGCTCCGGATCAATTGCACAGCGTTTCCTGCATTGCCCAAAACAAGAAACCGGGAAAAGAGCACATCTGGTATTATGGCACCGGTGAATATGGCGGTAGCAGAGGGGGAAGCGCCGCTGGTCCGTTGGGCACCTATAGCTTTTA